>Ga0100385_1004463_pt1 | contig 12049 bp, 12 predicted proteins | sample CryGeymeta201509_FD_81543 | JGI IMG/M metagenome (GOLD analysis project Ga0100385, IMG submission 81543) | Groundwater microbial communities from Crystal Geyser aquifers in Utah, USA - Crystal Geyser metaG 2015-09 | ecosystem: Environmental > Aquatic > Deep subsurface > Groundwater | place: USA... | reverse complement strand
GAAGAGCAAATATCACATTGTCCTTGTCTGTTTACGATTGTTCCAGGAGGACAAATCATGCATTGACCGTTTTCTCTTCCGAAACCTGGACGACATCTGCAGGATTGAGTTTCAGGATTGAACACTTCAAATTCACCACATCGGTGAATGCACTCTCCGTTTGCACTAAGCAAAGAGCCTTGAGGACATACGCATACTTTTCTTAATGGATCGTAGATCTTTCCATCTGAGCATGTGACACAGTATCCGTCTTTCAGGAAAGAGTTGACTTGATTGCATTGCTGGCAGTTACCATTTGGTCCGATTCCGTATCCACCTCGACAAATGCACTTGCCTTAATTTTAACTGTAGTCAGCATTTTATCCACAAATGATCTAACATTTTGCAGTGTTTGAGTCGAAAATGCCAGGGTATGGACAGTGCATGCATTCTTAATTGTACATGACGTAATCCAGAGGACAATGACACTAGCCATCACAGCCGAGGAAAGATGGAGGTTTACAATAGCTAGGATTGTTGCAACTGTTACAACTATTGCAAGTATTGCAGCTCGGAGCAGGTGTTGAGGGACATGAAGATTGGTTTGGATAGGATGTATTAGTTTATACTGGAAGAATGATTGAACACTGTTAGGATGGAATGCACTGGTTGTTGATTTTCTTGTAGCCGGGTATACAGAAGCAGACGCCTTGTAAAAGATAGCCATTGGGGCCACAGTTTGTTGGAGATGAAGGGGGAAAAGCAGTTTGAACAACATTTGGAATGCAGGCATTATTCGAACCTGAACAGCTTGAAGATGTTTGTTGATAGGCATAAGATTGACTGACTTGAGGAACAGCAAAAGTTTCATAGTAAGTGGGAGACGCTTGAGATTGATGATTGACTATAATTGGAGGCTGAGGGTGATTGACAACTGGACGAGAGAGATTTAGTTGAGGGTCCGAGATGCTCTGGATGATCTCAGGTTTATCAGTGATGGTTTAATTTCTTTCTTGGCTTTTGTGGCTCAAATTTCCCACAATAAACGCACTGGGCCCACCCCCTTCTTTCAGACTGATCTTTGTCTCATTCTTTTTTTCGTACATTCTCTTGAACAATTATTTTAATTCGGCCTGATTATCATTGTTAACCTAGATTTCTTGTCTCTTGGGAGGTTCTATCTTTTGTACTTTAAGCAACGTTTCAGAGGCAGCTTGTTTGATACATTCGCTTTGCTCCATCAGATAGCCATCTTTACAGACACATTTACCCTCCTTGAAAATGAGATTGAGCTTTTCAGAACAAGACAGGCAGGCATGTCCTCCGTTGGAATATCCATGTGCGTAACTGTTCTCAGGACAAGAGGCTAAGCATTGATCTTGATATTCATAAGGAGCAGTAGCTTCAGGACAGGACTCTTTGGAAGACAAACCAAGAGCGATATAGATGAGTCTAAAAGAAACATCTCTTTCTGCTTCAATGGTCATGACCTCATCGTTGTCTATTGTAATGTTGATTTTTTGGCCATTTTCAGCTTTGAAACTCAATATTGAAAATCCATAGAGAAAATTATTGGCCCTATAGATGATTTTTTTCACATCTGAAGAGTACGATCCTTGAAAACTTTCCTTATCGAACAGACCTCCATATGACGATAAGCTGACCAATGATGGTGAAAATATGATATAGCTCAAAAAGATTTTGCCATTTGTGACGTTGCTTCCACCCACATAACCGATCACAGTCAAGGCAGTCGGAGTGAAGCTTTTTCCCGTTATTTTGCAATCAAAAATCTTGCCATCAGCTGAGCAACCCACTAGAAACATCCTTGCTATGCTACTTTGTTGATTAGCTACAGGAGGGTCAAATAGAATTTCGTGGCTCACTTGGTTTTATTTTTGTAGAGCTGCATAGAAAAAAAATTACTGATAGTAGCAAGTCCGAGAGTCAGATCGCTTTTGGTAGATGCCATGTAGTTTATGGTGAGTGACAGCCAATGACTAGGCTCTCTTTTCCAGGCAACGATAACCCCAGTCTATGTTATGGTCTGAGGAGCCACCTCAATATCGTTAGAGCTGACCTGATTAGACAGAGCTAGGCTGCTGATGGCTGCATGATAGATGGCTTACCAAAGGCTAATTGTGGAATGGAGCTGAAAGTCTTTACAAATTGCCACATGAACAGTTGACTATGATTCTGATCAGTTTGCCTGAACTGATAATTACCTACTTGAGCTCATAAGTACCTGACTGCAGACCTTGAATATCTTTCTGAGATCTTTTTGCATAGAAGGTTGATACTAGAGTTAACCATAGGACCAATAGAAACAATTTCATTAACTTGTGTTTAACTAATTCTATAGAATAGTGACTTATTATAAAAATAAAAGTCATGCAAATAAATAACAATCAGTGCCGGCTCCTCTCCTTCAGAAATGCCTACTATCAGGGCTACTTCAATGATAACGTCAGACAAGGACCAGGAATCGCCATCTTGGATCACGGAGTCATTGTTGTATCTAATTGGGATAAGGGAGAACTTTAGGGGAAAACATTTGTTTTTTTCGGTATACAGTAATACGGGTATCTTCAGTACAGCCGTGGGCTATTAAATGGCTATAGCTATATCTGCTCAGAGCGATAACTGCTGGTCATTCTGTTCGAGAAAGGCCAACCAATTTAAAAACAACTACTTGTGAATTTCAATGACAACACTGTAAAACTTCTAACCTTCAAAAGTACATTTTCAGTCACTCAGGTGGCAGCTATCAAGTTATCGAAACAGCCAAACTCTAAGAAAAGTAATACTAGAAGATCGTCAGAAGATATCTGGGCATAAAGATGTACATTCCAACATTGACTGAGTTTCTTCAAGGAGAGTTCAGCTACGAAAAAATAGGTTTCGAGACGAAGGTGCTATCAAACGGAAATGTATATTTTAGATTTGTGGATGATGGTAACCCTCTTTCACTTGGATTTGTGGTGGGAAAACGAGAACAACTTGTCAGCTATGGATGCTATCTCGATGGAAATTTGCATGGCTGGGGCAAAAAGTATGATAGCAGTGGTGAACAAGAAGGAATGTTCGAAAATGGATAACTGCATGGATATGGCTTCAATAGTCAGAACCACAAGTACAGCTTTGGTAAATTCTCAAATGGTAATCTCATCCAATCCAACAACGCCGAAGAGAGGAGCAGTGCTAGCCATTTAAAACTAAAAGATCTTCGCAAGAAGTATCACATTCAATCTCTCCATTTCCATAACAGCTACCTCCCTAACAATATTGTCGGATTCAAAGGAATTTCTTAGATAAAAGCTAGGCCATCTCTGGTCAAAGAAGTACTCTATTTTGATCAACCTTATCACTCTCCCACATCTAGTCACCTCAAAGGGAGCAACGTTAGTCTCAATCAAATCCTGAGCTCTCGCATGCAGATGAGAGGAAGTTCAGATGTAGGGTCAGTCTTCAATAGCCACTTGAATTCAATTGGGGGAGATAACAGATAGGAAGGTTAGATTCGTCGCTGGGGCATGGGAAGTTCTCTACTAACAGGAGGTTCTCCAATGCGCTATCCCTTGTAATGATGCTAATATTCCTTAAACTATATTGTATCCAAAATAATGATTGAAAATACAATCAACTGAGGGAACCTTCGACCTCAAACCTCAGCCAATAATCTCAGTGATTCCAACTGAATTCATTTTAAAGATATTCTATCCTTGTTCTTAGCATATCGATTGGATGTGACCCCTATCCTTTTATTTTGTTAGTTTTCATAATATTCTTTTTACATATTCTATTTAGAATTTCGATGGCGATTCGACTCAGTAAGAACCCTCTCAATATCCACCCGATCTATTCACCCCGCACCACCTACAAAAAAATCAAAGAGCAAGACGAAAAGATGATAGCAGATATGACACTAAACTTCGATAAGCTTACCATCAATATGCTCAAAGAATAATTCCAAAAACAAGGCAACACCCTCACCCTTCACTAGTTCATCTCTATCACATCCAAACATCTTAGGTTCTGGCAGGTTGAGCTGCCCAATCGCTAAGAAAGACTTGTCAGATATCTGACTTATCTGTTCAATGAGATCGACATAAATGGCAATGGTGACATGTAGTGGGAATAGTTCACCAACTACATCATAGAGAAAGCTACAGTCCTCAAAAATCTCAAAAGCAAAAACGACGAAATCAAACACTACATCAAATCGTAAATCGTTCCTAAAGTAAAAATCGACACTTCCGTTCACAAAATGGAGTATATCCCCGATCTGGATAAAATTGCCTACTATGAAGAAGCGAGCAATATCATCTACTTCCTTAATGCAGACAATGGTTAACCTTACCCTAAAAATTTACCTATTACGCCCAAACAGCTAGTCGTCAATATCAGCTCAGTCAAAAAGGAAAAAACTGGAAAGGTATCCATCAGAAAAAAAGATCTGATTTTGCCCACCAGTGTGAGAGTACTTGATATGCTATACCTGGCTGATAAAAAGTATAAATTGCTCCTTGTTGCTACCAGTGATGGATATGTTCGAGGGTGGAAGCACACTCAAAACGGCATCATCCTTGCCTCGCAACCTGACAATGAAGAAGAACCATTTTAACATCACTTTGGAGCATAAATATATTCTTTGGCTTGGGACTCTATCAATGAAGTTTTATACTGTGGACAGAAAAATGGAGGCATCTTCATGTGGAACCTTAAAACAGATCTAGAACGTACCCTCACCGAAGGACATGATGACTAAGGTGAGGAGAGAGCCAACCGACTCATCACCTGTATGATCACCATGCCGAAGCTCCAATTCATGGCCTCTGGTAGGATGGACGGTAAACTGATGCTCTGGGACACCATCAATTCAAAGAAGAAGTGGACCTATAGAGAGCACGCAAGAGGTATTTTGAGTGTAGCTTTCAATGAAACCATGATCCTTCTGTTCAGCGCAGGTTTTGATCATAAAATTTGCATATGGAATCCCTACATTCCTTCCCTCATTCACAAGATCTAAGGACATCTGTCTCCTATCTACTCGCTGAAAGTAGTGGAAGCCAGCCATCAATTAATTTCCATGGATTCTTAAGGAATCGTCAAGATTACTGATACCCGCAGATTCAATATCATCTCATCCTTCGGCGTAGAAGCCTAAGGCAATCATGGACAGTTGAGCGGAGGAAATGCTGTAAGTTGCTTCATAACTATCAACAAACCTGCCAAACAAATGCTAAGATTGGTATTTGCAGGCAAGGCAGTCTGGTTCTACGACTACGACAAGAACTATAACCCTCTTGCTGCGGATGAAAACACAGTTATCAGCTGTCGATATGTCAAAGATACTTTGTGCTTCTTCACACCTACTGGCAATAAAATCAAAGTCTGGAGCGCCCTCAATGGAGACGTCGAGAAAATATACATGGATATCACGCCAAATGAAATTTCAGCTTTTGATTTCGATTTTCTCAAGAAAAGAATGCTCATCGGTGACACCAAAGGCAACCTGGCACTGTACAACACTGCCAATGGAGCCAAGATGAAAACTCTGACCAAACACACAGGTGAAATCACTCATATTTTGGCAACACAACATCCTGAATCCAAAACTGACGTCTTCATCAGCTATGGTCTAGATAATGAAGTCAAAATAAGCCGTGAGACCGAATAGTCCTTTGAGGTCATTAGAACTATCTACATCAGAAAGGAAGTAGAGGTGACGTCGATGAAGTTCTGCCCTGAGAACAAGATCATCATGATGTCCACCAATGCCTACCATCTCTCTTTCTTCGATATTGAAACAGGCAAGAATGTGGGGACCTATGAGGAAAAAGGATAGGAATTTACCTCAATCAGCCAAATTTCAAGATAGGTCATTGTGGCCACTTCCCTCAATGGAAACATCACCTTAGTCGGTGTTCCTCCCTGTCCTTACCGATTTTAAAAATTGCTTTCCTACAAGCATGCAGATCCTGAAAAATAGACCTCAACTTTGGGAATTCGTTTTAGTTGCTATAATCATGAAGATAGATTGTTGTATGTAGTTGATGACAAGATGTTCTTGACCTGCTATGAGATCAGTCTCTTTGACGATCTACTGAAGAGTCATCTCGAAAGAGAAAAACTGGAATTTTAGAGGAAACATATCATGAAAGAAATGATCGATAGAGCCACCATATCGATGAAGTGGCAAGTGAAGGCTCACACCTAAACCATTAAAGTATTGGAATACATCGAAGAGGCCAACATCATCATGACTTCTTCTTTTGATCGAAAGGTCAAAATATGGAACAGCAAGACCGGTTAATATATCGACTCTCTACAGCAAAATTACAACAAAGCTCCACCTGATTTCCTTGCCTTCTATGACTCCAAAAAAAACTATCTTTACACAAAAGACAGAAAGAAAGCCTTTGAAGGTGTAGAAATCGCACCAACTGATCTAGATTTCAACCCTTTTGTGATCGATATCGCCAGAAGAAATAAAGAAAGATAATTTCCGGTCGAATAGTCAAATAAAGAGTGGAACCTCCATGTCGATTTCAATAGTTTAGTCAAGAAATAAATATCTGCCTTCACTTAAATTTTAAGAGGTTTGGGCAGACATAAATCAAAAGCGACTACAAAACTATTCCGATCAAAAGAAAACCTATCAGTGCCTCCTCTTGAGCTAATAGACAAGAAAAACAAGATAATGCGAGAGATAAGAAACGACGACCGACACATCCAAGAATCAATGCTAAGAACATAATAATCATCAAAATAATCAAAAAAATTCTCAAGAAACTACTTCAGAAAGAGCATGATTAAGTGCATCCAATCTTTTGTAGAAAAAAATTAAAGTAATGAATTGATGGAACAACTAAAAAACGACAAAGATAAAATTTTTGGAAAGAAAAAACATTTCGATTATATACCAGTAAATATTCATTTAGTTAGATCTACAAAATGGTCAATCAAACTCAACAGACCACCTAAGAAATGCAACAACATCGCCAACATGTGATCGGACTAGCTGCAAGAGAAACGGAAAATATTATCAATAGTCGTAAACAACACAGAATCGTTCTCAGTCGATAACAGTCCCGGGCTGCCAATAGACTGTTTAATATGCTTAAAACGACAGATAACAGAACCAACCATCCTCCTGTCAGCTATCTCACTAAGGAACACTTATCTCAGAAAGGATCGAATAAGTCGCTCTGCTCATAGCTGATAGATGGCGATGAGGCAGGCCGCACTAATAATAAATTGAGTGGCTTCCATCCTCTGAAACGAGGGGTTCTTAACACAAGAAAGAGTGTTGATGATCTTTGATATTAACATTATTCTAATAGAACAAATATTATAAATGAAGCTATATAGAAATTTAGGGAGAATTACTTACGAATCATAAACAAACTCATTCGAAATATTTGCAGCTGAGCCCAACACCACCATTTTTCAGTTCCAATCTCAACAGATAGCTCAATCCTTACTTCAACAACTTTCAAGTCTATATGCACCTTCATTCTAACTTACTTGCTATTCCGAGCCATTAAAATGCTCCTCTTTGCTGCTTAAACATTCGAAAAAAGTATAGGTCAAAAATAGTGATACTTCGAAAGTATGTTTATTTCTGAGTGAAGCTGCAAATACGATAAGGAGAATTTCACAATTTATAACTGATCAAATCGGGGATTGCACTATCCATCAATATCGATGGGCCAACGAGAAGTTAGTTTTTATTTATATACCCACAACTAAAGTGGAGAACAAGGAAGAACGGTAGTCCTTGAAGCTGAAAAATATGCTGGGTTTAGCGAACCAAATAGTAAATCAAAAGGATTCTTCACAAAAATTATTGATCAAAAAAGTAACTAAATGCAGAAACATTGAAGAATTTATCTAAGAGGTCAATTATTTTGAGAGTGTCTACTGCGTAGGAAAAACAAAAGTCAATCACGAGAAAGAGGTGATAGAAAGACCTCTCGAAAGGTCTATTTTATTGGGAAATATCAAATACCTGAACAAGCCCAAAAATAAAAGTCATCGAAAGTGCACCCTCTTTAAACTCGATCTGTCAAAAATTAAAAAACAGTCAAGCAGTCTACATTTTACCTCTCATTCCTATCTCTCAGAACAGCAAAGACAAATGAGTTGTACAATGCAACTTACAAGCTCTATGAATAAAAAATTAAACAGCACATACTTTACGAATCGCAGACCAAGCGTAAACAGTCAGTCGAGGGCCAAGGAAAGTAATCTTTCAGGAAGTGGAATCAGTGATTAAAATTATGGTAAAAAATCTGGAAAAAAGATGGTTCAGTCCAGGATGATCGATGATGATCAACTCTTGGAAAAGATTCGAAGCAAAAAAAAACTAAAAAATCAACAAATTTGCCAAGATCAAAAAATTGAGCAGCCTTTGTTTGAACACAAAGGAGTTGCTACTTCTTTCCCCAAGATAGAGCAAGAGACTCAAACAATCAGCACATAAAATTTTGGAAACAAAAGCATGAAAAAGGTAATCAAACTTGAGGAAATGAAAACAATGAAATAATAAGGAACGACAATGACGGACCTGCTCAAAGAACTCAAGTCGAATACCTCCGAAAAGTACAATGTAGAGCTTATGCCGTTGAATGATCAAGCTTTTCGACTAAAATAAGAAGATGTTAAAAGATCAAGAAGAGCATCGATTTAGGAGCATGTCTATCACAAGAGTAAACCAGAGACTGTGAGAATCCCAAAATAGAATGATCCAAAGATCAAATCTCCCTTGAAACAGCCACCGAAGCTAGAGAGATTGGACAAACTTGCTCATTAGTAGCCTCCTAAGAAGAAATAATAATAAATTGTTCAGAAAGTTGATGAAAAAGCCAAATCATACGATAAACCAAACATTGTGGAGCAGCCAAAGAATGTAGAAAGGTCTTCAAGCAAGAAAAATATTAAAAAGGCTCATCTTATTAGTGATGAATAATTCGGAAGCTAGCTTTAGATTATTGACCTGAAGAATAAGCCAAAGCCCTCTACATCAATCAGAAAAGAGGCAATTTCTCCTCCTTCCAAACTTTCCAAATAATTAAAGATACCATAAGTTTAATAGTCCTCTCAAGCCCAGAAAAAGCCTTTCCACAAACCAGACAAATCAGTGTCGCAGCCCTCGACTCAAAATATGAAACAGTAAATTCTTCTGAAATACAACAAACTAAATCTGATGGGAACAGCTGTCGCCAACACCACATCTTATCTGGCCAAATACGATAAAATATTCTGGTAGCTTCCCATGTACTTCATCTATCGAGGATTTTATATAAAGAGGAGAGAAATAACCAAACAAGCTGAAGATAATCCAGTCAAAAAATTACTAGATTTTTAGAAAATTATGGCAGAAAATGACAAAATCAAAGAATTGTTAAGCAAACTAATCAAAAAGATAACCAGTAAGCTGAAGAAAGATAAACCTGACCTATTTCAAACTCTCAAACCATACCTCAATCTCTAGGAGTAGGTTCGCTGCGATGAGGTCATGAAATAGTTCCTGAAGGAGTATATCGAGAGCCTATCAGCTGCAACAGGCAAAGATTAAAAATTGCTTATGCATTTACTATAAATAATCGATGCCTATCTAATTTACTGTGGCGAAGAGATAAACTAATAGATACGAGCAGAGGCTATCAAAAGCACCCCTTCTATAAAAAAATATGTGATGGGCCAGACTACCCTTCTAAATAGCTACCTCTGAGGCCTGATATTTTATATTGTAAGATAGATCATATTTTCCTATACTCCTCCATAAAACTTCTTTAGAGCTATTCTTTTTTGTTAAAGCTTATCTTGTAGACCTCCCACTCAACAATGTTGAACTTCTTGTAATGGTCGGTGACTCCCACCCACTCATGAATTATGTACTCTGAGTGAGGTATATCTTCATTCTTGCATCGGTAGCAATCAGGAAAGTTTGACCAACAATTTTTGGAAGTGTTTGATTTGTTATAAATCACCAGGTCATCTCCAAAGCAAGGTCCGTATTATTGATGCATACCTATTGTAAACTTCTTCTTGAACGGCTAAAATTTTAAATTTCTTAGTTATCTTCCAAGAGAGAAGATAAAAGTTTTATTTGAAGGGTCCTCCTCATACTACCAATTTTTGGGTGAACGCCAAGGTATCGCACAGAACCCTCCGACGAGCTTATCAAACTCTGTTTTGGCAATAACTAGAGTATTGCTCTTTCCATCACAAATTCGATGAAACTCTTAAGCAGAAAAATCATACTTAGAAGCTCGAAACAATGGCTGAATGTTATAGATTTCCAGGTCAAATAACTTTTAGATATGATTCAAATGATTCTCTATAAAGTAACCTTTGAGATTATCTCTAAATATTTTGTATTTAATCTCAATATCTTTCATCGATTCATCCTTTTAATCTAAACTGATCTCATTTAGTGTGTTGTCTTCTTCTTTATGCTTGTATATATTATAGTAGTATGGAAGCTTCGAGTTGACTTTACCCTGAAGCGAGACCAATTCTTTGGAGAGCGACCACATCTCAGATTGGGTTCTCAGGACATAATTGTTCTTCAAAACTATCTATTCATGCAACATCGTATATAATTTTTTTCCTGTGATGATATTTTCCTTGTGGCTTTTGACGAGTTGATAAAACTAAGCTATCCGTTGAGATGCATTGATATGCTCATACTGCTCCCTGAATTTTATGAACTATGCCTTTAGACTTTTCATCAGCACATGAAACGTATCCTCTACGTATTATTCATACTTAAACAGCTCCTTTTTGTTCATCCCTTGCTTCTTGTGTAATTTGCTGATCAGGTCCCTGTATTCGATCAGAGTGCATTACTGTTCGTGATGGCTGCCGCACTCCAGACAGACGAATGGATTCATGATGGTGCATTTTTAGCTTATGCATACCTTTTTGCATATGTGCTTGGCATTTCTGCATTTCGGGTCCAGATGCATTCAATCGGACTGTTATAGTTATTTAGATAAATTATACTAGGAATAAAGCAAAGCATTGGAAGATCAACCTATGGCCACTCCTCCACTCTACCCGAACACGTTCTTTTTCGCCTTGATTCCGACTCCCAATTCCTTCGCTGAGGTTTCATATTTCCGATCGTATGGTTTCATCCCAAAGAAATCGTTGATCTCCATCATTCCTTTAGCTAGGTTGGCCATACGATTGCACCAAGAAGGTATAGGCTTATGCAACAAGCATTCAGCAAAACAATTAGTAAAAGTATTGCAGTTCTTTCTGATAACGTGGTAAGAATTTCCAGGAAAATTTTATTTGATTCTGTCTAACATGTCAAAAATTTATCTGTATTTGTAAGTAGTCACCCCGAGTAGAATTGATTATCTGAAATTAGGATGGTTCACTTTGGGAGCCACCTCCATCACTCCTGTCGAGTCAGTGGGAACATAGCCATATGTGAATTCCTTGAGCTCTAGCTGGATGCCAGTGTGATAGAAGCCAAGTCCGCAGTTGTAGAGTGAAGCATTGGAGGACGGGTTGAGATCGTACACGTTCAGATAGACCTCAATACCTTCTGGCCCGTTCTTTTTGTACATTTCAAATAACTAAAATAATAATGATGAACCTTATAGTCAGACTACAACATCGTTGTTCATATCTACCCAAATATAAGACAGCATTGGAGAAGCACTATAAAAGAAATGAGCTGATTCAAGGCTGGTGCACTCCTTAAGCCTCCCTTTCTTATAGCCAGCGCAACCCAAAGGTTCATGTTAAACATTGGAGATCACCGATAGGCACTGATGAAGCTCTAAGACTATCATCTCTAGGAATTGGTACTTTCAATGGTGAGCCTTCCAACTAATTTGACTATGAGATGTTCGGAGCGATTGCTGATTCCCTTCAGTCTGGAGGTGTGAATATGATAGACACTTGTACTTTGTATAGATACGGAAAATCATAAAAAGTCATCAACGCTGTTCTCAACTATCTCATCAAAGAAAAAGACTACAAACGTGAAGAGTTTATGATTGCAACAAAAGCAGGCTACATTCCAAGAGATATTGACAGCAAT
>Ga0100385_1004453_pt1 | contig 12078 bp, 12 predicted proteins | sample CryGeymeta201509_FD_81543 | JGI IMG/M metagenome (GOLD analysis project Ga0100385, IMG submission 81543) | Groundwater microbial communities from Crystal Geyser aquifers in Utah, USA - Crystal Geyser metaG 2015-09 | ecosystem: Environmental > Aquatic > Deep subsurface > Groundwater | place: USA... | reverse complement strand
TTGAACAACGCTTCCGAAGAGCTTCCGACTCATTTGATGCTCGGATACTCTTCTATTTTAGGAGAGCGATCAACTCGTCTTTTTAGATGATTTACAGTTACAGTTCAGAGCAACAACAAGAGTAGTTTGGATTGATGTTTTAGGAATCGAAATCGAGAGTGCGGGCTGTCGGTTTACCCTTGCTGTATCTGAACAACCCCTTCCCTCCTATATTTTCTTAGTAAGCCAACAATCCCTAAATTTAATGTTTCCGCTCAAATAATTTAACCTAAATGATTAGACTATCCATCTGCTTCTTCAAATTGACATTCTCAGTCTCAAGCAAAGCTATCTTCTCATTATAGGCTATCTCAATATCTTCCATCCTTGATAGTTCATCTAGATGCTGTTTTTGGAGGGAGTCAATTTGGGCGAGGAGTGCTTGATTATGTTGGCGTTATTATGACAGTTAAAGTTAGATATCGTTGTTGCGTCTTGTTAGTTGCTATTGCTCATCTTTTGAGGCTTGTAGTTCAGCCTATGATCTTTTGATTTTGCGCTAAATGAGTTATTTTTCACCTCGGGACGTATAATTGTTCTGCTCTGCTTGATGACGTTGCGTCCTGATTTACATCTTTTTCTGCCAACTCTCCTTCTAGAGATCATGTTTCGATATTACTCTCTGTAATTAATCTATCTTATCTACTAACCTTTTCCTTTAGTTCTGCCAGTTAAAGGTCTATTTCTACATCTTAGACAATTTCTGTTGCAACCGTCCATTCTCATCTTTGGCCCTCTGCCAATTCTTCTCAGCAAAGTTGAGCCTTAGCTTGAACGATTAATTTTGACTTTCTTGCTCGACTTAAAGAAAGGTCAGATGTGATGATTCTGACATGTATAGTACTGGTTAGTATATGGAATGTAATATCAAATTATCGGGCCGAATATGCTTTAAATCGATTTAATTGGCGCTAGTAATATAAATCAAATGCAGTCCTCCGGTCATATCGAACTGATCCTCGGTCCTATGTTTTCTGGCAAGTCATCTGAGATGATGCGCAAAGTAAGAAGATACTAGCACGCCCGCAAAAAATGTTTGGTGATCAACTACTCCAGAGATAACCGCTATTCATTCGAAGATGTCGCCTCCACTCATGACAAGTATGACCTGTTTTATACCTAGAATCACCATCAGAGCTACAAAAGCAACCACACTGAATGAAATCAAACTCAAAGCTTTCCAACATGATGTCATAGCAATTGACTAAGGACAATTTTTCCCTGATGTGGTTGACATTGCAGAAGAACTGGCTAATGCTGGTAAAGTGGTCATCATTGCTGCTCTTGACGGCACCTTCCAACGTCAACCCTTTGGAGAATTATTAAAGTTGGTTCCTCTTGCATAGATAGTCACTAAATTGTCAGCAGTCTGCATCGATTGTGGTCAAGAAGCTGCCTTCACCCGTCGTACAATTGATGCTCAGGAAATTTAGCTGATTGGAGGTGAGGAGACTTATAAGCCTGTTTGCAGGAAATGCTTCAATGTTGAAAAAGAAGAAAACAATAGTAACAAATAAATAGAGATTAGAACCACCAGCTCCCCGAAATCTTCAACCAAATCCAAATGATACGAAAATTATTATTTTTATATGAAAGGATAACTGAGTCTTGATGAAATAGTGAGATAAAAGAAAAGGGAGGAATGAGCTTGAGAGGGTAGGATAAATGGCAACGGTTATGTATTTATATCAGATTAGCAGGGTGGCGTAGTGGTATCGCGTTGGGCTCATAACTCAAAGGTCGGAGGATCGAAACCTCTCTCTGCTATATTTTTTTCATGGCCCTATTTCACTATCCTAACCATCTATCAATCCTCTAGTGTGCCCAAACAAGACTGTCCTTCTTTGCTTAAGTCCCTTGCAAGATGATTGTTTGTTTGTAAGCTTTCCTTTGAAATTGTCCTCCTTAAAAAAAGAGCCCAATCATCCCAAAAGGACCTGTATCAGAATCTTTTCAATTCCTATACTGATAAACGCTTGATGATTCAACTCTATCTACTGTTTAAATCGACGCTAATAACTTGTATTAGATTTCAACTCTCATCCATGTCTAAGCCTCCTCACTAATCCGTTGTCACGTTATGTGTCAAGGAGTTTTGTCTTTTGAAGCTTTTTCCATGACCTTCAACATAATTGTACAGCTAACACGGTATAAAAGGCGCCCTTTGAGGAGATTTATTGGCAAAATATTGATATTCGATATTATTCTAAACTCAAACTGACGACCAAATCATTATCAATAAACCTCATGTCACTCTTTTTAACCTGGAACTATTTTCAGGCCGGCGTGAGGGTGTTGGCAGTAAAACGGACAGCCGTTGGCCTCAACGGTACTAATGATAACAAAATGGGCGTATTTTATATTTAAAATATAGTGTTAAATTTAAAAATCATCACCAAAACTCATGTCTTCCCGCTAAATCTAAGAACCCTAAGTTACAGAAGTTGCCGGTTTCATCTCTAAAACCTTCTAAATACTCAATGTACGACCATTCCTATTATTAGAATTAATAGTTTTCCAAAATTGCATACTGGGCCTCATCTGGCAGCTAGTTCATCATCAAAGACGTCAATAAGTTTCAAAGCATAGTCCTACCTCGTTACTTCCGACACAGCAAAATGAATTCCTTCATCAGACAACTTAACATGTATGGTTTTCATAAAAGTCGAGCTGATCACTCAAAGAGTGTCTTCAGTCATCCCAGCTTCCTCAAAGGAAGAGAGTATTTATTGTTCTATTTCAGAGATCTTCTGATCCTGATCAGACGCAAGATTAAAGGAAAAATTGAACAAAAAGTTTAAGGATGTCTTGAGACTCCCATCAAGAAACGACAAGAAGTGGAGATGAATACCACCGCTTCAAAGAAGATAGTTGAGACTGGTCAGGAGCTCTAAAGTGATCCACAATTCATGGAAACTCAAAACAACGTCTCCTTCAATTTACTAGGGACCAAATAAAAACTAAATTCGTTGCTGAATCTCAACTTCACAATCAACAAGATGCCTCTCGCCGAACTCTAGGAAGTTGACTACGCCGACAGCGATGATGATTCGGCCAGCATTGCCCATAAAATTGATGCTGAAGATGAGGATAAAAAGGATTAAAAAGACACTGGGCATTCTTTCAAATTCATGAATCCTTCATGCTTCTTCGATTCAATGAAGAAAGCCATCTGATATTGTTTCATTTATACTGCCGATAAGTGTATCTATTAAGTGGAGTAAATCCTAAGCTCCTATAAGATGTGTAATTTATCACAATTATAAACTAAATTACGAAATGGCTATGAAATCCACTTCAGAAAAGGATGACTAAAAAGAATTGACTAGTCAAGTAGGATGGATTAGGACATGTCTGAAGATATACTGATATGGGTAGAGCTGGTTAGGTATAAAAGGGGACTGTAATGGTCTGACACCTTGACCATTTTTTTCTTTTTGCCGATCAATTTTTTCAAATGAAGGGTTGAAGTGTCGGTTTTAGTCAGATCGGACCTCAGATGGGACTTTATATGGCAGTAGTACTCACTTCTATAATAATTTATCTCGTAGTTCAAATGAAGAAAAACGTAAACAAGCTACTTCTGATGGTCGGAGAGACTGTCAAGCCCCGAGGCAAGCGAGGCTTCCAAATCAACTGCCAGAACGCACATGAATACACCAACAAGATAGCAGTCGATGCTAAAGAATACCGTCGACAGTCTGTTACTGAACGCTTCATCGACAAGGAAATGGAAAGCTACCCCACCTCAGTCAATCCTCAGGTGAAGGAAGTCGAGAACAACATAAAAAAGAAAACGGGAAAAGTTAAAACCATCGAACAAAAATTAGCTGAGCTCAGCACCTCCAAACTCGGCAGTATTCTGCACGTCGAAGATGTGATAGTGGCTATCCGCTTCGCAAGCAAAAGCGAACTAGAGAAGCTGAGACCGAAACTAATCAAATTGGAAAACGACATAGGCTTCAAGTTAGAAGATGAAGAAATGGAAGGGCATATACGGTAGATCTTGGAATTATTTCTGAAGGACCTGAACGAGATGATAAACAAATCCAGCAGAGTCTATTGATCGACTAAAATTTACTTATTTCTTTGAATATGCTGTATACCTCATTAGCTAGGATTATCAATGATGTCACAATAAAGATCATCATTGTATCATATCGAGGTCAAATAGGAGCAGGGAAATATCCCTTATTTTTAGTATTAACTCTTAAAACATGGAAAATGTATAATTTATGAAAATTGACATATTTGCACTTTATAAAAATAGTGAAAAGTTCATATATAAAATAAAAATATCGGAGTGGTCAGACAAAAGTATAAATGAACAGGTGGGCATTGGTTGATAGGCTTGCCCCTAACCTCCAATCGCTGAGAATGGCGGAGCCATAAATGAGGATGTACCATTTTCCACCCATGAAGGACCTACCCAATACTTTCCAGTCAGCAGAACACATCAACAACGTCTTAGATATCGCACAAAGAAACTACAACCAAAAGACTATACCCATCAACAGAATTTAGAAGACTATGGTCCTAAGAGAAACCCAAGAAGGGTTGCTCCTGAAATGCAAGATCAAAGGTTGTGGGGCATACATTAATTTCCGTAAAGAAAACGATTTTTATTACATCACACAACTTTAGACAGAACATGAACATCGGATGAGAATAAACGCTCGTGGTCGTTAGCCCAGAGTCAAAAATAACGAAGTTTAATAATGCTACGACTAGTTACAATTGCTGAACTTCAAACCTAGATAAATAGTCGAGTATATACGCAATAGATTCAAGATAAGTAAACCACACTTCTACGGCATCAAATTTTGCAGAAACAAAAGATAGGCTGTTAGGAACATGCTCCTTTCTTTAAGCAAATACGACCATTTCTTCTTCGAATGTAAAGATATGAGAGAACTGGTAGCATACTATAAATAATAACCTTTTCCCTAAAATATAAGCAAAGAGAGAGACATTGTTCTGCTGGTCTCCAGAAAGATGAAATAAATGTACTAAAATTACCACGGACAGTATGTATACTTCAGCATGTTTACAGACATCGTTCTTGAGACAAGATACACAAGAACACTCAATTATGAACATATCGGAGCTTTGTATGGTGAAGATAACACAGGATCGCTAACTTTGCTATTTGGTCTGGTTATCATAAGAAAACCTATCAGATTGGCCTATCTGTACATTTTAGAAAGATTGTTCGCATTTCTGGGACAATATCCAAAAGTTATCATCACAGATTTCGATTAAGCTTTGGCCCAAGCTATCAAAAGATTGCACATGAGATGTAAAATTCCCAACGCTTTGCAACATCATATTCAGTTACCTAATAGCTTCATCACCTATAGCTTCAAGCAAAGGATTAGTCCTCAGTTTTTATCGGTGCTCAATATGGAACTAGAAGGAGCAATGAGAGATTCAGATAAGAACAGTCATGAGGAAAAATTCAAAAAATTACTAGAAGCAAATGAGTTCAATCCTATTCAATTACAATAAAAAATTGCGGATCAGGTTGAAAATTTCATAAAAAACAATAGTCTCATCCATCAACCTCCAGTGTTTATGGGTCTAGCATTGACACAATACTCAGCTGCTAATCATCTAAGGACCAGAATTATGGATTTCTTCAAAAGTCCAAGACCTATGGTACTAGCAGTCAAAGCATTCATAGAAATATTTAAAACTTATTCAATTTTGAAATTTTTATCTCCTACTCAAATTGAAGCCAGATTGAATCCTTCCAAAGAACCTCTCACCAAACAAGAAAAGAACAATTTGCTAATTCAAATCGCAAAAACACTTCCTGCCTCAACTAAGATAAAACAAGTACTAAAATCCCTCTCCTAGCCTCTTACCCTCTATTTCTACGACATTATGTAATAGTGCTTCAAAGGAGATATAGATCGCATCGACTGGAACGGAGATTATTTCTACCAAGTCATCGAAACATCCAATCACTCACCATATCCTATTAGAAAAATTAAGGAACAGATCAATGCCTAGACCAAAGTTGTATGGAGATGCGAATGCAAAATGTATTACAAATCAGGAATGCCTTGTTGGCATGAGATGAAAACGTGCTTTGTTGAGGGAGCTGACCTCACACAGCAAATCAACCCTTATTGGTTTATTGAGCACCAAGAAATATAAAAACCTATTTTTGCAGAGATGATGAACTAACATGGAGTGAAGAGTTGGGCTGAATAAGATGAATTAAGCAAAATGCCAACAAAGACGAATGACCAAGTTACTTTAGGACAAGTTATTGGCCAACCCAAACAAAATAAATCAAGTTTCTTCGACTACGGCTAAAAAGGTTATATCGACACACCTGAAATAAAAGAAAATGGTGTAAGTGAAATTGCATAGTAACTTGGAGTATTCAATTGGTAAATGAATTCAATTGAAGAAGAAAATTAGAAAAGTTTCAAACAAGAAGTCAAATTGTAAGATTTGTAAGCATACAATCAATACCATCAGGAATAATAGGAGTAAATAAAATTAGCGAAAGAGCAGTATCACTTCAACAACAGATAGTTCATTAATTAGTAGGAGCCATAAAAATCGATTATAGATAATTTGGTAAAATTTGAAGATTAAGACTAAGGTCCAGGTCCTTAGACTCTCGATTTTGACGTTGAATAATAGTAAAAGCAGGCATCGAAATTCAACATGATGTCTCTGAACCATTCAGACAACGGCTGGACCTCTCAGTTGAATTTTCCATAATAAAATGATGAAGATGCCTAAGCTGAATATTATGGACAATAATAAGACTTTGAAGGTTAATGATATGCTGTTATTAATTCCAAATATTTGAACAGGCTACTTTTGAATGTTGTTTTGCTTTGTTTTCAATTATGTGAGTTGATCAATAATATTTAATATATCAATGGAGAACTACTTCACATTCACCACTCTGCTTGGCCTCAGAGGTGAAGGAGGCAATCTTCCCATCTTCAAAGAAGCCAGAAATAAAAGATTCGAGTCCGTCCAAAGAATCCTCGGCCTCCTCGAAGTGGCAGCTCAAACCAGACCTAGTCCTCCCAGCACCATCATCACCCTTAATCCTCTTGACCGTAAATACTCCTTGATTCAGCCGAATGGGACGATCAGATGCCTTTCCCCGTGATCGACCGCAGCAAATACTGGGCTTATGCTGGAGGTATTACTTCTCTATTGGTACCCATCCATCTATCCAGTTCTTCTACTCCTATAACTATAATGCCCTGAGCGTCAACATTCGCTACAGAACCTTCAGAAACATTTTCCCCTTCTTTGTTGCCTACATCTTTGCTGATGCATACTCATCATATCGTAAACAAATTCTCAAAACCAACCTTTTTGACGAGTATTGCTACCTCAGATCTCAAGAGCTTGTCAAGCAGAACTAATACTTGCTTGGTCACCCAGGTATCTATTTGTTTTATGTAGATGTCAAGAAATTCGTCTGGTGGAGTGAAGATTTCAAAGAAACCCTGGGCAAAGTTCATCGTCAAGCCAACGATCATGCCGTCACTGACTTCAAAGATTCAGAACTAATTCTTCAGGATTTCATCGACAGATATGTCGACCCCAACGCTGCCTCTCCCATGAAAACTAAGGCCAGACTTATCTGATTCAGCAGGACTCATTAATCACTTAAATATAACCATATCAATAGTATAGATAGGAAACCATCAAGATAGTATGTCATATGTAATCTATTCCGTATTCTTTTGGCTTTGGTGGAGGTGGAGGTGGAGGAGCGAAAACTGGATCTCCGAATGAAAAATGAGTGGCACCGAAGCTATATGCTGGATAGCTGGCTGCCGGGGCTCCAAAAATGCTGCCACCTACTCCTCCGAATAATCCTCCTCCAAAGACTGGAGCAGCAGGTGGTGGAGGTTTGAGATCCTACTCAGTCAACTATTTTTTGTCTCCAACTATCCTATCATCTGCTTTGAGATTCTCAGCTTTTATCCCAGGTCCCATTGCTCCAAAGGCATATATATTATTAGTATCAAGTTCAAAAAGTTCATATTCGATTTGGTGCTTTGAACAGAAACTTTTAACTTGCTAAAGAAGAGCTTTGGCATCTCCCATTTTAAGCTAGTTTTTTGATATATAAACTCTTTCAATATCTTTGGCAAACTCTACAGGACCATGAATTTGGATCTCCTTGTAAGCACCTATGGCATTTGATTTCATTTATTTTCCCTTTGAACCTTCAAACGCGCATTATAGCTCGGGATCAGATAGTTTCATCAAAACATGAAAAACAAAGCGAAATGTTCCTAAAGTAGCAGAAGGGCTTGAGGAATCCATATCAGTTATGGTGCATCTATCTCTGACGTGAGGTTTTAACAAGAAGTAGGATTGTCCATATCCACTACAAACTCTGACTCCTTTAGGGTCATTTGTAAAGTTCATTGTTCCGTATTTGACTCTTTCATAGCCAGTAGCATTCTGATGTTTGTTGTCGAACATCCTATTCTCCCAACTCACTCTCCCTCCATGACTGAGAGACCCTGAAGATTTGTTTGTTTCGAACTGATTTCGATAGTGAGTATCCTTGACGAAAAAGTGAAAATGAGTGTTGACATGCATGTGAATGATGATGGGAGCATAGTGTATGATATAATGATGAAGATTCTATAGATCTTATCGAGAATATCCTAATTTTTTAACTCGAGCCACCAAGGCTTACTCTCTTCTGTAGTGAAGCTTTTAACATTTTTTATGCATGTATACCATAGTTTCATACTGCAAGTCAGTACATCGATCGTACGTAGAGTTATCTTTTTTCTTGAAAAAATTAGCTCTTTCAGGGCAAGTATCATCATGAGTCTTTTATTCACTAGGTTTGAGCTTGTTGTCACAAAAAATGCAAAGAGTTTTCTTTACGTCAAGAGGCTAGTTTACCTAGCATTAAGGACATATATCTAATTCCTGGGTCGTATAGTCTATGATTCGAAGTGCCTCCCCGCATTTTGGACAAGGTTGAGTCATTCCATATCTGAATTTCTTTTTTCTTGCCGCTCTCATTGGCTTTTCAGATTTATTCCGAATTCGCTTAGCCACAAACTTTTTGTCACAGTTAACGCAGTAGTCGTTTGTAGGATCGTTCTAAAAACCACAACTGCGACAAAGACTAAGGCCTTTCTTTTCTTACTTCATTCTACTCTTTCTAGTATTTTCATCATCTTCCGACTCTGGAAACAATTCCTTCTCGCACTTTTAGCAAGTGTCTCGACTCAGAGGGTTGAAATGTTTACAGGAGAGATTCGGACATGCGATTCCAGGCTCTTCTTTCTATTTTTATGATGCCATCGTATTTGACTTTGCCTCTTTATCACGAGGTTCTTCACATATTTCGCAGACTGTCATGAGTTCGAGGTTATCAAAGAAACATTTGGGACATCTCCATTTATCAAGGCTATTGGTTCTGTGAAGGGAATCACTCATACTATATACTCTTTGATAAATAAATGCTTTAAGTTTTTTCCAACTTTAGAGGCTCAGAATTCTAGTCAAGTAAAAAGTCTGGAATGGAAATATACAGTCATTTCTGGATAATTGTTCACTAGCTACATGAAAAAGAAGCCTGACGGATTATAATTAAATGTAAAATTAAGCATTCTCAACCTCTACCTGTAAATCTTTCCATCCTTTCGCTCATATAGATGCACATTTCAATTCAGTAACGTCCAGTTATACAACAGCTGCTAATCCACTTTTCTAAACCATTCAAATAATACAACCTGAAACAAGACATGGACAGAAGCAAGGCTTCAAGAGGGTTTATTCCAAACTCAAACAATAAAACAAACAGCAGAAAGTTCGTGAGAAACCTGAAGTATAGAAATCTTTATTGAACTTTGTTACTAACTTTTGTGATTGCACTTAATCTACTGAATCATCTGCACAAAGGTTGTCTAGTGCTCCTGCTCCTGAAAGAATGGATCTCACGACTCGTCTTCAACAAACTCAAAAAGCAATTCAGGACCGCAATTCAATGAGATAATCACATCAACGAAGAGCAGACTCTCCAATCAATTCGTTGAGCAACCTTCTCTAATGAACTATGATATTTTTACTGAGTGAATGAAAATTAAAATATCATTATTTGATCTCCAGCATTGTCAGCTTGGCCTTTATTGATTTGGAGTATATTTCGTCTATTTAGCGAACTTTTTTTATTGTAGTTTTAACGCTGTTGTATTTATTGAGCTACTGCTGACGAATTTGGAGTTACATGTTATATTTTTTCTATCTGTTGGCCAGTTTTTCAATGATCTTGTTCCTTGATGCCGAATTTATCGTGTTTTTTAAGAGATCCTCATCTTTGGGTTCACTTCTCAAAGGTCTACTAGCTTTTAAATCGTTCAAATAGTCGATGTATTTTAGCTTTGAAGCTTTGTCTGGAACTGTGAGTGTGTGCTCTGAATTTGATTTAGTAACTCTTGAGTTTACAGATATCCTTGGGAATTACTTTAAGTATTAATTTCCTATTTCTTTTCGATCAACATCGATCTAAAAATCAGGAAATTATTCATAAATTTGTTCTTTTGACAATGCCTTCTGACTCAAAAAATGATATTTAAGTGGGTTATGACTTCTATCTATTTAGATTTCAATCTATCTTCTCTTCTAGGGGTTGATAGCAATCGGTATTTATTTGACTTTCTTTTCAAAAGCAAGTCTTCTCTTAAATTTATTCATTTCCTCCTTAATCTTAGATTCGTCTCTTTCGATGAATGGAGTGAATGAGGTCTTTCTTTCAGACAAGGAAGAGTTTCGCATAGCCTCCCTTAATTTTTTGTTACGCTCCTAAACTTTGCTCATATACTATTGCTAGTGAGCTTTGATCGCTCCATAGTCTATTTTGATAGAGAATTTGTGATTTTTCTTGGTTAGCTAATCTTAAAATTTCATTTCTTATTCAATGTGCTTATACTTCTTTTCAATTTATAGGTACTTCGGATTCAATTTTTCAAGCTCAATTTAAGAAAATTTCAGTATTTATTACCTTTTGGCTTTATTCTCTTCAATTTACTTGAGCTTCTTTTGAGCTTCAATTTTCCTCTTTAGTACTCGTTGCTTTTACTCTTATTGTTTCTATTTTTATATCTTATTCGCTTATTAAATTTATTTTTTGGAATGTTCTGCGTCAACTGCTTGCTTTTTCTATCTGATTTTGGCTTGGATCTCCTCCCATTTCTTTACTTGTTCAAGGATCTCCTTTTTCTTGAGCTTATCCTGCTACTTGGCAAGCATATTTTCCTTTTATCTCAGCTTGATAATTTACCTTTTTAGTTCTTTATGCAAAGAGTCATTTTTCTTTACATTTGACGCCTGCAATTATTTCTCCTTCTTTAATCTTTCTTCTCTAATTCTTTGTAGTTCATCACTGACCTGATGGCGATCAAAGACTTCCAAATCTCCTTTCATGATCTCCTATTAAAGTTTATCAGAACGTTCATTGAGCAATCTGGTTATTTATAGTCTTTCGATTATGTTCAAATCTTCTGGAAAGTTGAACAGCTTCTAATTATCGTCTTTTTAGGAGAGATCCTCAAACTAATTTGTATACATCAATAATTATAACAAAATATCAATCTGACTCACATGTCTAAAAAGAAAGAAATGACAAAATATTAGAAAGGATGGATCAATCACATGAATAATTTTTTGTTACCTATATCCACATACTTTTATGCTTGATTGTAAAACTTCTACATAGAAATTGATTCATATTTTTTGATCTCCTCTTTGATATATCCGTGAAGATGCATATTATTTCTAAATTTTGTGAACTGTAGCTTTGATTTAATCTTTTTAAACATGTGCTATAACGGGCTGATAAGGGGACTCAAAGGAGGGAGAAAAATAACCTCAAAAATGTGGCTTTCCTTGCTGATCATACGATCGATCTCCGTTTTGTGTTTCAGCATCAAACTGTCAACCACCAAATATGGTGTCCTCAGTTCTTTTTATGTGCAAGCGATGATAAATTTAACAAGAAAATTGATCTGCTCTCGAACC
>Ga0100385_1004444_pt1 | contig 12087 bp, 9 predicted proteins | sample CryGeymeta201509_FD_81543 | JGI IMG/M metagenome (GOLD analysis project Ga0100385, IMG submission 81543) | Groundwater microbial communities from Crystal Geyser aquifers in Utah, USA - Crystal Geyser metaG 2015-09 | ecosystem: Environmental > Aquatic > Deep subsurface > Groundwater | place: USA... | reverse complement strand
TCAAATTTTTATTCACCTGATTTGTCTTTTGTATTTTAAGTTTATTTTAATGTTTTGAGAGGACAGTCATGGAACCAATAAGCATTCTGCCAGATTGCCCAGTCAAATAAATGGTTATTCCCAGTGCATACGACAATTCTCAAAAAGGCCTTGAACTTGATAAACCATAGCTTAGGATGAAACACACCATAGCCCATGTTGCTTTTGGGAGGAGATATTACGGTCATTTTGCTGAAGCCTTCATAGTTTCTTATTATTTTGCCTTATTTGTTCTCACCTTCTCGATTGAATACATAGAGGGGCACTCCGAACTTGAGTATTGGCTTGAAGACTTACATTTCAAAGCCATAGTTAGTTATCATGACTGCCTAAACCTACTTGCTGATAGGCTGAGTTGGTATCCCTTCAACCGAAGGATGTAATAGTTGAGGTAAAGTAATAACATTGTGCCTCTCTTTTAGTGGTCTTTTATCGTACATTATTGCATTCAGGTAAATCTGATTGACACTTTTGTTTGTCTCTGTTACTATCTCCCTCACAATGGTCTTGGTCTGTTCTTATTCCTGAAACTATTATCCTCTTTATTTCTTGAGTCTAGCCATTCTTTAGAAATGGAGTTGCCTCAGTTCTTAGTTTTGATTTTGATAGTTTCCCTCCTCCATTATAATATTTAATGACCTTAATGTAATTAGATAATTGAATCGAAATTATATCCTTTGTATCAATCAACGAGACTTCAATAAATCTCCTAATTTCTTCATTCTATCTTCGAACTTTCTTCCCATTATCTCTTAGTGTTCTCTGCAACGTCTAGAAGCTTTTGCTATTCCTCCAAGTCGATCGATTCTTCCAAGAAGGACCTCCTCAAGCTCTTGAGTATGTGTCTGACACTGAATAACTCCCCATTACTTGATGATCTTATCTTTCAATTATTGGGGGCTGATCGCTGTTGACCAGGAATGAACAGCTTTTCCGATGACTTCACTGTTCTCCCAAATATAATGCACCTTCTGCTCGAATTCCTAGAAAAAATCTTGCTCTGAAGGCATTTTTTAACTTGGCAGGGTTCTTTCTCCAGCCTATCTACTAATTCTTTTTTGGCTTCCGGTTGCTCTTCTGACTCTCAGCTTCGACTGAATCTTTTTGGCAACATCGGAAGTGGTTGGCAGAAATCCATCTGAAGTGAATTACTGACTATCAGGTTTACGGAGGAGATCATTGTTGCTGCTTCTTCGTTCAATATTGGTATGATGGGCCATCATATGTCGTCCAGCATCGCTACTTCTCTTCATAGAATTCGAAACAAAAAAAATAGAATAATATTATACTCTATGTGTTTTCATTTTTTAGCGTTTCAGGTTTCTTCTATTGGGATAAGGATCATTTATCTTTTTATTCTATCTTCCATTGTTTTGATTCAAGGGAAACAGAATTATAATACTTTGCTATATATGGGAGGTTGTTTAGGAGCAAACTCTTTGCAACTTGGCAACAAATAACCCTTTGATTAAGAGCCAACTGATACTGCCATACTCAAACCTGAAAATTATGCGCCTGTCAACTTCAAGGCTCTCTTTACGAAACTCAAACTCAAATGGTGCTCCTACTATGTTTATAACTGATCTATCTAGAAACACGTGAGTATTCGTATCAACTTCGGCAAGTATCAATAATTCGAACTTAAGTCAAAATATATCGTGAATTAAGTGGCAAAAGTAGGCTGTTTTATTAACTTAGTGGGACATCTATCATGAGTTTGACTTCATGGCTTCAGAGTATGATCTTAGGAAGGAGTTCATGCTTCTTACTTTCTTCGACGAGCATGAAAAAAACTTAGGGCATCTAAAAATCAATCTTTATCTTTTAGCGACTGGACCATACCATCAGGATTTTGCAGTTCCATTAGTAAAGGCTGAGTCAGCTCGCCTCTGTTTCAACCTTAAGATTGCTCAAGAGGTTATAATTCAAATGTATGCAAAGGAAGCATCGTTGACTTTGTTTGATAGATAGTTTCCTGGTGATGTTTTTGCATTTGGAGTGAACCTTGTCGTAAAAATAATTTTTATCTTAGATGGGAGATCGTGCTGAGGAAAGCTAACTTTCTTATAAATTCGTAGTGGATTTCAAGTAAGGATAGATATCAGAACAAAGAAGCAGTCAGATACATAGTTCTAATGAGAAAAAAACAACAGCCGAGAGAGAGCATGGTCATTTAAAAAGTATCAGAAAAACAATCAGTCGAGAAGATTGGGAAGGTAATGCTTTAACTCATAAAAATTAGAAAGATGGTAAAGGATGGACAATAAGCTGGAATTAGTCTCATGGAAAAATGCCAACTGTGAAAGTTTTGGTTCCTCTTTTTGATCTTCATGGAGCCAGCTTTAATATCGTATTCTACAATTTTCGAAACAAAAAACGTGAGTTCAACTCTTAGTGCTTCCTCTCCTATAATAAAATGGCGAGTTTCTAGTATCAAGAGCGCCTCGATCCTCCGACAAAAAAAATGTATGAGGAAAGAAGAATAAATATTTAATCTCCAGTATGGGATCATGGGAAGCAAACAGGCCAAGCAAGGTTTACTTTTCTTTTTGCATTGGAAAGGCACATCAAGCAGATGCAGTTGTGTGTCAGAACCGAAAGAGGAATTCTTTAGTCAAGTCCTGTTTTCGGTGAGTCGGGTGGTTCCAAAATGCCAAAAGAGATGATATAGCTTGAAAAGCTAAGTAATAAAATTCAGAATCAGTTTGTCAAGGTGGCAAAAGAAAGCCTGAATCAGAATAATAAACAAGAGTGGGTGAGCTAGATCAATAAAGATTTACAATAAATGCAGACGATATTGGTATCATCAATCAAAGAAACTCAGTATACATTTTTGTACAATGATGAAAATTCACTACTCAAGGCTCAAAAAGGACTGATCGAAATCAGCAAAAGAATTCGATCTCTTTTAGATTAAGACAAATAACAGATTGCTCCAAATTGTTGGCTCTTATTGATTGCTCTCATGAGAAGAGGTTAATTTTCTCTTGCCAACATAGGCTTCAAGGCATAGCAAATAGATAAACTTCTCACAGGCAAACCATCACAATTTCTTCAGCAAAAGAAAGAAGTAGCCCTTTCATATTATATTTTGCTGGTTGACCTTCTTCAAAGAACTTTGAAATCTCTTGAAAATTTCAATTATGAAAGTCAAAGAGAGTTCGCTTAGTTGTTCTGTGCTTTTGCCTACTTTCGTCTGCCAAAATTTAGAAATTAAGTACTAGCAATCATTACCAGAAGCAATGATCCTTTTATCGAAGAGTGGAGAGGTACCGAGTACAGTTTGACTGAAAAATAAATTGAAACTTCTGACAGAGAAAGTTCCTTCAGATTGATGTTTGATTGGGAAAACGGGTTTTATAAAGTTCTTGAAGGTGAGGAAGATTATAGCAAAACTGAGGCCAAATTATTGCTTCTCATGAAAACAAACGATTGGTAAGAGCGGATGCAGAAGAGAGGTGGAGCCTTCTTCGCCTTTGTCAGATATTGGGTCACCTATATCTAGACTATTGCTGTCAACTCTAAGCACATCAGTTGGCGATATTTTCCAGGATATAATAAAATACTTCTCAGCTTTTTAGCTGAGATGAAGTTGAGACCACTAAACGGTTATTCAGACCCCATGAAAAGAGCTGCGACGAGTTTGCTTACCAACTAAAAACTTCTCAATCCATTTGTACTAATTGTTTTTAAGAAAACAAATCAATATGATCAACTTAGTGTTGTGAAGGCATTTGATTTATTGGGACTTTTCCTCAGCAGTATTAGAAACAAGGGCAGGAACTTACCAGGAACCTTCGATTTCAAGTTGCTGTTGAAGAGTATTCAAGACATTCTCAAAGGTGATTCTGCTTTTCCAATAGGCAAAGTGTTGGTCATGCTCTATGATAATTTTACAACTTTTCCTGTGGAGTTTCGAATCGAAATTTCTGGTTACATCATGACAAAAGTATTTTTCAAGCTGTTTCTTCATTGGTCACACAATGTACGAACTATCTTCCATCATCTGTTTTTTATCAGGATCTATCATGAAGCATCGAAACCTTTTGACCAGCTCGATCCTAAAGAACAAGATATATATCGCTATAATCCACAGTTCGTAAATTTCTTAATACTCAGCGTACCAGTATTGAAAATCGATACAAAAAATTGATGATGATCCTTGAAAATATAAAGGAAAACAGACATAAAATTTAAGGAAGAAAGATTGATGGATTTGAAAGTGATACTTATAAAAGATTGAGGAGAAAAGTGCAAGACAAACTGAGAGGGAAGACCAATCCTTCTCCCCAATCTAAGCGGGCTCATTTTGATAATGATGAAGCATACTATCGTCAGTTGATGAGATAACTTGCAGAACCTAAACTCGAACGATACAACTCAGAATTGATGAGCAGAAATCTTAAGGTTGTTGTTGAAAACATGAAAGAAAAAACTGAAAAAGAATCGGTAATTATTCACAGCACTCTTTTTTCCAAAACTGCAAGTGATGATGGTGCTCGCAAGAGGAAAATCAACGTCAAAGACGTAAATTTTTAAGGTAACAATATATCTATTCAGAATAGCTGGTGGCAATCAAGGAGGAAGAGATACCATATGTCGAGACAGCCTTAGAATAATTCAACAAAATCAATGATCTGTTCATCAAGAAAATCGAAAAGAATAACGATTCCATTCCTGTTGTTAGGCTTGAGCTGTCACTTGATGAGAAGGAACTTCGTCCAGATGGGTTGACCGATTATGAAGAATGGTGATCGCTTGTTTTGATAGTTTTTATGACTATGATGGAAACAATAGGATGACTGTTATATAATTTATGATCGATAAAGGGAAATACGCGTCACACGGGGCTTATATCAAGAGATTGCCACAAATGGCTGTCGGGCAGCATCAAAAACCTAAATTAGGTATCTCTGTCTTGAGCCAGCTGTGATACATCCTTTGCCGTCAAATGCTCCGAGAGTACCAGCGACCAATAATCAGCTTGAGGGGGTCGTCTTATAATCAAAAACATACTCAGCAAAGTATCCTACTTTTAACCCAGATTTAAATTTCAGGAAGCAACTGACAAGAAGCTTGTTGCTCAAGAGCTGATTCAGCCTTTCCTTTATATCGAAAAAATCATCAAGAAACAAAAAGTCGAGTAAAAACTAGCTGGGATCAAGCATCTTGAACCTTTTATTACCTCTAGCAATATGCAACCTCGTAAAAGCAAAAAAGATCGGTCTTTACCTGTCAAGAAGAATCAGGCTATTCCTGCAGGTTTTAAAAATCTCTATGACTACGAGGAATAAAAACGAGTGACAGCAAACAAACTGTTTCAGAAACTGGTTGAAGCTGATGTTCATAACCTTAAGGACATGTTTATGCTTTGGGTCGGCAATAATAGAAAATTCACTCCTGAGATATAAAGTAACTCGTGAATGATTCAGTTAAAGAACAATAGTTTGTAGACTTCATCAAAGAGGTTCTGCCAGGAAAAATAGCCGAAAAACAGATAAGGCGTTTCTTCGAGCTTTATCGCAATCCGACTCCTGCTGGAATGGAAAAAAATGACACTTTCAGGACAATTTCAATTAAAGCTCTATCTTTTAACTACGATAAATTCTACAAAAGTCAGACAGAAGTCAACAACATTTTGAGCGAGAAAGCCCTAAAAGAGAGGTACATTTGGCTGAAGAATTACTTGACTGACTTTGATGTACCCTTATACCTATCAAGGCAAGCTACCCAGATTTAAAATAAGCCATGAAAAGTATAAAGCAATATGAATAGTCCCTCAAAAATCACTTCAGACAACTCTATGAAGCGTATCAAAATCCTTACGAATATGAGATTGAGAACATCAAAAGAGAACTTGAAAAGCCAATCATAAAATATGACAAACTCAAGAAGAATGAACTGAATCATAGGATAGAAACTCTCACTGCAAAAAATTAGTAACTTCACAATCAGCTGACTCAAGATTATCATCATTTCATTGAGCAATATGAAGCCGCCATTCTCCCGAATCATGACCTTTTCTTTACTAAGCGTTAACTGTGTAAATTATTGATGGTACCTCTGAATAAGAGACCCACTTTGACGCGTGCACATATAGAAGAGCAGGTGTCAATCTAACAGGCAAAGAAAGAAGAATTTCTTGAGTGTCTCAGTGAGTTGGTCGTTGAGCTTGATCGTGACAAAAAGCATCTAGGTGAAGATAGTTTCACATTGGACGAGGTTGTCCAGATGGTGCTGATGAAAGGAAGAAAAAAATAGTCACGATTTGCTCCATAATTTATCTTGTATGCTTCCAGAAAACTAATAAAATAGGTCAAGAGACAATTCTTAATCAAACATCAACTAGCAGTCGAAAGTCTTGATGCATTTCCAGCTGATCAGTAGATCTCTATGGATTTGCTTCACACATGCTTCGAGATGGAATGCTCCAAAATATTGCTCAAGAATCAGATTTGGCAGTAATTACTCGCTTTTATTCCTGCTGAACCTCCTCAACAATCTCGTCTGCATCAGCAAACAATTGAAGCCAACCTATGTCTCGAGCTTACAAGAAGATACTTTTTAAAATTAGACTAACGGATGAAAGTCTAACTCAACAAATCTAAACAAATATCACTTCACACCTAAAATGTAACACTTGAGGATTTTGGTCATTATGGAAACATGGTTGAAGGGGTCATTAATCAGATCAAGGACTATGTTGAAGATGATGAGGAGGAATAAGCTGATAAGGTTCAGCCTCTTCAGGATCACAAAAGAGTGACATTTGCTGATGTTGTTGATCAGTCACTTCAGCAGCATAACTTTCCTGAAGCCAAGCAATAAGAAGCAGAGAAACAACAGCAACAGTATATGGTTAAATCTATTCTCAAATCTATTTTCCAACCTGAAGAGTCTCAACAACAGCCTCAACAATAGATCCACCCACAGCAACTAGTCTCCTAATTAATCCAAAGTAAAATTAGATAGCCGAATATTGGTGAGAACCTACAGGATATGAATAGTCTGGCTAAATCGATCTTCTAGGCAGAAGCTCTCAATACAAACTCTTTTGACATCAGGTATTTCGAGAAAGAGAAGCAAAAGACCCAAGATATTCCTCGATAGACTGAAGTAGTCAGACTTGGATCAAGCATCCTTCTTTCCAATTTACCCCAAGTTGAAGAATTAAACTCACCAGATCCTTTGAGAATCTCTCGACTGCTGATGGCCACCATCGATCAAGGAATAAAAAAGTAGCGTCAGGTTGTCAGATAGCAAAATCTGGAGAAAAGCATCAGAGAAGGTGTTGACTCCCATTATTACGAAGACAAGATAAAGCTTGAGAATAAACCAACCATTTATGACAGCCAAGGCAAAAGCAAATACTCTGTGCTTTTACCTGTCGGATATTATCAAGATTTTGTTGCTGCTGAAAATGTACCTGAAAAATAAAAATGGTACCTTAGACCTCATCACGTCTAGACTTTAACATAGAACCCGCTATCAAAAAAAGATAATGTCATTCATACTGAATACCAGAGCAAATTGGATAGGATTCCACTTAAGAAAAGACCTGATGAGCATGTGATCGAGCAAAACGTCCAAAGAAAAACATAGTTGATTGAATCTCTTGAAGAAAGGTTAGCTGCCTTGCGCAAAGATTTGTCAACAGTACAAAGAGGTAGCAGAGCTGAGGGTGCCAAAGTTCCATCAGCAGTCGTCGACAACTATCTCAGCAAACTTCTAGAAAACAAATAAGACAAGGATCTATAAATTGCGTCCTACTAGGGTGTTCTCTACGACCTACGTCGCAATGAAAGAGGTTTGTTAAACAAATACCGTTAAAGAGAAAGTCACTACGAGGGTTATCCAACCGAACGTTGGTGGTAGCGTAAGGACAAAGGTTTCAACGTATAGTTGAGGAAGGAGCGTTTGGTAGCTGGAGAGGAACTGAAGGGCGAAACAAAGCACAGATAGTACGTCGATAAACTCAAGAACCAATAGATATATTGATAGAGAATTATCTTCTTTTTGGTAGTTATGGAGTTAATGAGTAAGTGGTTTATTTTTTTAATTGCCGGTAAGATATAATAATAGCTTAGTTATGTGCCAGTGCATTTGCTGTGACTGTTGGTGGTGCAATCTATTTGGAGTCTGCTGCGGAGGACTTCATCTTGCTGCCTGTATCTTCTCGTGCTGGATCTGCAAACCCGAATTAATGAAGCAATTCGATGCCGAGTGTTGTCATATCTGTGCCTGCGATGGCTGTGGAGGGAACATGTGCTTCTCAGGGCAAATATGCTGTGCACCTAGCCCTGTCAAACAGTGGAGTAGTATGGTCAGAGGCTAAAGACCCAATGAAAATTTCACGCCGACGTCTGGACAGATAGTTCGCTATTGATTAACTCCCTTTCATGCTCTTACTAATCATACTATATTATCTTAAAATTAATTTTCTGAAGGATTAGGAACTATACTTTCTGATAACAAATCATTCTATACTCTGTGTTTGTTTCAAAAAATATGTCCTCTTGTATTCTTTTATGGAAGAGTTTCTCGATTTGAAAAAAGCTAAGTGACACTGTGAGGTTTTGAAAATTTGTTAAGACTTCAAAAATTGTCAAAAATATAGACTAAGCATGATGGCAATCCTAGATATTGAAACTTCTTAAGTTTAATCAATTTTCAATCAATATAACTCACATCCGTGCACGTTGCCAGGCATTTAGAAATATTTGAGAAGAATGTAGGTGCATTGTGACAAACCGTTATGACAAATAAAAATGATTTAGAGGTTGATCCTTTGAATGAAGGTTGACAGAAGATTTTTTGGAATCCTACAAGTAGGTAGAGACTGTTCAATCTTTAATGGCCCTTCTTGATGAGGTGATTAATAATAATTTAATGTGTCAGTGTATTTGCTGTGACTGTTGGTGGATTAACTGCTTCGGAGTTTTCTGCGGAGGACTTCATGAGGCCATGTGTCTCTGCTCTTGCTGGCTCTGCAAGCCCGACGGACTCAAGGCAATCGACCCCGAGTGCTGCCATATATGTGCCTTCGATGGCTGTGGTGGTAACGAATGCTGCACTGGCTCCATTTGCTGTGCCCCTGCCTGGGTGAAGCAATGGAGTGCACAGCTGAGTGGAGGAGCACCCCCTCAGTGATTGATTCATCCCTTATCATTAACATATCCTGTTCCTTTTATCATTCAAATTCCAAAGTTACATTTCTTGTTTGAAAATTTGACAAGACAGAAAGCCTAGAGCTCTATTTTATCTATCTGCCTCCATTCTTGAAGCCAATGCAGAAAAAATGATATCTGGAAAATCCAATAACTGAAAATTTATTATACTACTATTTGATTGGGCTGTATAATTGAATGTGTCAATTCTTGTGCTGTGACTGTTGGTGGTGCAACTGGTTCGGAGTCTGCTGCGGGGGAGTACATCAAGCCTACTGTCTCTGCTCTTTCTGGCTGTGCAAACCTCATGATCTTAAAGGTATCGATCCTGACTGTTGCCACATATGTGCCTTCGATGGCTTTGGTGGTAATTTCTGCTGTTTGGGAGACGTATGCTGCGCATCGAATAGTGTGAGGACTTGGAGCCACATGCGTAGTTCAAAGGGCAGTCCCAGCGCCTGATTTTTCATCGGCTTTATTCTCTTATTTTGTTCGGATCTTTATCTATACTACAATCAAATCAATCACATCTGACATATATTTAAGAAGTCAGTTCAATTCTATAATATCCATGGCCCATCCGCAGCCGTAGACTCCCATGCGGTATGCTTTATTTGCTGGAAGCTCGCACTCGTATTGGCACATGAGTTGAGAGTCAAACAATATAGCCTTGGGGTGATCGCCTAGTTAAAGTCTCAAAGTGACAACTGTTGTCTGAGCAACAAATTGATCAATATCTTCTCCTCTGACTAGCTTGAATCCTTTGCCATCTCTGCTGAACAGACTTTTAAAGTATGTGTAAGGGTAGGTATCAATGTCGTGTTCGGGAAGAACAGTGAATCCAGCATTTTGCACGATTGGATACCTGAGGGAGCTGAGTTTGAATTCATGAATGCCTGAAGAGAAATGCTTGTCGGTGTAGATCCATGGCAAGAAGCTAGCGATGTTGTTCAACTTAGGAAAGTTAATGGTGGTCTTGTTAACTTATATCTTGAGGCTGGCTACAAATTTACTTTTGTAAATGCCGTAGTTGTACTTCCTAGCTGTTGGTCGACCAGATGGCATTACTTGAGTACTTTTGTGCTTATCCATGACCCCTTCAAAATTTCCCAGCAATTTGCTTCCCAATGATTAGATAGAGACCTTAACTTCATCATAGCTATCATTGAGTCTGAGCAAAAGATGATAGTTGGTGGCTGAAAAATTAGTCGATATGAGATTGCTTATATATCGAGGATCTCTTTGTAGTTTGAGACTTTCGGCAATTTTATCCAATCCATAGACATTCGTATAGCATCTCTCAAATTCCTTTGAAGGATAGAGCTGAACCAATTTTGCTGAAAGTTCTTAGAGTTGAGCTAACATTTTAGTCTTCATGTTGTTCAGAGCTGTCACCAAGTAGTTCTATTACTTTGATGCTTTGTACTTCTTGCGAGCTGCTATGCCCAGTTTGTCTACAGGGTATTTGTCCAGCTCTGACCAGTGTCTTGAAATAATTTCGTCAGCAGGATAATAAAAAGAACTGCATTCACTGGGATGACCGTGAAGTGTAGAGGTAGTTAGGCAGCGTTGGTCACCTTTTGTGCAGTGAGGATTCAGGCAGACAATGTACACTTTTTGTTCGGAAATTTGTTACTTTGATTATTTGTGCATTGATATGTTGTGAATAGAATAAATGGATTGAGTAAGGCCAAAATCAATCAATTGCCACCACGCTTGATGGGCGTCTTAGGGCGACGGTTATTGAAAGGACCCAACTTTTCCTCAGGCCTCAAGACTTGGAACGAGCAGGTGAGATTTTCTTCAATTCTCATCATGGCTCCACTATTATTGAATTCTCCACAGTAGTTAGGTGCTGAAAATACAGTCACTAGTTGCTTCTTGGCAAAGAATTCATATCCATCTTCGACGACCTGATGAGCTCTACAAATGAGATCAAGCTCATTTTTTCGAAGAAAGTTGAATATCACATCTTGACCAAAGACAAAGCTGACTCCTCTCTATGACTCTCCCCACATCTTGACAGTTGATTCTGGATCAGCCCACAACAAATCGCAAAGCAATCCAGTGTCAGGAATATCGGTTGGCCTGACGATAGAGTTGATCTGATCTACTGAGAGCAGGTCAGGAGACAACCCACCATGCATACAGAGAATTTTATCTTAAATCAGAGCAGCTACAGGCATGCAATTGAAGCAGTCAACAAATGCCTTCCAGAGCTTGACGTTGTATCGGCTTTTACCTGCATAGGAGAATCATTTACATTATTCGTAGAAACCATAGATGCGGGTGATGGAGGCAGACTCATGATTTCCTCTTAAAATGCTCATTTTTGTCGGATATTTTATTTTGAGCGCAAAAAGAAGGCAGATGGCCTCAATACCCTGTCTTCCGCGGTCAACGTAATCTCCCAGGAAGAGGTAATTGGATTCAGGAGGGAAACCTCCATATTCGAAGAGTCGAAGCATATCGTAATATTGTCCATGAACGTCTCCACACACTTTGACGGGAGCACTGACCTCAAGCAACATAGGTTGCTCCATGAAGATGTTCTTGACGGTGCGTATGAGTCCGAGAATGTCCTGTTATTGCAGTTTGACTAGTTTTCCTGGCTTGGCGGTGCGGACCTCCAATAGATTTTTGATGATGTCATCAACCTTTAATTCGTGCTCGTAGTTCATCAACGATAAATTTGAATATATAAAAACTAAATGCCACTATAGCTATCTCTAGTAATATTAATCAATCACAATTCATGCATTTCAAAGTTGTTTTGCGGAATCATTACACCACTTCTTCTACTTTGATTATCGATTCATTGTAGAGCACTAAAGAGTTTTTATCTTTTCTGATCGCTTGGCCCCGCAAGCTGAAGTCGTAT
>Ga0100385_1004437_pt1 | contig 12102 bp, 9 predicted proteins | sample CryGeymeta201509_FD_81543 | JGI IMG/M metagenome (GOLD analysis project Ga0100385, IMG submission 81543) | Groundwater microbial communities from Crystal Geyser aquifers in Utah, USA - Crystal Geyser metaG 2015-09 | ecosystem: Environmental > Aquatic > Deep subsurface > Groundwater | place: USA... | reverse complement strand
CAGGTTTATGGAATGGGTAATAATAAGTATGGTCAGCTCGGCATCGGTCACAAAGTCAACTAATGTCATCCGACTCTTATTCGCTAGCTTGACAATATCACTGTTATTGCTGCTGGATATCACTCAGGAGCTCTTGATGCTGAAGGGTCTCTTTATATCTGGGGCTCTGGTAGTTTTGGAGAGCTTCTCAGGCCAAAAAAGATAATTCTTTCTACTCCTCTTGATAAGATTTTTATTAGGGGATTTTTCGGAGTGGGGATTTCCTCTAGAAACCAGAGAGTTTATGCTTGGGGAAACAACACTTATGGATAACTGGGTCAAGGTAATTTCGAAAGTTCAAAAGAACCTGTGGAGATTAGTGAGCTTTCCAACCTTTCACTTGACAATTTTGCTTGCGGAGTCAATTTTTTCCTAGCCTCAACCAAAGACTCGCTTCAGAGAGACCAGTACTCTTCAGCAAGATACAACAGTATAGCTGAGGATCGAAGAACTTTCAATAACTACAGATCAACCACACCTCCTCCTCATCAAGGCTCCTCCTATTTTCAGTACTCAGACGAAAGACAAAGAAGTACAGAAAGAAGAGGACTTGGGACGCCCTCAAGGTACCACTTACGTGCTGAGGAAGCATTATTGAGAAGCAGGAGCAGAAGTAGAGGTGATGAGCATGAGGTTCGTAATTTAATAGAAAATGAAATCAGAAGGAGCAGAAATAGACAGTCAAGTAATTATGAAGAACTTTTTATATCTCTTTCTGCAGATTATTAGACCCTACTTGCTCGTTTCAAGGCTATGGAAGAACATTTGGAACTAAAGAACAGATCCTTGATTGCTCAGAAAGATGAAATTACCCTCCTTTTCAAGTAGGAAAACGAGGTTCTAAGAAATGAAAATGAAATGCTGAAGAGGTAGTTAACTATTAGCAAAGAGGAACTTAGAACTGCTTTGAATAAATACACTTAGTCAGCTTCTCTACATCATACAACTCCAACTGAATTAAAAACCCTGAAAGATGAATTTAAGCTCACCATCAAACAATTATAATCCCTTCAAGACGAGTTAGCATAAAAAGATGTCTAAATCAAGTCTTTGAGGGCTCAAATTTTCTAAACAGGAGCAGCTACTCGTAGAATCCAATAGGAAGATTGGGAGTAATCAAAGGCGGAGATGGTCCGACTGAACAAGTAAAATAGAAATCTGAGGGATGAGCTCAGAATAGCCAATCATAAATATGAGGCTCTTGAGGAATAAACTGCCATAAAAAACGTTGACCTGAAGCAAGCTAAACTGATAAAATAAAACACTGAAGGCTCATTTAAGGAGGAGATCTCACTCTTAAATGATGAAATCATCTACCTGAACAAATAACTTAAAACGACGAAAGAGGAACTTAAAATTTCTTTACGAAAAATGGATGCCCTTGAAGAAGAGCTCGCTATCAAGAGTTTAGATCTCAAGGAGGCCAAACAGAAGAGAGTTTTGTATGATGCTACCGCTTAGCTTAAATAATAGATTCTGGCTCAAAGTTAGGAGATACTTCTTCTCAGCAGAGAAAATAAAACGTTGAAATAATAATTGATAATCAGTCGCCATAAAATTGGCTAGCTCGAGGAAGATGTTCTCAAGAGTTCAGAAAGAGACTTCAAACAGAAATTGCACGCGAAGGATATTGAGCTCAGTTCAGCTAGAGCATAAATTACAACTCTGAATAGAGATGTTAAGTAGTTGAGAGAAGAGCTAAAAAAATCCTTGAGAGACTTGGATCGAGTTGATTAAGAAAAATCATTGAAAAACGTTTAATAAAGAAGACTCAACGACTCACTCAAGGAAACGACAAAGATTCTCAATGAGAAAGAGAAGTCTTTGGCAGAATTATAAGTAGTTCACAAAAGAATCGAGGATGAACTCTATAGATAGATTCGCAGACTTGAAGAAGAGAAATAAATGTTTATTGAGACTGCTCATAAATCAAAGCAGTTTGAAGATGCTCTAAAGGCTAGTGAATAAGCAATGGCTGCATTGGAGAGGCATTATCAGCTTGAACTCAATTAAACCTGCAACAACATTATTAAATTGAAATAGGTCCAGGATTTGAATGAACTGAGGGTGACATAGCTCAAACAGATCATTGAAGAAGAAAGGGATAAATATCATAAGTCAATATCATAGGCTGAAGGAATGAGAAATAAGATCAATGAGATTGCTGAATAGAAGGCAGAACTGTTCAAAATGATTGAGGACCTCAAGTAGAAGCACACTGAAGATATGAAAATATACAAGGACAAAATTATTGATACTGAGAATGTGTCCAGTTCATATCAAGAAAGAATAGATCAGCTGGAAACATAATTGTCTTATGAAAAAGAATATCAAGGTAAATGCTAGGAAACCATCAAAGATCTGACCGAACAAAAAGATAAAGCTTGCCGATAGCTTGAAATTCGGAAGCAGGACAGTGATAAATACAAAGAGAAGATAAAAGATCTATCCTTTGAGGTTGATAAGGCTAAAACCCTCAAAAAAGAAGTGGAGGTTTTGAGTCTACAAATCGAACGTATGGAAGCAAGCACTCAGCAATACAGGAAATAAATTGAAGATGTTCTTGCTCAAAAGGAAGATATTTTGAATGAGTTGAGATCCGATCTCGAGAAGAAGCAATCTGAGCTTGAAAAGGTGGAATAAAAATACGAAGAGGATACAGCTTCGCTCGGCAGATAAGTAAAAAGCTTGGATCAGAAGTTATCTCTGAAGAACAAATAATGCAATGAGTACAAACGGGAATGTGAGAGAAGAGCTGCTGATATTGAGGCCCTGAAGGACACGATTGACAAACTCAACAGAAAACTTATATTCAATAATGAGTAATTTTAGAAATAAGTCAAGGAGCACTAGAAGACAACTTAGTAGTTTAATCATCTCAGAAGGGAGTATACCAAGCTCAAGGCTGAAAAGTAAAATGTATAAAATCAAAATGATCAACTTGTCCATGAGAAAGAAAGTCTTGAGCTGAAAATAGTAGACAAGAAAAAGTAAATTTAACTGATTCAATCTGAGAAAAGGCAACTTGAAGCTGTGATCTAAAATATGAAGCGAGAGAACGAGCATATGAAGAAAGAGCTTGAATAAAGTAACTGGGCTCTTGAGTAAAGTAGAGGAGTCAATGAAGAGCTCTCCAAGGCCAACAAATAGTTTGCCGAAAATGAAGGATAGTTCACAAGCAAGATATCTGAGCTTGAAAGCAGAGTATTTGAGCTTTAGGATTAAAACAAGTCATACACTCCTCGCTATGAGGCGCTCATTCAGAGGAACAAAGAGCTTGACGAAAGAAATCGAGAGCTTTCTGAGATGATCAACAAAGCCATTGAAATTCAGGCATAAGCATACAAGTCAAACATTCTCAAATAAGTAGAAATCAACACAGGAGAAATCATCCAGCAAATCAGATAGGAGCAAGAGTACAAACCTAGATCGAGAAGAAGAGAGGTCCAAGTGGAAAGATAAATTGACCCTTCTGAAACTGAAAACATCTCAGAGCCTAAATCACCGGGAATAATAAGCAAAATCAAAGATGAGCCATACACCAGATTGATGCAGGAAAAAATTAGTATGCACAAAAAAAGAGTCTCTGATAGTGCTCAAAAGCTAGCTGGCATTTTAGAAATGGGACATAGTGATGGCTAGCCCAAGTCGTTTGAGAGGTCGATGGGAAGGAGAGATGAAGACTACGAGAGAATCAATAGCCAGATGTAAAGCCTGAATCAGCAAAAGCAGGATTTTATGCAAAAAATAAACAATTTTGCTGAAAAACTCAAAATTCTTTGATGATATAGTTAATATGATGAAACCATGAATTGATATAGCTTGAAGTTTTATAGAATTATGCACATCGAGAACATTATTATATGGAAAGCGATTCAGAGTGGGAGGTCGAGCAGATCCTCTAGAGGGGAAGATTCAACAACATCACATACTACCTTGTCAAGTGGGCGGGCTACAGTCGTGAATAGGCCACCTGGGAACCCATTACCAACTTGGAGCACTGTCAGCATGCTATCTGCCAGTTTGAGTCAGCTCTCAAAAATGTCAAGCGAGGTAGCAAAAAGAAGACAAAGAAATCTAAAATGAAGCTGGACAAGGTATTTGATAGTCAAAAACTGTCAGAGCTCAAGAATATGCTGATGGACACTGAATCGAGGGATGCAGAGCAACATCAAGATCACCTGGTCAAAGAGGAACCATGTTTGAATACTATCTAAAGGAATCAGGAGAAGACAGTAAGAGAAGGGAAAATGACTCTAGATGACTCAGCTCAGCTTCCTAAGTAGGAATTGTAATCTGAAAAAATCCAGAAAACGGAGGAAAAAGAGGTAAAGGCATTATATGAGATACTTCCTAAGAAGGAGATATCTATTGTAGATACGAGTTACATGGAATTTTATGTCCCTGAACTACCATAATAACACTAAAAACCAGAATAAGGGAGCTATATTGAGCCCATAAGTAGACCCGCTACTCCTGAGGCCATAAATACTTTGAGTGAATGCAACAGATCATTTCAATAAACCACACCCATGACCCCCTAACAAGAATAGGGACACTCTGAGGATTCTGGAGGTAAAATTCAATTAGAAGATACAAATGAGAGCTAAAGAGAAACAAGAAGAACAACTGTCCAGCCATCAGAAATTACGATCAAGTGCCCATCTCAACTTGTTTGTCTTCTCAATCACCCAAGAAGAATCTAGTGTGATCAGCTTCTGGCTCAGACTCAAAGATAGATGATCAGAGGTATTTTGCACTCATCCCCTTCCAATCACTTCAATTAAAGACCATTTTTTCTCGACCTGAGAGAAAACCCAGCTGCACTTGGATAACTAGGCCCAATCGATATTTTTCAGGAGCAAGAAGTAACTATGAAGGTCTTAATGTTGGGTAGACTCAGTTTTGGATGGATCGGAATCGGAATGGTGGGAGATAGATGGACTCTGGCAGCAGTTGAGGCTCTAGATGAAGGCAGCTGGTCAAGATTCAAGGAGGAATTCAAGTAATGATTTGATTGTGGTAATAAGAGAATAATTTGGCAGTTATATGATACATAGGTAAAAAGTGTTGGATTAGGACATTTCCTTGGAAAAATGATCATTGGCGTTGAGCAGTGGTATAGTTGTGGAGGAAGGCGAACAGTCTGTAGAAGTCCACTTCGTCATCATAGAAGCAGCTGCGAAATCCCCAATCTTGAATATCCCGTTTATGATCCACTGCCCGCACGTGACAGAGGATGTATTAGTTGCCTTCACTGGAATTTCGACCCTCACAGTAGGGTATGACAGCATGCATTCGGAACTAGGCATTTTCGCTTTCTTCAATTAAGTGCGCTCGCATTGCTGAGGCCACCACGTAGGTCACATAAGGCTTTCTTTTCGGGAGGTCAGTCGTGAAGTTCATTTTTTTCCATCGATATTTTTTCTTGAGGAATTCCATGCGGGGGAAGCCGAAGTCCTGACCAACTCCTTTCCCTCTAACGAAGTATATCATACCGTCTGAGTGTTTCAAAAATTACTGACCGGTTCTGAGTAGATTTCTTTGGGATGACATTTTGGCTCGTACTTCTGGAAGCCAAAGCGGTCGCAGTAGGCTTCGATGTTCTGGAGGATGTGATGATACTAATGACCCTTGAGCCACCTTTTCTCCCAATCGAAAGCCATGGGTTCTGGACCGATGGGGCGCTAGAGACCTGCCTCTTGTTCGAGTGACTGCTCTTCCGAGCTATTCCTCTCCGGTAGGCTCATAATAAAAAAATGCGTACTGTCGTAAACACTACATTGTGTTTTATTTCTCCGAATAAAAATCCACTCACTTCTATAGGCGTCCCACTCCCTCCCCAGAATCGGGATCCATTAAAAAAAGATCATTCTCGACTCATCTGGGTCGATGTCGAGGCTTTCTGGTGCTGAATCAGCGTATCGATCGAGCTGAACTCCCGGATGATCGGCTGGTATTTTTTATCCTTATGGTTGAGAACTTTGGAGTTTTGGAAGTGCTCAATGAGAGAGCCAAGTCCCTGGAGCCGGGCATATGTGAGGTTGCATATCTAGATGAGGACCAGTCTACCTTTTAGCTTTTGAATTTGCCCCAGCGTTTATTGTGGAAACGATGGTAAAACTGACGAAGGAAGTCAGTGTTCAGGAAATTGATGAACCCGTAGCCAACATTGCAGTTATTCTACCTAAGTCGACCTTTACCTTTATTAAAGTAGATATACCTTTATGTCGCAGGGGAGGTACAAAAAATCGTAGCAGTTGGCGTGATCTCTGTCGATTTCCTCAGCCAGTGACTGAATCGTGTACTTGTTGGGAATGTTTTTGATCATGAGAGTGGTCCTTCCATCACCGTTTATGCTCCCCACGTCAATGACAAAATAATTGGGGTCATAATACCTCCTTTCATAATCGTATATCACATAGTTCTGCTGATACATCTGAGGAAAGTAACCTGAAAATTGATCGTTAGTTGATGCTATCGACTGATTCTTTTCTACAGGAGGGTCGCTCCAAACACCACTTCTCCATGTCTCCTCGCCCTCTTCCCCTCGCTCCTCCTGCATCTAGGACCGAACTTCCTCTATTTCCTCCCACGCACATCCGATGCCCCTCAGCTCGATTGCCTTCAATATCACATTCGAGGCCTAGCGTGCCACATCTGGTGACTTTACTCTGATGTCTCGCTGCTACTCTGAAGATTCTTATGTTTTGGAGGCAGGTCGAAAGCGTTTGACCTTGAGTTCGCGATAATTGGGCTGTTTTGGAGGAGTATGCGCAGTATGGACAAACGGCCGGAGGTTGTCAAAGGACAGGTTAAATTTGATTGTTCGATTGGGACGACCACCTGGACTGAGAGGTTGCGGTCGGCCCCCTTTGCGGCTACTTCTCGATTTTTCCTTCTGCATGCAAGGAAGGTGGTAGAAAAATTTATTGTATATAACATTAAGCCTTAATACTGTGGATAGCTCAGGCTGCTAGCATACTTTAATACCATATTATCCAAATACTAATCAAGAGGTAACACTTCATTTTTAAGTACAGACTCAGAAGGTCAGTACAGCATCCTCTGACATCATTTACGCCTAATGATAATGAAAAACATATTTATTAAAGATGTCGAGTCAAAACCAATAAATCGAAATGCAATAAACCAACCCAGTTGGTACATAAATTCTCGATCCCAACCTCCCATCCAATTTAGACTTCGAAGAGCCTCATCCAAAATAGATCAGCTTTTAAAAGCCTCCATCCATTCCAAAAGTATAAACCATGGCAGATCCCTCAGTTTCCATCAACATCAAGTCTTACTCTGTCAAAGGAAACAGTGTGTTTTCGCTACCTCCTCAGTACCCCATCGGCTCAATAGCCCCTTCAGCAATTCATACATTTCCAGTCCACGACCTCAGCGAAGATCAAAGGACAAAAGGCATTTGGGGAATATGGGAGTCCCTTGTGGGCTTTGTGAAGCGATAGATGGTTGTAGATCAAGGTTATATTTATCTATTTTCTCGCTAAAAGGAAGGCCTGAAGTGTGTTGGAGCATGGAGACTAATCGATATTTTTAAAATTTTCGTTGATCTGGAGGAGTTTGAACTGAGATTAGTTCTTAAGGTTGAAGGAAGCACTTAGCTATTGACCCGGGACTTTCAATCAGGTCAGCTTAAGAATATTTTCGCCAGGACATCAGAGCAGATGGCCTCAATTGGTCTATCTCTCGTATGATAACGAGTATATGTTTATAAATACTAACGAATAACTCGAATGAATCGACACCGATCACAGCATTAACGACTGATCAAACCATATCCAACTACTTCACTTAAATAGTACCTTGCTCATCGATCAGTCCATCAGTCTCAGCCATCAATAGCCTGCGGTAGCTAAAATTTAGAGATTTAAGTCGACATCGGTGATGGCCGTCGTGAAATTTTATGTGTGAATGCTGAGACGGATATTGCACAGTCTGCCAATAAATTTTGCTAGAAATACGAATTGGAGCCTTTTGTAAGCCACCTTCTTGCCCAAACTCTCAGAGAGCAATATAAGAGATAGATAACTGAGCAGTCTAATCAAAAGTCAGTAGAAATAAGCGAGCAGCTACATGAGGTTTACACCAGTAATAAAGCCTACGAGGTCCTCATCAACGACGGATAAGATCCAGATAAACTAATAAGAGAAAAATAGACCCACACTTATGAATCTTACGAAAAAGAGTCCCTCTGGATGCCTGTTCCAACACTCACCAATGAAAAATAAAACACTCCTTCCATAAATACCGTCAGCAAACAAATATGCTAAAGATATGGAAAAGAGAACATCCTCAAGTGGAAAGCACAACGCTCTCGATAGAAACGATAAGCCATTCGAAGGGAAAGATAAATCAAGGAAGAGGCTGACTTGAAATAATGCAAGTTTCGACCGACAATAAACCCTATCAGCCAAAAAGTTGACAGATAGCTCAACGATCACTCTGTTCGCTTAGATAAAAAAATACAAAGATACGAACTTCTCTATGCGCAACATCAGTAGCTGGAAAACAAAAAGGCTCAGCTGGAATAAAAAATACTGGGAGAGCATGCTTACAAACCACAAATAAATACTATCAGCCAGCTGATTGTTCATAATAAAAACTGTGGAACTCATTCATCAGTAAGCAAACACTCATCTCATACGCACTGTCGGGAACCTGACCCTCAGCTACTTCGGCCTAAAACTGGCAGGAATCCTCAGAATAGAAACAAGAAAGGACTTCCTATCGGATAATATCTCTATCAGCAGGGGAGAAGATACTCTAAGCCCGAAGTGGAAATAAAATCATAATTCAAGGTCTTAGAACACTCGGAGTTTCTTGTAGCAACCCTCAAGGAAAAAAAGCTTAAATAGATATTTATTGAGCTCACTCAACCTCCTCATGAATAGCTTCAAGCATCTGATTTGAATCTAAGTAATGATGTATTGCAGGGTCCCTTGAGGCTATTGCTTCCTCTTTTTTTAGAGATTCAGTAACTAGATGTCGTTCTGTCCTTGTAAAATTTTCTCTAAGCTGGACTTAAGTTAATTGAATCGTTGAGCCCTGACGAAAGATATGAGCTTATGTTCAAAAAGTTTTCTCTCGTTCCAGAAGCAACCTCAAATTATGAAACCATCCGAAGCAGGGGCATGTCGAGACAGTCATCAGGGGACCTCTATGCAAGAAGTATGAAGATGACTCGGCACAAATAGATGAAGATATAACGTAGTCGCTAGAAACAAGTTCGTTAGTAGTTGAAGAAGTGCACATTCAGGCCAATTCTTCACAGATGATTTTCATGCATAATTGTATCAACATCATAGTATTCAGATTTCATCTTCAAGTTCATCAGGAAGCCGATGAATCTTTCTTCCTCTACCCGAGCGCTCGAATACATGACCGATTGTATCCTAATCCTAGTCAATAACTTCCTTTTTCCGACCTCTTAATTTGACTATAATTCCTCGAATGAACAAAAGAACTTCTTTCCACTTGAACATGCAGTTTATCAGAAGAGAAACCACCGCAAACCAAAGGAGAGTCAGAACTATGTATTTGAAGATATGGTAAACGAGAAGAAGAAGATTAACCAGAAAGCTACGATGAGACTCAAGCTGTGAAAACTAAGCATAGACCTTAGACCAGCTGTTATTAAGTCGATAAAGAAATATTTGCCTTGATTATAAATTCCATTCCAGAGCAAGAGTCTCCCAAATAATACTGCCGATTACCACCTTTTACTATCCATGCCCGTCGAGAAGAAAATTACACTCTCGAGCTGTACAGCTTCCAAGCAGAAGGTGAACAGGTAATGAGATAGCTGAGCCACTCTCAAGCTAAAATTATAAGATGGCTGAAGTCAATCCTCCGAATTCTAGATCGTCTCTGCACTTGATTTTTCCTGAGTTAAAGTGACATTTATTGTTTGGGAAATAAAGAGCAAGTAGTTATCTTTCCAGAATATGAAGCAACTTGTTGGGGATGATTATTCCAAGCTGCTCAATAGAAAATTCTATCGGAAAGCCCGTTGTTTCAGGTAAAGTGATCTATTTGAAGCGTTCGATTTCCTGATTTTTAACCTTGATGGTTTTTCCTCTTCCGAGGCCAAAATCCTCTGAGCTGACCTTCACTTCCTTCATATCAAATGAAGAATCCTTGATTTACTTTACCCTTTCCTTCTGAATTTTCATATTTGTGATTATTAGCTTGTGGTCTTCCAGGATGAGGAGACCATGGTCAAAAGAAGACTAGCTATCCATGATATTAAATTGACCCATTGTTGTTGTATTTTTGGCAATTTTGTTGGCAAGCACCAAAGGCATCAAAGCTTGTTATTCTTTGCCAACCTTACAAAACATCTGGGCGTCGATTCCATATATTCCCTATTATTAGCTTTCATAATTCCCGCTGTTAGAACAAAAAGCAGAATCACAGCTGATTTTTGGGTCAACCAAAGATTAAAAGCAGGACTATTTCCCCTTGCAATTTTACCCTTCGCGATCGCATAGTTGACAGAGGGCTTATTTTATCCAGCTTCTACTGGGGTTTACTCCCACTTCAAGCTTCAAGTTGTGATGAGATATTTGCATATGCATGAACCATTTGTCGTTGGTACTCTCGAAAACGATCTAAGGAAGATCCTATATCATTTTGACTCTCTTATGAGCACCTTTTCCATTCGAGCCAACAACCAGCAATATTATTGTGACAAAGAATATGGCCAGACCTTCTCTCTCCCAGTTATTATACTTCATATTAATAACCCATCACAATCATATGGCCGGGTTACGATGAAGGTAGGGCAAGGTGTTAGCATTAATACCTTGCTTCTCTCGCACCACTGTCGTAATCACAGGTCGACAAATTGGCTCGTTCATCACCTTTGCTGCTTCTGCCTCCAGCAGTTTCCTAATCGAAGTGTTTGAATGAACGCCTCTCATGTGAGGGTAATTTCTCAATACTTCATCAGCAAGATTTTTGGCAATCCTGTCCTCGATGTTTGCTACAGAACTTTTTTCAGATTGTGTGTGCTTATCCCAGTCTTTAGGCTACTTCATCTTGCTTCTCAACTATTCAAGCTTTTCTAGATAGAATCATATTTACTTTGAGTTTTTTCACTAGCAACTGAGCGCCCTTCAGAGACCCCTCCTGTAAAATGGGAGTACTTATCATCATCGTTGCTCTCAGCTCTGGCCAGTTTAGCTTCTTTCAGCCTATCAGCCTATTTCTCCTTCCAGTTGTCTTCTTGTTTCATGTTTTGTATCTTGTCCTTCAAATGCACCAACAGCTTTTTGACTTCATCGTCTTGAGAAAAGTCGGAAACTTGATTGTGTTCGAAGAAATCTAATAGTTAGTCAACTTCCTTGTCTTCGTTTTAGTCAGCAGCCTCTTTGGTCATAGCCCACAAAGGCTTATCGCCTTTCTTTTTGAACTATTCTCCTCGTCTGCTCTTCTTCTCATTATCTGCATCTAGTTTTCTGAGATTGTCGAGAGTGAGCTCTCCTGAAGGAGCTGGAGGAGTTTTATCATCAAGAACATTGAGGACCTGGGTGGCGGTCTGCTGATATTACTATTTCATTTTCTTAGCTCTTTCTCTGTCTGCTTACCCTTGCTATCTGATTCTTCTGAATTTTTATTCTTCTTGCTTCTCCTTCTATTCGATATCAATTTTTGTTTTATGAACATGTTCTTTGAACTAGTTCAGCCACTTCTTGTGTCTGTTCAGAATAGCAGACTTCTTACCTATATGTCCAAAGAGTTACTGACTGCATGGTACTAGCCTGCACGCTCAGCTTTGACAGGGTTCACTCCAAGCTGTTCGCCTGGTACGACTCGTCCACAGAAAGGTCTATATGTTGAGAGGTGTACTTTTCGAAATTAGAGACCTTTTGCTCGTTAGGGCGACTGCAAAGCATGACTCCTTTGTAGTTATTGATGACATCTGATTGGGGAAGGTCTTACTGTTGGATGGATCGTCAGCCATAAGTCAGTTTTATTTAGTTTATATAGCTATCTGAATAGAAAAACAGGGGTTGGGGTTGGGGTTGGGGT
>Ga0100385_1004435_pt1 | contig 12106 bp, 13 predicted proteins | sample CryGeymeta201509_FD_81543 | JGI IMG/M metagenome (GOLD analysis project Ga0100385, IMG submission 81543) | Groundwater microbial communities from Crystal Geyser aquifers in Utah, USA - Crystal Geyser metaG 2015-09 | ecosystem: Environmental > Aquatic > Deep subsurface > Groundwater | place: USA... | reverse complement strand
TATACTATTTATGATATATATGGAATAATTGAATGTAAAGTAAAGAGTGTCTGAAATCACAATCAGCCAAGGTTGGGATAGCTGCCCTTGTTGTACCCATCGTTGGTGTCGTTACCAGGGAGATGACTGGAGGATCCCTTTCTATTTCTGTCAACACCTTCAGGGTTGTGTCCGGCTGAGGGGTCAGTGTTGCCTTCTTAATAGGTGTCGTGACTCTTTCTATTCTTGACGCAGTAGCAAATAATGGCGATGACGATGATGACTAAATAACAAAAAATGTACGGAAAACGACTGAGCCGATGACGATGCCGACAATCATGCCAACATTGCTGTCTTATTCTTGACTGGCACCCTCAACTCTCACGTTGACATTGCTAGGGGTGTAGGTTGTTCCTGGGATACCGTTTGCCAGGCCATTTTGGAAAGTGTTGGCAGCCACGAAGATATCTCCGTTGGTCTGACCAGTTCCTGAGATAACGGTTGAGCCAGTTGCGAAAGTACTGAAGATGACGTCTTCTTCGTTGTTAGAGTTGAGGATTTGGAGGATACCGTCCTTGATGGGTCTGATGTTGACCAGCACATTGGAAGCATTTTCAGTTAAAACAAAGCTGAAGACGTATCTGGCTGTGTTTCTGCATGTCCATCCAAGACGGGCAGTTCCTGAAGCACAGGTCAAGCAGTGGTAAGGCGAGTCAATGCAAGTAGCGCAAGGGTGAGCACAGGCGATACATTCCCCTTCTCTAAAACCTTGCTTCAGAGTAAAGCCAGCTTTGCATTCAGAGCAGACGCTAGGAGCTCTGCATTCAATACAATTTCCACTGCAAGCGACACAATGTCCGGTATTATTTCTGTATAATCCCTTGGCACAGATGGCGCAGCTGTTAGGATCGATGTAGTCGCACTGGAGGCAATTGGCTAGCACGGGGCAGACTTAGCAAGTAGCTCCTGAAGTGGAAGGTAACAAATAGTAGTTGAGGGCCTGTCCACATGTGATGCAGCTGGAGTTGGTGTTGCAGCTGAGGTCAATCACACAAGTGTTGCTGGTGGTATCCAATGTGGTTCCACTTTGGCAGCTAAGGCACAGTGTAGGGTTGTTGGCAGCGCAGGTTAAGCAAGGTAGTTGACATCTAGTTTCACAGACACCAGCAGCATTAGCGACAAGACCATCTCTGCAGAGATCACAGACCTGAGCATTGGTGCATTCAATGCATCCATCTCTGCAAGGTTGGCATAAACCATTGAGCATATACATTCCTTTTTGGCATGTGATGCACTGTGTGATGTTGGTGGCGTTGCATTCAGAGCAGAAAGCAGTACAGGCTCCACAAACTATCGAGTTAGCTGAGACATTGGCGATCAAGATAAAACCTTCTTGACAGATGATGCAAGTTGATGCATCAGAACAGTTGAAGCAATTCAAAGGACAGTTGGCACATTGCCCACTGTTGACAAATTGCCCGGGGGCACAAGCAGTGCATGTGCTGATATCTGAGCAAGTCACGCAGAGAGGTGAGCAGGGGAGGCAAGTAGAATCGGTTGTGTTGAGATAGCGGCCAGTCATGCAAACTTGGCATGTAGCTGTGTTGGATGAAAGGCATTGAGCACAGCCAGCCTAACAAGGTCGACATGTGGAACTTGTCAAATCAAGAACAAATCCTTGGAAGCAAGTTGAGCAATCGCAATTTCTGCAGCCGAAGGGGCAGATACTGACAAAGCTATTAATAATTTCAACAACGTAGTAGTTGGGTCCATAGTCGAAAAGAGATTGTCTGTTCCAGAGTTCATAGCTGGTGACGACGATGTTCTGGGGGGTGGCTGAAGTATCAAGGAACTCACTCATAAGGTAGGCATATCCTCTACCGACTTCGATGAATATTGCCTTGAGCCAAGTTGCACCAAGGACGGTTGTGATGTTTCTGACAAGGATAAGCTGAGGATAGACACCGCCTGAGAGGAAGTAAGCCCATTATTGAGCGGGGTTGCTATTGGAGGTGGTCACTTGCCTGGCATAAAGATAGTTATCTCCGATGGCGATTCCCAATGAGCCAGTATTTATGAGTGGTGCTGTTGGGAATTGAATAGGTTGAGAAGTCAGAGAAGTATAATCTAAGTTATATGCGTTCACAAGCTAAGCTGAAATATTGTTGACTGTAGCAGTACCAACAATGACAACCTTTGTCAGCATTGGGGAGAAGTATATAGTGGGGGCGTTAGTGTACATGGCATAGGTATAGTTGAACATGGCGACAACATTGCCATTGGAGTCGTGTCCGAAGACTTGCACTTCAGCTGAGGTGGCATTGGAGTAGGTGATGGCGAAGGCGCCTGCTGCCAGATATGAGGTAATGGTGGCCTGGGCAGGGATGTAGGCGGTGGCGTTGGTAACATTGTGGAAGATTAGGTCTGTAGTGTTTAGATGGAAGACCGTTTTATTGGCATCAAGGACAATCATTAACTCTTGGTCGATACTGACCCAGGTGACATTTGTGGTTAATTCAGTGAAAGTTCCGTTCATATATGTAAATAACATGTTATCGGCTCTCAATCTGTCGCATCCTGTTGACAATCCCCAAACAGTCGAGCTGGTGATGGTCAAAGGACTCAAGGCGCTGGTTAGAGTATCATTGAGGACAAATGTGACTGAGGTTTTGTTGAGTTTGTACAGGAAAATGGCGTTGGAAGCATCAGAAACGATGAGGCATTCGTAATCTTGATAGTGGAAGGTGTAGGTTCCAGTGAGGACCAAACTAGCAGTGTTGACATTACTGGAGGTGGCATTGTCTTGATAGACCAAGGTAAAGTTTGTGTTGCTGCCACTGGTGGTTTGATAGAACCAGGCCAGACCGTCACCTGATCTTTGGGTCAAACTGACGACTGAAGGCTCTGCAAAGGTGATGTAATTAGCGACTGCTTGTCTGAGGATGACGTTGTTGGTGAAGTAGTTGCCGTACTCGATTTCCCACAATTCGAAGGTGGTGTTACTGGTTCTGTATATTTCCAAGGCATAGGCGAAGGAAGTGATATCGGGATCGATTGCTACTCTGATGAAATTATTGGTTTCATTAGTATTAGAACCTAGAGCTCTAGACCTGACGAACAATACTTTATCGTTGATCATCTGGTAGACAACTTCAACCGGGTTAGAAGTAGGAGCATTGGTGACATTCTTGATAATAATGAACTCTTCAGTGACATCCCATTCATTGGGCAAGTACGAAAGTGCACCAGTGTCAAGGAAAGGTTGTTGATTATCCCATACCAAATCAGTTGCTGCTTTGTTGGCGTAGTCGATGTATTTGGAGATAGTTTTGAATGCTCCATTGCTATCGTTATAAGCGATGAATAACTTATTGCCGTTGGGTGATATTCTGAAATCTAAACTTGTACCGCTTTGGAACTCAGTGACATTAGTAAGGCTAACGGTGTATACAAGCTCCATGATGACTCCGTTGAATCTGTAGGTGTAGAAGGTATAGTTGGAGGAGATCATACCTCCGACAGGAGCAGAGGAAACTCGGCCTGCAACGGTAGTTCTGTCAAAGACAGACTTGATGAAGTACTGATCAAAGAGTCCAACGGTGGCAATTGGTGAGTAGTAAACTGACAAGTTGGTCCATCTGTAGACATTGAAGTCCCAAACTACATAACGGAAATCATTAGTGTAGGCTTTGGGGGTGGCATTATTAGGAACATCAATTTGCTTCAAAACTGTCTGGTTGACCACTGTGAATTATCTGAAAATTCCATTGTAAGTTAGACCAAATAGGAAACAGTCAGAACCGACGATTAAGTTTCCCATCAAGTTTGACAGAGTCACATTGTTGGTTCCTGCCAGGCCGACAATGGAGAATGTGTTGGTGACAGTCAAGGAGTTGGTTGATGGATCATATCTTACCGGACTCATCACGAAGTTGAGTGCGTCATAAAGACCCAAGCAAGTGAGTTAGTCTCTGGTTTGGCTTTCGATGTATCTCCAGTCTCCGGAGAGGGTGATGGAGGTAGTGATCTCGCGGGTGGGAGCTGAGCGTTTGTAGGAACTGGCAGTCACTGTAGTCTGGACTTGACTTCCTGAGCCAGATTGTGACATGACCAAGTTGATGAGGTCATTGGAGAGAACTAGCTGATTGTTCTCAAGAGGAGATGAATCAAGCTGGTAGAGAGCAGTTTAGTTGATCACAGGTTGGGGGGCATAAGTAACGTTTCCTGAGTTGGAGCCCTGAGTGATAACACTGCATAGGAGGGCCAAAAGCACCAAAAGTGTGTAGGATTGCTTCATTGAATATTAATATAGTTTACCTGTAAATCTATCCAACTTAAAGTGAAGTTGACGGACCGACAGCGACTGTTTTTCTCACCCAGGAACACCAACCCCTTCCAATAGCCCTCACTCACCTTCATCTATCTTCAGGGAACCATAAGGTATTTATTAATGGACAAACGTATTTTTTGCAGTTAAGTCACTTATACTACCGCGAGATGACACTCCTAGCAAAAATAAAAATCCTGTTAAATTAATGAAGACTAACTGAAAGAGTCCCCATTGAGTGAATCAACATCAAAAGCAGCGTCACAACTTGAAGGACCCCCTCATTACCTTTCTTTTAAAGGATTCTGGATCAAAATACTAAAGTAAGCTACACTCCGTTCTCTTCGCAAATAGTCTAATATTATAAGGAAATCAAGGTTTGCGCTTATTGTTACTGCTCTACGACTTCATCTGACCCTTCTGATGCCTTTCTGAAGTAATGATTCCCCTTCGGACCCCATAATCAAGTGAAATATCTTTAAAAAGTTGTCTTACTTGAAAAGAATCCCCTTTCCTACCAATTAAGGTTCTTTTTATTGAACATGAGCTTTTTGATGCCTCTAAAGTGTGGGTAAAGTATGGAAGCTCTCGAAGAGGATTTCTTTCGTTCGGCCGAGTCTGATCTCTTCCTGCCTAGATTTAGGTACCCAGATTCAACCGAACTAGCCTGTACTTCATTAGCACTCTTTGATTGCTCACCATCCACAGTATTATTCTACCTTGACGAAACGTCGATGGTATGTCAGAGAAAGCAGTCCAAAAGGGCACCTTGGCAAGCTTGATTAGCAATAAGCATCAAATCATATCTTTTATGTTACATATGTTATTTTTACAAGTCAATCTGCTTCATCATTATTGTAATGTGGCGAATGCTTGGGTATTCCGCCAAGAGCTCAAAGATTCAATCTTGAGCTAGTAAGAAAGAAGATGATCACTGTGGGCAAACCTGAAGTTGTCAGTCTCATGGAAAGACTGTGAGCTGACCTTAAAAATCCTCATACTGAGGCCTAAGAGTCGTTGGGAACAATCAGAAACACGCATGAGGTAGACAACATGATTATGATGGTTATTCGCTATCGATTATGAACAAAATTTCTTATATTGATGCCAAAATATTCCCTCAAGGGTCTTGCTTGTTAAATTTTAATTTACGACACAAAATGCAAAAGTAGAGGAAAAACAGTTGTAGTCTCTCCTACCAGCACATAAAGTTATTGTTAATGAAATCGATAATCAGCCATCAGGTTTCATCCACAATCGACATTTTCATGATTCTCTGAAGAATTCAACCTATCTAGGCTGATAATAAGATATTAAGCTACCATAATTAACATATCCGCCTTGCCAAGGAATATTTTTAGATTATGATGAATTATTATAGCTAGTGTTTTGTACTTGAGTTGGCAGTTTCTGGCACGATAGGAAGCTATCGGTAAGTTTCTGTCAAGGCTCAGGGTACAAGTATGGAAAGGCCAGTTAAAGAAAAACGTATAATAGCCGGTTTTAAATGTGAGGAAAACTAGAAAAAGACCGGATAAAATATCGCACAATTGACCTACTGAAAAGGTCAAAGCATTATGATCAAAGTGATTATAGGAAGGGATGATCATTATTAGAGTATTATAAATATCAGCTCATTCAAATTTAGTAAAACGCCTGGCTTCATCAGGCCGACCTTTCTTTGCCCACTCATGATTCAGCAGCCACTTCACTGAAGCCCTGTCTTCACTCTTTTTGCACAAGCAAGCTTCAATGATGCCCTTGAGATCACTAGATAAATTGCTGCCACTCAGATCAATTTTTTAATGCAATATTCTTGTCAAATCTTCAGAACGAGTGATTCTGAATGGACCCTATCCGAGCAAGCATTCGTAGAGGATTATTCCTAATGCCCAAACATCGACACTTTAGTCATAGGAATCACCGATGAGAATCTATGGGCTGAGGTATAAAGGTGTTCCACAAAAAGTAGTTCTGAGCTTGCTACCTCTGAAGACACTCCATCCAAAATCACAGACCTTGACTACCCCCTCATGCAGCATCACATTTTCAGGCTTGAGATCACGATGAATGACCGAATCAGCATGTAGAGCTCCAACAGCCGAACAGAGCTGAAAGAACACAGTAGCTGCTTATTTTTAGGTGAGGAGATGTTATTGCAGAACATCTGATAATCTTTGATCGATTGCACACTCCATGATAATATACAAATGCAGAAGGTCATCGAAGTAGCCATAAACCTTGACGATGTTGGGATGATTGAAATAGCATTGAATTTTTATCTATCTGCTGAACTGCTCTACCATATTTTCATCTCTTATGTCTTGCTTGGACAAAATTTTTATGGCACAGATAAAGCCGCTTTCTCGTTATAGCGCGAGGACGACTCGACCGTAAGCACCCTTACCCAGTTATTTGATTATTTTGAAACGTTAGATAGATAGTTTAGACTTTAGTTGAGCTGAATGCGCTCTTGGTTCTTGGATTCTGGGACTACTGAGAAAGGAGGGAGCTTTTTTAATATGAGCATTATCTGAGTACTTCCTTTATTTAGAGGGAATACGTTCTTTGGAAATCTTGCGCTCTTTGAAAATTTCCTTGTGATCTTTACCAAATGATGTATTTCTCTCGACCTACTATGTACTTTTTTATTCCATACTGAACTGATTATCTTCAGCCCATTTATTCTTTATCTTTTTCTCCCTTCTCTCGCTTATCATTTATAGCTGTTCAGGTCCTGACATTGAAAACCTGGGCTTTTTTTGTTGATAGTTCCCCATAAAAGGACCATTGAAGCTACCTCGTCTTTCTTTTTCGGTCAGAATGGTAAAGCTGCTATCTTTTTTTGGTTATTGTTTTCCCAATTTAGTCTCAAAAATTATGTTATTTTATGAAACTTTCCGACTTTTGTTGTACTTAGGAGGCATCTGTTGAACGGTGGGACTTTCCTGATGAACCCTATTGACTGTGGTAGTGCAGTACTCAGGGTTGAATCTGGGATTTGCGAGATGGTTGGAGTTGAACAATCTTGCTGAGAATTCAGGTTATTGTTTAGGATAAGAAGTTGGTGTGAAGTTGTTGTAATTATTGGACTGGACGCGAGGTGATTGACATTATTTTTGGCTGGAATGCAGATCTTACTTTGGTGGGTGGGCAAGGTTAGTCGGAAAACTGGCCATTTTCTTAGGAGTCATGCTCTTGTGTCCTTCTTGATGATTCTTTTTGAGAGGTGACGAATAATTGATTGAAGAAGGCATGAACTGTGACATTATTATTTTATTATTTATCTGTGCGTTTCCGCTAACCTAAAATCCCCTTAATTAATTTCTCTTGAAACTATACAGCCGTCATCCTTATATACAAAAAACTATCTTTTTACCAACTTACATTGTTCATGGGTAAAACACTCATTATTACGTATTGAATTGTTGCTATAAATCATCACATCTATTCATTGGGCTCTTCGGGGGAGTTGAATAACTACTGATATTCATAGTTGCTGAGCTCACCGTCTTTGTCGGTGTCCAGAAAATGATAGTAGTTGTAGAGATGGTCTTCCCACTCATCGAGTTTATCATCAGGTTGCATGATGTTCTTTTTAAAGTAGGAGACGTGTTCATCATAGCTGACTTTTCCATCTTTGTTTCCGTCTGCTTACAAAACATGCTACTCGACGTTATCGGTCCAGATGTTTTTTGAGCCTGATCCTTGTTGTTTGATGAAGGGGTGTTCCTCCACAGGTTCGGGTTTAATTGAGCTAGACAGTTCTTCATGATCTGCCGAGACATTCAATGTTAGCACTATCATCAATGCTAGTATTGAAATGGAAAGGAGACTGTTTTTTGCCATGTTGTTATGATTCGTAAATAGATATTTCTGTTATAGTATGGCATAAATGATTTTGATTGATCATACTTCAAATTCAGAGTTCATGTTTTCGGGGAGTTCCTTAGAGTCTTGATAGCCGGAAGCCTCCATGACTTGCCTTTTCTCAGGTGAGTTCACCATCATGTTATTTTCACTCTAAACTGCGTTTACCTTGCTCTGGCGATTTTTGTAGCAGTAAACAACAACAATTACTACGACAACTAAATAGAAAAATAGATACTTAGGGTGCTTAGGCCGACAACAAGACCGACTATTATACCAATTTTGGATTATGAAGATTATTCAGTTGTGGAATAGGCTCCATAGCCTGTGAGGGTGGAGGAGGAGACAGAATACGTACCAATAGTTGGGGGTATGATGACTGAAGGAGAAGTAGGGGAAGAAGTGGAGCCAACAATGATAGCAGATCCTGCAACTAGAGAATCAAGTGTGACGAATGATTTATCACAGGTAGCTCCAATGGTGTTAGGATCTTGTCCGGTCATGACAGCATAAATCATGCAGATTATGTTGTCGATATCTGCCATAACAACAGCCACTGTTGAAGTTACGACGATCTGGAATTGAATGTATGTATCGTTCTTGCACTTCCAGCCGTTTTTGGTGAAACTAGTTATACAAGAAGTGCAGAACTTGGGATTGCCTTAACAAGTCAGGCATGGAGATTAACAAGCTCGACATCTGCCTTCGGTTTGTCCTTTTTTCAAGGTCCAGCCAGCCTGACAACCAGTACAAATAGAATCACTTTCGCAAGCCGTGCAATTAGAATGACAAGCTACACAAGCTCCACTTGAATCGAGGTAGTATCCATTGGAGCAGATAGAGCATTTGTATGTGTTGAGGTCATCGCATTGAATGCAGTTAGCAATGGTTGGGCAAGGCTAGCAGATGGCTCCTGTTCCAGAGGCTGTCCAATAATAATTCAAGCCAGATCCACAAGCTTGGCAAGATGAGTCAGTATTACAGGCGAAGGAAGGAACGCAAACATTATTGACAGGGTTCGAATTGTAAGGGCAGGAAGTACATTTTGTCGGTTGATTATCAAGACAAGTAAGACAAGGAAGTTAGCACTCCAACACACAGATTCCATTGGTGTTTGTCGTATAGCCGTCCATACAGACAGCACAGACAGTAGCGCTACCGCAAGATAGACATTTTTCTGGGCATTTCTAGCATTGACTATTGCTGCTGAGGAACAGTCCATCTGCGCAATCAGTACATTCTGTAATGTTGTTCGGGTTGCATTTGGCACAAGTAATGGCGCATCCTCGGCATTGACCAGTAGATGAAACTGTGAATCCTTCTCTACAAGTTGTGCAAGTGTTGACATCTGAACATTCGAAGCAATTATGGGGGCACAGGTTGCATTGAGAACTGGCGTAGAATTCACCAGAAGGGCAGGCAGTGCATGAAGTGGCTGTACCTGAACAAGTGTCACACAAGGGGTCGCATGGAGCACATAGATTGCTGGAATTTAGGAAAGAGCCACTCACACATCCAGAACAAGTGGAAGCATCTGATGAGCAAGCTGTACAGCCAGGAGGGCAAGGTCGGCAGCTTGTTGTTGCACTATCGGCAATATAACCAGATATACAAGTTGTGCAGGAACAATCAGAACATCCAGGAGGGCACAATTTGACTTGTCCATTGACCATCTAAGCAGTGAAAGACCCATTATTTTCCGAATTGAATACAGCTTGTTGTCCGTTGACTTCGCTGGCATTTACTATTCTTTTCTTGTTGCTAGCACTTTGAGGATCAGTCCAGATGTATTCGCTGAGAAGGTAGTTGACTGTTGAGGTGGAATTTCTCCAGATTTGTGACCTGACCCACACTGTATCAGCAGGAACTGTGATGGTCTTATCATAAACATGGAGGGTTACTTTGCCTTGTTTGAAATAGTAAACCACATCGTTGGTGGGGACTCCTGAGCCATCAACTTTAGTTAAATGCAAGAATTATTCTCCTAAGTTGAGACGAACATTGGCAGGGGTGGAAAGATGATCAGTGGGCATGTTGACTAACTGAGAGTTGGGACACTATATGACCCAAAGGTCAGCTTTGATGAAAGTGCCTGCGCTCATGTAAGACGGGTTGTTGGCTGTTCCCAAAACAAGGACTTTTGTGAGTTTAGGGGAAGTATAGATTGTAGGTGTGGAGACGAAATCTGTAAAGGAGTAGTTTATGCATTTGTTGAGACCTGAGCTGCTGTCTGTAAAGCCGATGAACCATGCGCTGGTGGAGGTTGTTTTGCCAAGACCCACAATAGATCGCCATGTGAAAATGCCACTTCCAGCAGGAAAAGCTGTGGGTGGTATGAAGTAGCTGACAATACCAGAGGGAGTGAATTTCCATAGATTTCCATCAGTTCCCAGAGCAAAGGTGAGATTAGCATCAACAGTATCAAGTGTGAATCCTTGAGGATTGGTGATAACAACCCAATTGTTGCCTTGATCTTTTTGATAGAAATTTCCATCCAATCTAACCCTAGTGCAGTCATCAGATGCACCCCAGATACTATTTTGGGTTACACTACCGCCAAGTAAGGCAAAAAGATCATCAGTGCTGACATAGACTCCTTCCTGTTCTTTGTTGATTGTGATGCTGGCAGAATTGGCCAATATTTTACACATTTTGTTCTGATATACCATGCTCCATCCAGTACCTGTTAATTCATATTAGTCGATTCTATAGTGATTGACAGTTCTGTTGTCGACTGAATAGACAGTTAAATTTTCATTGGCACCGACAGTATGGAAGTAGCCCCATTGATATATATCTCTGGTACTGATGATGGATGTTGAGGTGGGTTCTGTGTAGCTGATATATGAAGTTGAGGGAGTTTTGACGATTTGATTGTTGGAGCGGAGGTTTCCATAATCCCACTCTACAAGGTCATATTATGAGGTGGTTTTGGCATAGACATCAAGAACGATCAACTTGTCATTTATTTCGAAGTCAACAAATGTTTTAATGAAATTAGACAATTATCTTGTGACTGACGAAGGAGGGTAAGTAGTGGTATCAGTGGCTAGCATTCTTTGTCTTATCATAGTAAAATTGCTGCCTACTATCTGCCAGCCTTGCTCCACAGGTTTGCTAGCTGTAATTGTGCCAGCATCGGTCATATCGGTACTGGTTCCATTTCTGACCACCAAGAAGAAATCATTGAAATCGAGTTAGCGATCTACTTGCAAGTTTTGCACTGTGCTGAAGTAGGCCACAGGATCTGTGAATCTCAGGTCATACCATTGGTTGGTTTGATAATCAACGTGTTTGGCCTTGATCAGAGTGGTCTGGCCATCTAAAGTATATCCGAATCCAAATTTGCTTAATTGAGGAGAAGCCATAATTCTGATATCACTGTAAGGATTTTGTTGTCTCTCAAGAGCGTTATTGATGGTCATCATGCCAGCAGTATTCAAGACTCCATTGTTTTGATCATAGTTGAAGGCCCATACAGTAAGATTAGTCTGCAAATCGAAGTAAGTTGTGAAATTTGTGACAATGTTGGTGTTGTAAGCCCATACGAGAACTCTATTTCTCTAGCTTTGCAGCATGTATCTTTGGTGAGTTGGAAGGGTCTTGAGCTCAGTGTAAAGGAAAGTGTTAGGGTCGTATTTATATAGCTTGTTGTCTGAGATGGCCCACATCAAATCAGGGGAAACTGTTTGAAGATTGAAATTAGAAGGAAGAACAACTAGGTGGATGTTTGTCCAGTCAGCATTAGCTCTGTAGACTGCTGTTATTGTTGAAGTGACATAGGCAAGGACAGCACAATTTTAACCCACAGAAATAGCTTGTCTGACTTGGTCGAGAGTCACAGTATCTTGAGTAAAAGTACTAAGAGGTAAGGCACCCAACAGTTGGAAAGTTCCACTAACACGGTCCCATCTTACCATGCCCATGGTG
>Ga0100385_1004430_pt1 | contig 12110 bp, 9 predicted proteins | sample CryGeymeta201509_FD_81543 | JGI IMG/M metagenome (GOLD analysis project Ga0100385, IMG submission 81543) | Groundwater microbial communities from Crystal Geyser aquifers in Utah, USA - Crystal Geyser metaG 2015-09 | ecosystem: Environmental > Aquatic > Deep subsurface > Groundwater | place: USA... | reverse complement strand
AGAAAAAATCAAGGCAAGTGGCAAGTACGACGAAATCATGAACCGTTATTTTGATTTCGATATCAAATTGTAATCTTCAGTATTTAATTTCCATCTGGAAATGAATTCTAAAAAAGGGGGTGGTCACATCCCCTTTACTAACCTAGTTGAATTGTTCGGATCGCTTTGTATGTGTTGGCGTGCCAATAAATACAAAGCGAATCACACGAAAACAAAAAGAGACTAACCGATGTTTGATTTTGATGGTTATGGTCCATCCATTTTTGGCGGTGCCATATTAACGATAGAACTCGCAGTGCTTTCACTGGCTCTTGCGTTTATTTTGGGATTACTTGGCGCACTCGGAAAGATGTCGCGCAATAAGTTGGCCAAAGGTGTTGCAACCACCTATACCACGATTATTCGTGGTGTGCCTGATCTGGTTTGGATGATGCTGTTATTTTATGGAGGCCAAATCTTAGTCAACTATTTCTTCGAGTGGCTATACGACGCCACCGATGGCGGCATTGATATTTTCTTTTCCTTTAATGAGTTTTTATCTGGTGTCTTAACGATAGGCTTTATATTCGGTGCCTACATGACCGAAACCTTTCGCGGAGCCTTTATGTCTGTTGATAACGGACAAATTGAAGCGGGCAAAGCTTACGGTATGAGTAGCTTGCAAATCTTCAAACGAATTATGTTTCCACAAATGATGCGCCACGCGATCCCCGGCATCGCCAACAACTGGCAAGTACTGTTAAAAACGACCGCGTTGGTGAGCATTATCGGTTTGGCAGACATGGTGCGTTTGGCAACCGAAGCGGCAAAGACCACTGGCCAACCGTTCAAGTTCTTATTGCCGGTTGCATTAGTTTATCTACTTTTTGCAGCGCTCTCGGATGTAGTGTTTCGAAAATTAGATGTTCGTTACAGTGCCGGCGTGGTTAAGGGGTAGGTTATGCTTGAGTCAATTATTGAAATTTTCACCAACCCTTGGACATGGGCTCATTATTGGGATGGTCTGGTAAAAACAGTACAACTGGTTTTTATTTCGTTACTCGTCGGCGGCATGCTCGCGGTACCACTGGCCATTATGCGTACCTCACGTAATCGCTTTATTAATTGGCCGGTCTGGGCTTTTACTTATTTGTTCCGTGGAACACCTCTAATCATTCAGCTTTATCTTATTTATTACGGAGTAACGTTGATTGAAGGTATTCAGGAAAGTATTTGGTGGGAATTATTCAAGCGTGCGTTTTATCCGTGCTTAATCGCCTTTGCGTTGAATACCGCAGCCTATACGACGGAAATTTTTCGTGGTGCCATTGAAGCAACACCAAGAGGTGAAATTGAAGCCGCTAAGGCTTATGGCATGAGTTGGGCAAAACGCATGCGACGCATTATTTTGCCAAGTGCTTTTCGACGCGCCATTCCTGCGTACTCGAATGAAATTATTTTCATGCTGCATGCCAGTGCGATTGCATCAACCGTCACCATTATTGATTTGCTCGGCGCAGCACGAGACGTTTATGCACGTTATTACGCACCTTTTGAAGCCTTTATTTCTATCGGCCTCATTTATCTTTGTTTAACTTTTGGTATCTTGGCCATATTTAAGCAATTAGAAAAACGTTTGCTTGGTCATTTACAGCCTCGCTAGTTTAAAAAAGTGAAATGCAGTTGCCTGCATTTCACTCCTTTCTTACCGGTTAATCTAAGTTGAGCACGACATGACTCCGTTCTTTTTTTCGCCTCATAAAGACATTATTAAACATACTCTAGCGAATGCCGATGAAGTACTCGCGCCAAGGCATGACATATTATCAGCTGGTACAGAAGTTACATTTCTAGACGTTGGCGTCATAAAATTTGAACCGAATACCGCCTGTGATACATCTTTGGTTATTTCGTGTGGCGTACACGGAAATGAAACTGCTCCCATTGAAATTGTCTCTACCATTATCAATGACTTGTTAGCTGAAGAAGCCAAATGTGGACAACGCGTCCTGTTTATTTTGGGCAACCCTTGGTCGATGATTGCAGGTAAGCGTTTCGTAGATGTGAATATGAACCGGCTATTTTGTGGTGATTGGCAACACCAGGATCTCACGCTCAAAGAAGTAAAACGTGCGGCTAAGCTGGAAGCTTACGTGGCTAACTTTTTTGCTGAAGAGCCGGTCACGGTCAGTCAACGTTTTCATTACGATTGTCATACGGCAATACGAGATAGCGCTCGTGCACGATTCGCATTGTACCCCTTTGTTCCCAATCGCAGTTTGCCTGCCGAACAGAAAAGTTTTCTTGCCAATGCCGATGTCAATACTGTGTTGTTGCAACAGGCGGAAGCGAATACCTTTAGTTCATTTACATCACTGAAACAAAACGCGCAGAGCTTCACCCTTGAGTTAGGCAAAGTAAAAGCATTTGGTGAGAATGACCTTGCACAATTTTCTGGTATAGATAAGGCATTACGTAACCTCATAGCAGGGGATGCGTTGACAGCCGAAAACGTTGATGAGGTCGATGAATTTCAAGTGTGCCATTCGGTGATTAAAAGCAGTGAGAACTGGCAGTTTTTTATCGATGATGATGTTGCGAATTTCACTGAATTGTCGCCAGGCTCGACTATTTGGCAGGATGGTGACGAGACATACAAAGTGGGTGCCGAACCGGAATATATCGTTTTCCCTAATAAAGATGTTCCGGTTGGCCAACGTGCTGGTTTGATGTTAAAAAAGTTGAAATAAATAACTTATTCTTACTTAGTTTCTTAAAGAACTAGTCATATTGGTTTGCAGCCCGAATTCGGGTCTGCTCACAATAAGCGAATAAATTGCTCGACTTCAGCTTCTGTGGTGCGAAAAGACGTCACTAGGCGCACAACATCGTGGTTATCGTCTATGCTCAACGACGGCTCCAAAAACGATTTTGGCCATTCGTAAAAGATTGCACCTTCTTCCCGAAGCCGTTTGATCAGAGCATTTGGTATTACGACAAACAGTTCGTTGCCTTCTGCTGACCACACCGTTTGGCATTGTTTCGATTGCTGCAGTCCGGCCTCCAGTTTTTTTGCCATTAAATTAGCGTGCTTTGCTAAATCTAGCCAATGGTCTTTATGTAACCAGCCGACAAATTGTGCACCCAGCCAGCGACTTTTTGAAATGAGATGACCAGAGCGTTTTCGTTGTTGAATGAACGTACGCTCCAGTGATTTATTGAAAAAAATCACGGCTTCTGCTGACAATGCACCGTTTTTCGTCGCGCCAAGACACAGCACATCAACACCTGCGCGCCAAGTTATATCCGCTGGAGAGCAATTGAGCGAAACTATGGCGTTTGCAAAGCGTGCGCCGTCCATATGAACCGTCAAATCTGCTTCGTGAGCAATCCGACACAAGTCGGTAATCTGCGCTTTCGTATAGGCTTGGCCAGATTCATTTAGTTGAGTCAGGCTCAGGACGGCCGGTACTGCGTTATGCGGAGGGTGAGCAGAGCCTTGAGCCAGATAGTTCGCAAGTGATTCGCTAGAAAGTGTTGCTCGTTGGGTATCGAGCCCGACAAGTCGAGCGCCGCCGGTAAAAAATTCTGGGGCAGTGAGTTCATCGTTAATGATATGCGCTTGTCCGTGACAAATTATGCTATCCCAAGGCCTGGCCATGCAGGAAAGTGCAAGTGAATTTGCGGCAGTTCCTGTGCTAACAAAGTGTACAGCAGCATCACATTCAAAAACACGTTGAATGTCTTCAACGGCTCTTTGTGTCCATTCATCACTGGCATAGGCACCCGTTATACCTTTATTGGCCTGTTGCATGAAGTCAAAAACTTGATCTGATGCGCCGGTTTGGTTATCGCTACCAAAATACATGGATTGTCCTCAATTGTTTTTCCAAACGTTAACATCTCATTCGCATATTTTATAGCGATAGGGACGTTATTGCTGCCTGCGCAAGCGCATGATCTTCTTCCTCGCTAAGACCACTAATACCAATGGCACCGATAACGATTCCATTTTCGATAATTGGAATCCCACCTTGAATACCGGTGAATCTAGCGTCAGTCCAATAACCCATATCTTTACCGGTTTCCTTAGCCCACTTGCCAAGGTTAGCGGTCGTTTGGCGATCTCTAGCGGCAGTGTAGGCTTTATTTTGTGCCAGTATGCCTGCATGAAAGGCGGTGCCATCCATTCGTGCAAATGTTAATAATTCACCGTGATTGTCGGTGATGGCAACAGCGATGTTTTGCTGTTTGTTTGTCGCAATGGTTAGAGCTTGAGTGATCAATTGTTGCGCTAAAGCTAAGTTCATTTGATTTCCTAGGACTGTTGCCGTTGGTTATTCTTAGGGCAAGTGCGTGATATTCACGTGTGATTGTGCCGATTTAAGTAGGCGACAAGTAGATACCAGACTTCTGATTGACTCAATAGCAACTCGTACCAAAGTACGAAGTAAACAATGCTTTGGCTATTTTTAGCTAAACTGACTTTAAAGGCTAAGAAAGATTGATTATGTCACCTTATTTGAAAAACTTATTTCCCCCTGCGATTGGGTTTGTAGTTTTGTATTTCGCTACGGTTTACGGCAGCCCTCTATGGTTGAATTATCGTGACCTATTGATGATATTACCAATCGGTTTTTTTGCTGTCGTCGCTTTAATCGCTCTTTACTTGTTGCAATATGCCTATGTTTATACAGCGGCATTATTAGGCTCGGTGTACTTAGTTATTCAGTGGCACTTGCAAATCACGCTCTTGGACCCCGTTGTCTACCTCATTTTTATTTGGGTTAACTTACTGTTTCCGATTCTGTTGCTTATTGTCGTGATATTAGCAAGTAGACGATTGCTATCATTAGGCGGGGGAGCGATTATTGTCTTAATCGTTGCGCTATTTGTTCTGCCTTTTTGGTTTGGTCAGCTTCACGCGGCTGACATTATCTCGCAATTACCTGATTTGTTGTTTGTGCCTTCATGGTCATCCTCATTACCTTTTGGTTTGTGGTTGAGCTATGTTCCAGTGGGTATTTTTTTAGTACTCATTTATTTTCTTAATCCAACTCGTTTGCAGGCCTTTTGGTTGAGTGCGCTTATTGGGCAAGGTATTGTTTTTTTGAATTTTTCGATTCCCTTTATAAGTTCGTTGGTCTCAACGCTGCTTGGTTTGCTGCTAGTGGTAGGCTTAATGCAGACTGCCTATGAATTAGCGTTTATTGACGAATTAACGGCGATTCCGGGTCGCAAAGCTTTAGAAAAACGTCTACTTAATTTGGGTCGGCGGTATTGTATCGCTATGCTAGATGTAGATCATTTTAAGAAATTTAATGATACCTATGGCCATGATGTAGGTGATCAAGTTTTGCGGATGGTTGCTGCACAGGTGGAAAATGTGACGGGAGGCGGTAAAGCCTTTCGCTATGGTGGTGAGGAATTTACGATATTGTTCCCCGGTAAAAACATGGCACAGGCTCACTTGCATGCCGAAAGAGTGCGCATTGCCATTGCCGATTATAAGTTACAACTTAGGGCTATTAGTCGGCCAAGTGACAATAAAACCGGCAAACAAAATCGCCAAGGCAATACCCGGCAAAGCGTAAGTGTCACGATAAGCATTGGTCTTGCACAGCGAACGTCACAAGCCAATGAACCGGCCGATGTCATGAAACTTGCCGATAAAGCCCTATATGCTGCAAAAAAATCAGGTCGGAATTGTGTGCGTGGATTTAAAGCGGGCTAGCGTATTGTTTTGTGTAATGAATAAGGCCCGCCATTCCCTTAATCGCGCTAGGCTGATCTCTTGATCTGACAGGACTGTGAATATTTCTAGGTTAATAAAAGCGTGCCGATACCCAAAAAAGCGACAAAGCCGACAATATCGGTCACTGTTGTTAATACCACGGAACCTGATAGCGCAGGGTCGAGTTTGAGTTTATCTAAAATAATCGGGATGAGTACACCCGAAAACGCAGCTGCGATTATATTCATTAAGATTGCAAGTGAGATCACAAAGCCAATGAGTGCGCTGTTAAACCAAAAGGTGACCACAACGCCAACGACAATAGCCCATATAACTCCGTTGAGGCCGCCAACGCTCAGTTCTTTTTTTAACAATGCCCGTCGGTTACCTGTCGTCACTTGACCTAATGCTAAACCACGAATAATGAGTGTTAAGGTTTGACTGCCTGCGATCCCGCCCATACTCGCCACCACGGGCATTAAAACCGCGAGCGCGACAACTTCCTGCAATGTTGCTTCAAATAATCCAATAAACCAAGCGGCAGCAAAGGCAGTGACAAGGTTAATGCCGAGCCAAAAGGCGCGATTTTTGGCGCTCTTCCTGACCGGCGAAAATAAATCCTCGTCTTCATCCATACCAGCGCCGGCCATTATTTGACCTTCGTAGTACTCGTTGACCATTTCACAGGCCACACCGATGTCCATCCGTCCTAGCAGAATGCCATTTTCATCTACCATCGGTAGCGCTGCATATCCGCTTTTTTGGACTTTTAAGGCGGCGTCAAAGGCATCTTCTTTGGCGCTTATCGTTGGAAACTCTTCTTCGCCGATATCGGTCAACGGCAAGTGATCCGGTGAACCGAAAATGGCGCCAATTTTAACCGCTTCAAAAAAATGACCGGTTCGATTGATTAGGTAAACAGCGTCGACATATTCTGGGATTTCCCTGCGCAAAAGGCGCAAAGCGTCACGTACTTTGGCATTTTGTGGCAAGGTTAGCTGGTGATGGTCTACCCAGTGCCCAGCGGAGTCATCATCGTATTGCTGAGCGTCCTCGTAATATTTCCGCTGCTGGGTATCCATGGCCTGTAAGGCGCGGTCTACCAATCTGTTTGGTAGCGATTCTGTTAGTTCAACGAGGTCTTCAGCGTCGAGGTCCTGGAATAATCGATCCAGTTCATCCAGCGACATTGCATCAATGAGGCTTTCTCGTGGATCTCCGCGCATGACTACAAGTATATTAATGCGATTTTCTGCCGGTATTTGCGACCATGTATCCAGACGCTGCTCTAATGGCAACGATTCCAGTAACAACGCGACATCGTCGAATTCACGTTGTACTAACATTTTCCCAATTAGAAAGTCTTGTTGCTCGTTACTGGCATCCACAACTTCTTCAATTAGGCTGGAAAGGTCTTCGGCCAAAAGGTGTACTCCAAGATAGGGTTATCGACATAGCGCTCAGTTTAATGGTTATCCATTACCTTGTCTGTGTGCCGTTCGAGAATTTTTGAGTTGATTTATTAATATTACAATCGACTGAGCCAACTCCTTAATGTTTGTACGAGTATATCTCGACGCAGTGGTTTACTGATGTAGTCATCCATACCAGCATCTAAGCAATTTTCACGGTCACCTTTCATCGCGTTTGCTGTCATAGCGATTATTGGCGTATTCAGGTATCTATCCCCAGCTTCACCGATCCTAATTTTACGGGTTGCTTCAAAACCATCTAAAACTGGCATTTGGCAGTCCATTAAAATAAGGTCAAAGGGAGTATCAGCCTGTTTTAGTAACTCTAGTGCGACTGCTCCATCTTGTGCAACCGTTGCTTGTAAGCCGATACTCATAATGTATTTCTTGGAAATCATTTGATTTACCGGATTGTCTTCTACCAGCAGTATACGATACGCCTTATTGAATGTCTGATCTCGGCGCAGACTGCGCACGTAGTGTTGTGTCACTAACGGTGTCGCTTCGGACAGTGCACTGCCGTCATCAAACATGACACTTAAGGCATCGACTATATCAGTGGAGGTAGCCGGTTTTGGGAAATACCCAGCAAATCCCATTTTCGCAAAATATTGCGCATCGCCACGTTGGCTTAACGAGGTCATTAGAATTAGCTTCATATTTTTACAATGGGGGAGCTCTTTTACAGTCTTACCAAAGTTTGCACCATCCATCACCGGCATATTCATGTCGACGATTGCTGCATTAAAACCATGATTTTCATTTTCTAGTAACTGTAAAGCTTGCTCTCCAGTTTCGCATGCAACGGTCTGAATTTGCCATTTTTCTAATTGTTTGCACAATACGTAACGAGTTGAATTGTTATCGTCGATCACTAAGACTTTTTTATTGACCGTTTGCAATACTGGTAAAACCGGGGAAGTCTTATGACTCTTGGTCAGTTGAATTCGAAAGCCAAACGTACTCCCTCGACCGATATCACTATTAACCCAGACATGCCCGTGCATAGCTTCACACATCTGTTTTACGATTGCCAAGCCTAACCCTGTGCCTTGTTGTTCTCGTGTATGCGATCCATCAACTTGTGTAAACGGATCAAATAGGTGCGCCTGCTTTTCATGGGGGATACCGATACCGGTATCTGTAACCTTGATTGTCAGTTGCAGAGTGTTATTTGGTGATTCTTGCAAGCTGGCATGAATGACAATTTCGCCGCGTTGGGTGAATTTAATTGCGTTACCTACCAAGTTGGTTAGTACTTGTCGTAAGCGGCCAGGGTCTCCTACGACTTGAGATTCATTTATTTCGGTAGTGTCTAACACGAGTTCTAGATTTTTTCGTAAGGCTTGGTGTGCCATTGAATCAGCAAAACCATCGAGCATATCACTTAGGTTAAAATCAATATCTTCTATCGTTAGTTTGCCGGCTTCGACTTTAGAAAAATCTAAAATATCGTTTATGAGTTTTAGCAGAGACTCAGCACTGTCTTGGGCGATATTTATGTAATTCTTTTGTTGTTCATTGAGTTTTGATTCGTTCAAAATATCGAGCATACCTATGATGCCATTCATTGGTGTTCTAATTTCGTGACTCATGCTAGCTAGGAAGGACGATTTAATTTGTGCCGACTCCTCTGCTTTTTGCTTAGCTTCGAAAAGTAAGTTTGATGTCAATTGCTGTTCAGTAACATCCTTCAAAATGCCTAGATAATATTTTTTGTTGGTGGCAAAGCTTAAATGCACTGGGTTAAGTTCCGCTTCGAGATGGAATTGGCTACCATCTTTGCGCGTTCTAGGGAAAACCTGAACAATACTCTTGCCACTCGCTATCGCTGAACTAATGTCATCAAGTAATTTATCTTCTCCGAGTAAGCTGGCCAAATCGGACAAAGAAATGCCTTGTATTTTCGATTGCTCAAAACCGATTAGTTTGAATGCCCCTTTATTAGCGTAAATTATTCGAGCAAGTTGATCATTAACCTCCAGCAATACGATGCCACTGTCCGCACTATCAATAGCGGCATCTTTTAATTTAATTTCGGCTTCAAGTTCATTTGATTTAGTGGTGTCCATGCCAACGAATGTAATGCCGGTGATTTCTCCAAAGTCATTAATTTGTCGATGCCTTGTCCAGCGAATGGCGAAATAATTTTTGTCACCCTCTGCCTCATAATTTAAATAATGTTTTTCAAATGCAGTGAAATTAATGTCAACATTTAAAATGTCGTGTAAATCTTGACCAAAAAATAAGCTGTCCAGTAAGTTACTATTTCCCAATTTAACCTGTTCTGAAAATGAGTCGAATGCTTTGTTAGATAGTGTTTTTTTGCCATTGAGGTCGAATACGACCAGCAAATCATTTAGCGAATTCATCATCGCAGAGACTCGCTCTTTGGATAAATTAGATTCCTTCAGACTATGCAACAGTGATTCGAATTCTTGACGTAAACGTACCAGTTCTAACGCGTCCATATCTGCAATAGGAAGTTCAGGTTTTACGACGCTTTTTCGACTTGATTCTAGTGAAGATAGGAAATGTTTAATTGTTGATGCGGCTAATCTGCCCGCAGCACGAGCACTAAATACACTGCTTACGAATAATAAAAAAATGGACAGCAGCGCAAAAGAAAATAGACGATAAAAATCACTAAAAAATAAATGGGTTTGCTCGATGCCATAGATATCCATGTTTTCGAGCTTAGATTTATAGCCTACTCGCCAAGTGGGCAGAAGTGTCCAATCTAATACTGTAAAGGGGCTTAAGGTTAAACGGTCGGAAGTATAGAGAATGCGATTATCTGCGTTGGTAATCAAGACGATGGAGTCTTCAAAATTAAAAATTAGGAAAGGATCGACGCTATTGAATTCTGCAATGATTGCGCCGATTGATCTCCCTTCGTCTATGATCGGCGCCACAAAAGTAATGACGCCAACATCGGAATTATGAAACGTTTGGCGTTGAACAAAAACTTGATTAAACCAAGGCATGTCCGCCATCAGCAGTGCGGCTCGGCTTTCTGGGACGACTCGCCCGTTTGTAGCGATGATCAATCCTTTTGAATTGACAACAGTGACGATGGCTGAGCGCAAAGTACCGATGTCTAATGTATCGAGATAACTGTTAAGAAAATATTTAGTGAGCGCACTCGGTTCCGTTAATGCATCGGTAATGAGATTGTTGTTTGCTATGACTTGCAGTTGTCTTGTTTGTTCGAGCATAGCCATTTGGTAACTTGCAATAACCCGTGTGACGCGTTCTTCATGTCGGTGTTTGATATCACTTTGGACAATGAATAGGATTCCAATCAACAATACAATCGTGGTGACCGCAGCTAAAGCTATGAGAGTTGGCAGTGATTTACGTAAAACTAAGTTGCCTATGCTTTTTACTTCTCGCAATTAAGGTCTCCAACGGTGTTATTGACGAATATATGACACGGTATGGGTCCCCCAAAAGTCTAGCAGTTACCGCCAGTGCTGCCTTAAAAATAAAAGTTTTTTTGCAAACGATTGGTTTCTAAGGTTTTAGGATAGCGAAAGGCTGGCTTTAATTTTTCCAACGGTATTTTTTAGCTGCTCTATTGCTGCCAGCGCAGTGAATACCTGTGAATGCTGGCGAAGAACTTGGTAGATTGGAATCATGTCAGGATGGTAAAAGCGTGCCAATTGGTCAGGATTTTCTTCCAATATCCAGAGGTTTTTGGCTTCGGCGGCGAGATGAAGATTGTCAATATTCATACTGCCGATGGGAAATTCAGTCAGGATGGTTAAATCAGCGTTCGCGACAAGTTGTTTAGCTCGTTCGAAAGCAGCGGGATCTATGGCTGAAAAAGCAGGGACTTTGACGTGTTCTACGCCTGTTGTTAGCCAGTAGTCAGTATCTGAATCTTGCTCGTGACCAATGCCTGCGGTGACTTCGATACCCATTTGCAACAGGGCCCGTACAAGGGCGACTGTGCTGCCGGCACCGCCAATCAAGTGGACTTTAAAGGATACAGTTGATTGCCTCTCAGGCATTGGTAAGACGGTCACTGTCCCTGAGATTGGATTCTGACTCACCATGACCTGATGATCGTATAGCTGTGTCAGTTGTGCTTGGGTAATAACTTCTTCGGCGCGACCACTGGCGATTAACTTGCCTTTATCCAGCAAAATGAGCCTATCGCAATACGCCGCAGCGATGTTTAAATTGTGTATTGCGACCAGCGCTGTCGAGCCGGATCGACATTGCTGCCTTAACAGGTTCATTAATTGCGCTTCATGACCGATATCCAATGCTGCCGTGGGTTCATCAAGGAGCATTAAGCAGGTGTTTTGCATGAGTATCCGTGCAAAATGAACTAATTGTGTCTCGCCACCCGACAGCTGATCTAGTTGGCGTGGGAGTAGAGCGCTTATATTCAACTGTTCGGCAATTCTTGAGACTTGTTGATTTAGTGTTGATTGGCTGGTGCGTCGACGCATCTGCAATGCGTGAGCGCCAAGCTTGATAGTATCGGCAACAGTAAACGGGAAAGCTGCTTCTTGGCGTTGCGCTAAATAACTTATCTTTTCTGCGCGCTGTAGATGGCTCAATTGATGAAGTGACACACCATTTATGGCAATGTGTCCTTGATCTGGCTTGTGTATGCCCACAATGTTTTTCAGCAAAGTACTTTTACCTGCGCCATTGGGGCCAATAATGCCAACCAATTCACCAACTTTAATGTCTAAATTGATGTTGCTTAATAGTGGCTTTTTTCCAAGACTAAAATTCAGTTTAGACACGGACAGCAATAGAGGCTTCATAGTTTACCCTGCCGTTGGATTCGAGCGAGTAAAATAAGGAAATAACTACCGCCGATCAGTGCGGTCAAAATTCCAACTTTTATTTCGTGAGGTGCGACAATAGTTCGGCCAATTAGATCAGCCAGCAGCACGAATATT
>Ga0100385_1004415_pt1 | contig 12146 bp, 8 predicted proteins | sample CryGeymeta201509_FD_81543 | JGI IMG/M metagenome (GOLD analysis project Ga0100385, IMG submission 81543) | Groundwater microbial communities from Crystal Geyser aquifers in Utah, USA - Crystal Geyser metaG 2015-09 | ecosystem: Environmental > Aquatic > Deep subsurface > Groundwater | place: USA... | reverse complement strand
TGTTATATAGATAGCTGCTGATTGTAATGTCGATGTTTGTGGCGGTTGGTTTGGTACTAGCTTTGCCGTCGACACGAGTAAATCCGGTAAAGCTTGATGACGTATAGCCTTTGGATTTATTTAATGCGTCTAGGTTGGCAAAACTGGTATAGACGTTATGTGGTGCGTAGCGATCGCTTGCTCGCCAATAACTGTTAGGGTTAAAGAACTGATCGATATCGCGATAACTGCCGTTGCGAATTTCGTTTAGTGCAAATAAACTGCCGCCAACGTGTGCAATGCTGGAATTAAAGGCCGCTAACCAGTCGACGTCATATAATCGTAGGCTGCGAACCGGGCCAATCAGTTGGGGTTTTTCAGCCTGGTACAAAACCAAGAACCTGGTAATGCCGCCTTCGGCTATAGCTTCAAACACTACCCCGCTGTCTTTGAGGCCTGATTGCGGTCTAGCGTCTGGACTATTTTCAATCATAACGCCAGTAACCGGTTGTTTTGTGGCGGTTTCATTAGCGACTAATTTACCTGTAAGTGGTGAATAATATTTTGTAGGAACTACAGGTTTTGGTTTTTCGACTACTTTTACTATTGGTTTATCTATAGCTGAAGTTGGTTTTTGGGTCGTAATTGTATGCACCACAGCGGCAGCGGAACCAACGATAACAATACCGCTAATAACTAGTACTAATTTGTAGTGTCTAACAATCCATTGTATAAATCGAGCCCAAGGTTGACGCAGTTCATTAAATAACTTCATAACTTAAGTGTTATTATATCAGAAACATAAGCCTTTTGTGTCTATAAAAAAGTAATGGGCGGCTATCGAAAATCGATAGCCAACCGGTTGTTGGTATAAATTTTAACCTTAACAACTCGATTGTTGGGGGTTATTTAGTCTATCTGCTGTTGCTGTTAACCCGTCATAAAATTTTCTTTGGCTATAAAACAACCTAAAACACGCACTAACTACGAGTGGGTCATAATATGTCTCCTTATGGCTAGTAGGCTCGATTATTGCTTCATCTATTCGATTTGGCGTTAGTGCCATTTGTTGTCCAATCAATACAGAAAGTATTGATACCCTTTTTTTTGCTTTATCGTTAAGGGGTTACACATTCCAAAAATATCCTCAATCTTTCTCATATAACCCCCATTGAGAGAGTAAAAAAGAAAAGCTCTTAACGTGTTACAACATGTATAATATTATAACGCAATATCCAAAAAGATAGAGATTTGTGAAAGACTAATTAGAAGCTGTTTCGATAGCCGATTGCAGACGTGATTGTACCCTGTCGTTTCCGAGCGCCGATAGAGTTTCGTTTAGTGCCGGGCTAAATGGCGCCCAAGATACAGCTAGACGAATTAGGCTGAATAATATGCCTGGTTTTTGGCCAGTTGTTTCGAGCAATGAATTTAGGGTATTTTGTAACGATTCTGCGTCAAAGTTAGATTCAGACAGAGCTGTTTTTGCGCTGTTTAGTAATGATACAATTTCGTCGCGTGACATTTTTCCAAGTTGATTATTCTCAGTAACCATTGACCAATTAGGTGTTGGTTCTTCAAAGAAATAAGATGTCATCATTGGCAATTCGGCAAGTGTTTTGAGTCGGTCTTGGACTAGCATTAATATTTGTTTTTTTGCACTATTACCTATCGATTTAGCTGATTCTGGCCAAAAAATAGTGCAACGCTCAAACAAATCATCAAGTGATAATTTGCGAATCCACTGTCCGTTTAGCCAAAGCAGGCGCTTTTCGTCAAAGCGGGCTGGACTTTTTTGGACTCGATCTAGAGAAAACTTTTCAATTAATTCTGATGGTGTAAAGATTTCCTGTTCAGTTCCATCGTTCCAACCTAGTGTGGCTAAGAAATTCATCATCGCCTCTGGTAGATAACCATCTGTGTCATATTCCAAAATATCTTTGGCACCGTCGCGTTTGCCAAGTTTTTTCTTGCCATCAATCGCCATAACATATGGTAATGTTGCCAAGATTGGTCGTTCAATACCCAAAGCTTCGTATAGATTCAAGAATTTAGGCGTTGAGCTAATAAATTCTTGACTGCGCAAAACATGCGTAATTTGCATTAACATATCGTCGATGATGTGACAAAAATTGTAGGTTGGATAGCCGTCGGATTTAATCAATATAAAGTCGTCGATTGCTTCGGGGCCAGTTGATAATTCGCCCATAACAGCATCGGTCCATTTGCATGATTTTGGGTCTGATTTGAATCTTAGCGGTTGTGTACCATCCCATACAGGAGGGTTTTCAGGCCGATGGTCGCGATACAAAAAGGCTTTGTTGTTTGCAACGGCAGCATTACGGAATTCTTCTAGTTCGGTCTGAGAATAAGGATCGGCATATGCGCGACCGTTATCGACTAATTTTTGCGCCCACTGTTTGTAAATATCTAGGCGTTCTGATTGTAAATATGGTGCGTATGGGCCACCGACAGTGATACCTTCGGTCCAATCAATACCTAGCCAATGAAGGCTTTTTTCGATTTGGGCGATACTACCGTCGACTTCGCGAGCTTTATCGGTGTCTTCAATACGAAGGATGAACGTACCATTGTTTTTTTGAGCAATCAACCATGCAAACAAAGCAGTGCGAACACCACCGACATGCATAAAACCGGTTGGACTTGGGGCGAAGCGGGTGCGGATAGTTGTCATATGGTGTTATTATATCATTTTTTGTCACGCTATAACCCCCCCTCCTCGCCACAAATAAACAACAACCAATCGTCTGACGCGTAAAAAAATAGTTAGTTTAATTCTTTATTGTCTGCGGTTCGCTGTCAAGCGAAGACCCACAAGGGGGTCGCCCTCACGTCATTATTATTTTGCAGGATTTAATCCTGCAAAATAATAATGGGTTCAGGCAGTCCTCGCCAATCAAGGAATTAAACTAACTATTTTTACGGCCAGCCGAACGTCACGTGCTGACAAAGTCACACGTAGAGTGTGCTGTGGAATGAAACAAGTGGTAGTGGATGATAGAAAAGAAGGTTCTACAAACTCGTAGCGATACGTCGTATCTGGTCGACAGAAAGATGTGCGTCGCCAGAAATGGAATATAAAATACCGCCATTTACCCAGGCGGCATTTCCATCATATGTATAAAGCGTTAATCCGCGTTCAGTGGTTGTGTTGACGACTGCGCCATTGGAATCTTTGCTGACTTGATTTTTTACAGCGCTTGAATCCCAAGAGCTTCTGATCTGTTTGATGACAAATTTTGAATTATTTGAGTTTGATTTAAAAGATATTGTTACTTCCCCATCGCTGTATGATACTGGGCCGTTCAGACTGAATCCATCTGGATGATATTCGGGGAAAGTTGCACTAATACCGGCTTGGGCGCCAGCAACGCGAACTGATAAGATAGGAATATTCAAGTAAATAAAATAACCAATAGCTACCAATAAAACTACACTGACAATAAGTAGAAATGTATTTAATTGTTTAGAGCGATGTTTAGTTTTTTTGTTTTCGATGGTTTGGTGTTCAGCGAGTTTATTGAATGCCTCGGCAATGGCTTCTTCTTTGATAATTTTTGAAGGTTTTGCGGCGACTGGTTTTTGTTGTTGAACCATGCGCATATTGTCAACCTTAGCGGCCAGTGGATGTCTAGATGGGCCGATGTCAGGTTGTTGTTTGGTGGCTAGTCTTGATGCTATTTGGGTTTCAGGTTGTGCGATTTTAAGTGGTGCAAAGTGAGCCACGTTCTTGTTGCGAGCAATATCCATGCTGCGACCGACTTTGCGTAACATTGGCGCGGTATGAGAGGCTGGTTTTTGAGTGGCGCTTCGATATAAAGTTTTTGATTTTTGAGTTATTGAATGTATATCCGAAGCATTTGCTATTGTGTGGGCGATAGCGGGTCCATTTAGCGCTGGCTTACCAATCGGCAATCCAGAAACGCCATCAAATTTTTGCCCATTTATGGTAACGATTTTTTCGTTTTTCATTTTATTCCCGCAGACTCCTTGATTTTTTTGTTGCAGCTTAAGCAACATAGGTACTATCACTATCTTAGGTATAATTTGCGAATTTTACAAGCATCTCGTTAAAAAATGTATGTGACTTGCTATAATGGTGTAGATATATGTACCAGTGGCTTTTAAAACATAAAATATTGATTAAACGAACTGCGGTTTATGCGTTTATGACTTTTGCTGTTGTCGTCGTAGCCACGTTTATTATTTTCTTTGTACTTGGATTTAGGTTTGATACTAATAATGGACGTATTGAACAATATGCTTTTTTGCAATTTGGGACTAGCCCATCCGGCGCGACGGTATCTGTTGATGGAGTCGAGATTGGGGACAAGACGCCAAATAAAACATCGGTACGGGCTGGTCAACATCAGGTTACAATGACTCGCGATGGTTACGAACCTTGGCAAAAAACAATCGATGTAAAATCTGGCACTATTACTTGGCTTAATTATGCTCTTTTGATTCCCAAAAAAATGACGGTTGAGTCAGTTTTAAACTATAACACTGTTAATTCGTCATTAGCATCACCAGAAGGTCGCAGTATGATTGTTCAACAACAATCTAATGCCCCAGTATTCGATTTGGCTGACCTTAGTTCTGATGCTGTGAGATCAACGAAATTAACTATTCCGGCCACTATATACAGCGAAGCTGCTAAAGCTGGTGTTGAACATGTGTTCAAGATTGCGAAATGGGATGACGGCGGCAGATATGTGTTAGTTAAACATAATTATTCCGCACTAGAAGAGTGGTTAGTCTTGGATACTCAAGACGCAAAATTAACCAAAAATATCACAAGAATTTTCAATATCCTTATTGGCAGCATTGTTTTTTCTGGCACGAGCGGTAATGAGTTTTACGTATTAAATAAAACTGATATTCGCAAATTGAATCTGTCGGCTGGAACTATATCAAAACCATTAATCAGTAATGTTACTAGTTTTGAAATCTATAAAACTAACATTATTACCTATATCGGCGTTGACATATCGACGGTCGGTGGACAAGTAGCGGGTGTATATCGTGATGGCGATACGGTTGCTCACGTTCTGCGAACTAAGCCTGATAAAAATGCGATTCTACATATCGCCACCTCTCACTATTTCAATTCGGACTATATCGTAATATCTGACGGAAAAAGAGTCGATATTTTGAGCGGAAGTTACCCGAATTCGATTAGTGATAATTCTACCAGTATGAAGATTATCGCGACCTATGCGATAAAAGAAAATGTTCAATATTTGTCGTTTAGTCCGATTGGTGAATACGTTCTAACTCAAACCGGTGCAAATTATACCGCTTATGATATCGAGTATCATAACCTATCGTCATCGAGTATTACGGGCGCTGGTGCCGTTGCCCAATTGAAATGGTTAGATGATAGCTATCTATGGTCAGATAAAAGCGGTAGTTTGATTATCAATGAATTTGACGGCACAAATAGCCACGTAATTGCACCAGTAACAACTGGCCAAGATGTGACTCTTACTCATAATGAAAAATATATTTATAGCATCAACAAAACCGGCACTGGTTACCAATTGCAACGCGTCCTGATGATATTGCCTTAGCTAGAAATTAATTCCAGTTAAAGTTGAATAATCTTTCTAGCAATGTTGGTGAACTACCTGGGATTGACGAATTGTTGTCGACTGTATCTACGGGCGCTGCGGCTGATAGATTTGGGTCGGGACTGATTTGTTCGGCTGTGACAAGTAATCGATTAGTGGATGTACCTAGCGGCGTGCAAGTTAGTAGTGTTAAAACTGGTTTGGTAATCGCATAAACTAATTTGTTGACGTCAATTGGTGCAACGACTTCTTTTTTTGTCACAGTATATGTGTATCGTTTTGATTTATAGTTGGCGTAGATTGTGTCGCCTTTGTTTAATTTTTCCAACTGTGCAAATATGAACTTATATTCTCCGCCGTCAAATAAATCGTTGCTGCTGTGACCCGCAATTACAGTATTGCCAATCTGTCCAGGATGGCTGCTGGCGCCTGGAATCGCAAAATGAGCAACTCCATTTTGCATGGCCGTCATTTGCGAATTATAATCATTGCCTACATCATACGCGACTGGTACATCAACGTTGATTTTTGGAATTATTAATCTGGGTTCTGGGGTTACGGTTAAATTGCTGTTGGGGTCGATTATAATGTTTTGAGGATCGATATTGCCAGGGCTGATATATGCGGATACATTGGCAATTAACACTCGGTTATATTGCAAAAACAAAAATATCAGTACGACGACTACACCAGATAAAATTGGCATGAAATGTCGGCTTTGTTTAACTTTGCGGGCTGAATCTTGTACCTTGCCTAGTAGTTGTTGGTGCAAATCAAACATTGCTTCTTCGGTTGTTGGAGCCTCGTCTATACCGGGCTGAGGTTCAGACTGATGGGTAAAATAACCTTTGTGTTCTTCGGCGGGTAAAGTGGACACTTGTGATTCAACGGCTTGTTGTTGTTTTGCTAGTCGAAGGTGGTGGGTGTAATAATTTTCGTAATATCTTTGATAATAATCTTGCCATGCTGTGTGATATTTTTTCCATTGTTCAGCCGATGGAGACGTATGTTCGGTATGAGTTCTTTGGTAGGGGTTAACATCTTCTAGCTGAGTGGCTTTTTCGTCTGCTACAGGGTTAGGTGTTAGAGTGGCTTGTGTGTCGTAAAGATTGTTGATTTTAGTGCGAATAACGTTAGCCGCAGCGTCCTGATTTTGTTGAGTTTTTGCTGGTTCAGGAGCACGAGCCATAGACCTCTGTGGCAACAGTGGTTCCCCTCTTTGGTCGCTTTTAGGTTCGTCTGGCTTCATTTATTGTAGATTCCTAATGCGTTCTATTGTACAATATATTGGTAGTAACTACTATTAACATAAGTGTTATTTTAAATTACATATATTTGTGGGCGGATGGCGGAATGGTAGACGAAATTACTTTGTAATTTAATGTTTTAATAAATTTGTTGGGCGAGTGGCGGAATGGTAGACGCGCTAGACTCAAAATCTGGTATTCGCAAGGATGTAGGGGTTCAAGTCCCCTCTTGCCCACCAAATTTATAAAAACATTTCACATGGGGGCCTTGCCCTCCTCCTTGCCATAAATAAACAACAACCAATCGTCTGTCGCGTTAAAAAATAGTCAGTTTCACTCTTTGTTGTCTGCGGAACGACCCATAAAGGGATCGCCTTCACGCCATTATTCCTGGGTTCAACCCAGGAATAGTTGGTTTCAGGTAGTCCTCGCCAATCAAGGAATGAAACTAACTATTTTTACGGCCATCCAACAGGTTGTTTTGTTATTCATGTCGAGTCGGAGGCTAGCGATATTTTGGAGTCATCGAAGCGCCATCGAACCAGGTAATAATCAGTGTCCTTTTAATTTGCCGGAAGAATAAAGTTTAGGCGACCTAGCTAGTCGAGTATGTTTGAGTGGTAACGAGTTACGCAGACTACTAAGTTGACTGAACTTTATTATTGGCGAGCAAATTGAACCGGACATTGGTTATTGGACCTTGAGAGAGGGCGTGTTAGGTATTAATTAAATCTATTTCCTTACTAAACTAGCGGTAACACTTTCAAGTGTTTTTGATGGGTTCCAAAGCCAATAAACTGTGGCGTTTGTGGCGGTGTTGCCGCGCCAAATTAGCATTGGATCACTCCATGGAGTGCTGGTCACTTCTCCGCCGCTGGCGGTTAACAGATTATCGCGGTGCAATACGGTGATGCTGATAGGATAAGTTATTGTAAATTTATGTAATGCCTCTACCAGATTAGACAGTTGCATACTAAACGTTATTACTTTTGGATAATAAACGGCAGAAAATAATTTTTGAAGTTGTGCCAAGGATAATATCAATAACGTATTTGGGCGTTCAACTAATTCGTCGCTGCTGTTTTTTAGCAAATCAACTGCATCGCGAGTGATTGTTAGTAGCCCTTTATAATCACGGACAAATTCTTCGTATAAAATAGCCGTTTCGCTATTAAGGCCAGCATCCCCGATTAGCAAGATTCCAGTTGACCAGTCGCCGATTGCTTTCATCTCAATTATTGCATCACGCGACAGGCTGCCAGATGGATTTGTGTCTGCAAACAAAACATCAGTCATGCTGGACGGTATATTTTTCTTAAGAGCTGACGGCAATAATACGCGCACCTCGCCAGTGCCGGTTTTAAGGGCTGTTTGATAAGCTTCGGCAGCGCCTGCAAACCCAAGGCTATTACCACCTATAATTCCCAGACGACCAGATTTAGACCGCTGTTCGGGCTTGGACCATTCAATATTTGGATAAAGTGGCTGGTCGGTGGTTTGTTTATGCCAGTATGGATGTTCCATTAAAAATCAACCTCTATGCTGACTGGGCAGTGGTCTGATCCCATGACATCAGCGTGTATTTTGGCATCTGTGACCAATTTAGCGATAGATTTGCTAGCTAACCAGTAATCAATACGCCATCCGACATTGCGGGCCCTAGCGTTCGCCCAGTGGGTCCACCATGTAAATGCATCGGCTTTTTCGGGATATTTGTCCCTGTATGTGTCGACAAAGCCGGCTGATTCAAGTGCGTCAAAACCAGATCGTTCTTGGTCTGTGAAACCGTGTTTACCAATGTTTGGTTTTGGATTCGCCAAATCTATTTCGTTATGTGCAACGTTTAAATCACCGCAAAATAGCACAGGTTTTGACTTTTCAAGCTCTAGAATATGTTCCAAAAATGCTGGGTCCCATTGTTTATGGCGCAAATCTAGTCGTGACAAGTCATCTTTGGTGTTAGGAGTATAAACCGTCACGACCCAGAACTTTTCAAATTCAGCTGATATTACACGGCCCTCTTTGGCGGGATCGCCATAACTATCGTCGGCTAGATTATATTTTTCAGCAATAGCATCGGCAAAACCGTTAATAACAGATAAGGGTTTGATTTTACTAAATATGGCCGTACCACTGTAGCCAGGTTTTTCGGCGCTATTCCAGTATTCTTCGTAATCGGGCAAATCAATTTCGGCTTGGCCTTGTTTGGCTTTGGTTTCTTGGAGGCATAAAACGTCGGGTTGATGATCGGCAATAAAAGTCTGAAAGTCGCCTTTTTTGATGACTGCACGAATCCCGTTGACGTTCCATGAATAAAGTTTCATTGCTTTAATTATAATACAAAAGCGTGTCATTCGGTTATCTTTGTCGCCTTCCATCATCGCCCAATAAACAAGAGGCACTCTCATTGCGCGCTAAAAACAGCCAGTTTTGTTCTTGGTTGTCTGCGAAACGACCCTAAAGGGATCGCCTTCACGCCACTGAATACAGTGGGTTCAGGTAGTCCTCGACAATCCAGGAAACGAAACAGTCTGTTTTTACGGCAACTCGACAGCCTCTTTTATTTTTGAGCGATTCGGAATACTCGATTGAAAGATAGCTAGGTTTGGTTCCATCCTCTGAGTACTAATAATAAAATAACCCAGTGAGATGCTGTATAAATAAAGTTAACTGAACATTGCTATCCGAGTATGTTTGAGTGGTAACGAGTTACGCAGGATACAAAGTTCGTTTCACTTTATTTCTAGCGCGCATCGAGGTAGGTTGTTGTGTATTAGTGAGAGGAAGGATGGGTCTATATCTAAAGGCTTTTTATTGCGCGCCTTGCGTCGCGCTCTTGATCGCGGCGTTTGAGGGTTTCGCGTTTGTCATAATTCTTTTTACCTTTACCGAGGGCGATGACAACTTTGATGTAGCGACCGTTTATTAACAGTTTGGTTGGCACAATACTCATGCCGGTTTGTTTGCGAGTATATAAATCATCAATTTGTTTGCGTTTAGCTAATAATTTTCGTGGTGAAGTGTCAATTGACCTGGCGCCAACTTTGCCTTTTTCGTTAAGTTTGAGACTGAAACTAGCATTATTTAGCCATAATTCGTCATCGCGAACGGTAACGAATGATCCTTTTAATTGGACGTGACCATCACGGGCGGCGCGAGTTTCGGGACCAGTTAGGGCGATTCCTACGACTAAATCTTCGTCCAGGGCATAATCAAAAGAAGCTCGGCGATTAACGACGGATTTGGGCTTGTTAATTTGTTTCTTTTTTTGTGCCATTATATTGATATTGTAACAGATTGTGATAACTGTTATTCATAAACTTGGGCATGTTATAATCGTTCATATATGAAAATACTCATCGCTTCCGATTTACACTGGCCGGCTGTTAATGGCGTGGCGACATTTAGTCGTAACCTTGCTCAGGGGTTGGCTGCTCGTGGACATGACGTTCTGGTAATCGCACCTAGTCAAACTGGTAAAAAATATAAAGAAGTTGATGTAAATTACGCAATCGTTCGAACTGCGGCAATTCCATTCCCTTTTTATCAAAACTTTATGATTTCACTTTCGCCTTATCGAGAGGTAAAAAAGATTATTAATGAATTTCAGCCTGATATTATTCACATTCAAATGTTAATGATGATCGGTCAAGCCGCTATGAAGATCGGTAACAAAAACGGTATTCCAATTGTAAGTACCAATCACGCAATGCCTGAGAACTTGATGGACAATCTAAAGTTATTAGCACCAGTAGCTAGGCCGATTAACTATATGTTGAAACGATATGGTGCACGTTTTCATTCCAAGGCTGACTATGTTACTTTGCCAACCAAAGCCGCTATTGAAATGTTTGGATCATCTGTTGATAAAGTTACGTCGCCTATCGAAGCTGTATCAAATGGTATCGATTTGAGTCGTTTTGAGGTTAGTGCTCCGTCATCGGAAATTATGGAAAAGTTTAAAATTCCAACTGACGTGCCGATTATTTCGTATATCGGACGATTGGACGCTGAAAAACACTTATTTGTTTTGCTAAAAGCGTTTGAGCAAATATTGTCTAAAACAAAGGCACATTTATTGATAGTTGGTTTCGGAACCGATGCTGACAATCTCAAACTCCTGGCGTATGAATCTGGACTGTCAAAACATATTACGTTTACTGGACGAGTTAGTGATGAAGAAATAGTTGCACTACATAAAGTCGGAACGGTTTACTGTATGCCATCCCCTGCCGAGTTGCAGAGTATTGCAACCTTAGAGGCTATGGCATCGGGTCAGCCAATAGTGGCTGTCAATGCCGGTGCGTTGTGGGAATTATGCCAAAACGAACGTAATGGATTTTTATGTAATCAAGATGATGACAAGCAAATCGCCGAAAGTTTGCTAAAAATTATTACCAATCCTACACTACGCAAAAAAATGAGCCTAGAAAGTATATCGATTGCCAATACTCACGATTTGGAACATACGCTAAAACGATTCGAAGAGATCTACACAGATTTAATTAACGCGTAAACTTTACAATTGCGTCCGCAACTATTTCGGGCGTTTCATAATGGGTCAAATGGCCTACGCCTTTAATGACTTCAATCTTGGCATTAGAAAAAATGCGTGACAATTCGTGTTGTTCATTGATTGGCGTAATGTCGTCAATATCACCTGCAATTAATAGCGTTGGAAGTGATATTTTATGGGCGACGTCACGAACGGTATTTTTGACTGATGCGTTGAAAGCTTCAGCCACGACTTGGCTATTCGTAAACGAGCTAAAGTGCGTCAAATGTTGATTATGGATAAAGTTTCGGAGTTCTTTGTCGCTGGTTTTGGCCATCGTGTTGCTCATTATCAGAACGATTAGTTTTGATGATAATAACGCAGTAGCAAGACGTTCTGGTAATTTGCGACCTAGCCAGTAGTAGACTATCGCCAGTCGAGTCATGATAGCTTTTGGCCCTTTTAGTGCCGGCGAACCAATTGGATTAACCAAGATTAGTTTTTCAATTGTTTCTGGATATTCGGTTGCGTAGTGGGCGGTTATGATACTGCCGAATGAATGGCCCAGCAAAATTGGTGGTTTAGATAAGTTCAATCCAATAATGAATTTATTGAGCCACTTTACGTAATTTTCAATTGAATGTTCATTTGCGAGAGGTTTTGTTTCACCAAAGCCAGGTAAATCTGGCACGATAACCATATATTCGTTTAAGCGTTTAGCAATTAAATCCATACCGTGATGAGTTCCGCGAAATCCATGAATCATGATGATAACCGGTAATTTTGGATTGTTATTGTAGGTGTAATATATTGTATCGTGCTGTTTGTGGC
>Ga0100385_1004407_pt1 | contig 12154 bp, 8 predicted proteins | sample CryGeymeta201509_FD_81543 | JGI IMG/M metagenome (GOLD analysis project Ga0100385, IMG submission 81543) | Groundwater microbial communities from Crystal Geyser aquifers in Utah, USA - Crystal Geyser metaG 2015-09 | ecosystem: Environmental > Aquatic > Deep subsurface > Groundwater | place: USA... | reverse complement strand
GTTGCCGACCTTAAGGTCAAGCACGCCAACAATCAGCCGTCGCTTCACGACTACCTGGTGGCGTTGCGTACGCTCGCGACCCAGCATGCATCCGAAGAAGGCATCAGCCTTGCGCAGCTTGGGGCGTTGTTGTCGGGGGCTTTTCATCCGCAACCCGAAGGCGACATCAAAGAAAACACATGTGGTGACTTCCAGGCTTGGCAGACCTACATCACCAAGCAGATTTCGGATTTGGATGACATGCGCTCTGCTGGTCTATTGGACGGCGAAGAGCGGTCCTTTGGCGTCGATTCCCCAAGTGGCGGGAGATGGTTTAATTTCGAGCCCGTTTCATTTTTGGAATGCGCTGTCATAGGCAGCGTCGGCGGTTGGGAGGATGGCGACGACATGCGAGCGACCTTGGCTGGCGAAGTTGTTCCGGCCGCTGAGGGCAGCGTGACGATTGGTGCGGAAGAAGATGCCGGGGAAGACACCGTGTTTGAGATGGGTACCTTCACCTGGGGCGATTTCGAAGATTTCCTTTGGGCTGGCCAGACCCACGAATAAGCAGTGAGCGGTGAGCGGTTGGCAGTGAATCGCAAGCCAGGCTGGAGCCTGGCGGGCCAGTCGCAAATCGCATGCGGGCAGGATGCCAGCGGACCAGTCACAGGGCCAGGCTGGAGCCTGGCGGACCAGTCACAAATCGCATGCGGGCAGGATCGGTCACAGCGAATTTACGAAAGCCAAAAGCTCTGTGCGATCGGCTGCCGAAAATTCTTTGAATTTTGTGGAGGATGCCTCGCCTTCACCACCATGCCAAAGTATCGCTTCAGCAATGGTTCTCGCCCGCCCATCATGCAGATAGGTCGCGCCGGGAGCCACGGTTTGCGTCAAACCAATTCCCCAAAGCGGGCTCGTCCGCCACTCCGATCCTGTCGCTTCATAATCGGGACGGCCGTCCGCTAGCCCTTCACCCATGTCATGCAAAAGCAGATCGGTGTAAGGCGCGAATTCTTGGTCAGCCAGGAATTCCCATTTCGAGGCGCCGGTGGATAAAACCGGGGTATGACAGGCATCACAGCCTGCACTCTTAAAAAGCTTGCGCCCTCGAGCCGAGGAGAGTCGGCTCGAGGGTACAGCTAGCGACCGCGCATAAAACGCAGCCGATTCCACGATCTCTTTTTCGATTTCAACGTCGCCGTTGGCGTCGGGATACCCCGGAGACCCCACTCCCATATCGCCTACATAGGCCGAAGCACTTTGTTGGTAGAGGTCAGGCTGATTTGATTTCCACCCAAAACGCCCCATCACTATTTTGGACAGTGATTTGCTCCAGACCTGATTGGGGCGCCCAGAAATTCCGTCATTATTTTTATCGTCGGGATCGGCGAGTTCCATCAGAAGGCTTTCGGGCACTTCTTCAAGCAAGCCGAGGCCAAATACTGGCGGAGCCTGACGCAGAGATGTGAGGGTATTCTCGACGACCGAGCCGTCAGGTTTTCGTAGAACAAGGTTAGGCTTCCGCAACGAGTATTCTACGCCGTCGGCGTATGTCCCTTTGACTTCTTCCCAAATTATTTCGAGCTTCGCTTCAGGCTCAACACCGTAATTCGCGTGGTCTTGAATCTGAAACCCGTAGTCTGGATGAGCCGTGCCGCCGGCCATGGGATCGATTTCACCATCGGCAAGAGAGACCCGAACCAACATATGTGAACGCAGCGCTGCCCCGCCTACCGTGGGCACACCACGGCCATTGCGCAAATGACATGCATTGCAGCTGTTATTATTAAATAGCGGTCCAAGGCCTGGATTAATTTCGGCCGGACCCGTCACAAATTGGGCCTCGAAAGCGATATCCCCGCTCAGGTGAAGGTCCAAACCTTCTTCATCGAGATTTGGGGCCGGCAGCGTGAACGCGTGTGACGAGGCCTCGTCGACCGTCGTTAATCCACCTGCAGCCACGAGCGTGGGTGTCGTTTCGTCAGCCCCACACCCCATCAGTCCAATCGCCAACACGGCGCCGAAGAATCTCATCACTCGCCTCGAAGCATGGGTTGAAGGTCAGACTCGACCGAATCTTTCACAACATTGATGGCATCGATCGCTGCCTTGATTTTGGGACGACTTGCGTCATCGAGAATCGAATCCCGGAAGGGAGCGGGAATGGCTTCGATCGCGGCAATTGCTGTGTCAAACTCAGCCTGAATGCGGGTATCCAGCGCAGAGTCTCGTTCTGCGACCCAGTCGCTCAGACCGCGGCCGTCTTTTTGAGCGAGCTCAAAATCACCAAGGTAAGCGGTTTTTGCACCACGGACATTATTGGCAAAATCCAATTTAGAATTGAAACTAAATGGGCTTTCCACAAGCGTTTGATCCCGCTCATTATAAGGGTCTGCAATCTTGCCGTTCGCGACTTCGTCCAGAATCCCGGCCATTCCGGTGGTGATTTCCTGTGCTGCGGAAAACCGTGATGGGTAGGTCGTATTGCCTTGTTCGCCTGCGGTGCGGAAGACCGTTGCGTAGGGTGCATCGCCGCCAGTCCAGCTGGTGGAGAGCAGCCCCGCGACTTTGGCGATATCCTTTGCTGCCAACGACAAATACGAGAGTTCACGCGCAGAAAGACTTGTCACGTCTCGGGTTCCATCCGGACCAAATAGGAGCAGTTCGACGGCATGAAAGCCTTTCAGAGACACGTCGAGGGCTTCAAAGTCAGCCTGCGATAGCTCGCCAGACTCACCAAGAACGGTGTTCAGGTCGACCAAATTCAACGGCCAGGAATCCAACGCGGGGTCGTAGCCATGAACATCCACGGGACCAAATAGCGAGGTTTCGCTCAATTCCCAGGGTGCGCGCGCGGCCCTCCAGGCCTCTTGCGCAGCCTCCAAGCGGACCTGAGTCGGCTCGGCAATAAACGCGTCCACAGCCACACTCAATGCCGAGGCATTTTGGGCATGGAGGTCGTATTTGGGCACCATTACGTTGTCGACGTAGCCTTGAATGACCTCCACGTCGTCGAATTGTTGGGACGTGACCTGGGTGTTGTCATCGCCGCATGCGGTCGCCGACAGAAGTACGGTCAGAGCAATGAGAGTTCTATTCATTTGAGAGTCCTTAAAAATTAAATCCGGTCGACAGGACCACGTCCCATTGAGACCGAATGCCATCGTCGCCAAAGGAGCGATGACGGGCGGTGAGTCTGGATAAAATCATATTTTGGTAGTCGACACCGACGCCTGCGGCGGCGACGAAGCGCTCATAACGAGGCGCATCAAATTGGCCGGGCGCGACCTTGAACATCGTGTCGTAATATTCAGCGCGAACATGGGGTTCGATTCGCCATTTGGAGTCATCAATGAAGCTCATGACGTCCACGCCGACTTCAGCCCATGCTGACACAGCTTGTTCGGCGACCGCGCTCCTTAGAACGCCAAGATTATTGGACAGGCTTTTATTGCGCTCCGAGATTGCACCAGCATTTTCCAAATGGCCCCAAAGCAAGGATGCCCGTGCTCGAACGTGTCTTTCGTCGAGCACAAAATGCGCTCCAATAATCGAAACATTTCCGCCTAAAAACCCGCAAGCGGCCACGCTTGAATCGTCATCACAATCCAGGGCGAGGTCGGGTTTGGGACGGTTAGCATTCGAATCACCGCGGTAGGCGGAAACGCCTGCCATCACACCGGCCACGGGCCTAATATCAACGCGCAAAACACCCGCAAGTCCGCGTGCATTGGCCGAATAAAATCGGCGCTGCTGGCCTGTGGAAACCCAGGATTGCGACGAAAATCCGGTGGAATCTAGGCCGTTTAAAACCTGAGCCGTGATCTTCACAGGATTCAGATAGATGACCCCTTCCACGCCCATCTCGTCCCAAACAGCGGGGATCATGGTTGTTTCGGATTCTGGGCGACCTGCGGCGATCAACTCGTTGGGTTTATGGAGGTCGCTCAACAGGCCCAACGCGTTATAAAAGCGACCTATTTTGATATGCCCACGATGCGCTATTTCTTTTTGCAGATAGAGCTCTTCGACGATGACTTCGCCGCCCTGCTCGACTTCGTTTTCGTACTCACCGAATTCTTCGTACTCCAGCTCCAGCGTGGAACCAGTCCCGCCGTGCTCGAACTCAATTTCGGCTTCCACTTCGAAGTCCAAAGGGAGCATCACCTCGATTTTGGGGGCGAATCGTGTGGTATCAAAAACCAGACGGTGATCCGCACGAGCCCCGTTATCCCCGGTCTGATTCTGCTCGTAGTTAAAGTAGGCGAAGGTCGCCTCGCCGTACGCCGAGAAACGAATCTCGACCTCGGGCGAAATTTTGAGTTCCTGAGCCAAGAGTAACGGGGACCCAAGAACCAAGGACGAGAATAAGAATATCGCAAATGCGTTTTTGATACTGATTATCATTATCTGGACTCTACAGAAGATCCCCTGAATGGCAAGCATAATGAGAATGATTTTCATTATCACGGTTAAGGCGCGCACGGACGCGTCGAGCAGACATAAGGCTTCGCTCATTCGTACGCGCCTTTACCGCGATTTTACTCATGATCAGCGAGGTCGTGGCGAAGTCGATCCCCAAAGTCGCGAAATGCCCCGGTTTGTGGAAAGATACACCTGTATCAAAACGGTGAGACCCGATGGCAAGCCAACCCCACTTCAACGCCCCCTGGCAATCGACACCTGTTGTCCATATCGCCGAAACCGCGACGCGGCCCGGCCAGATCACCACGCCTCAGGGTGAGCTGACCTACATTAATGTGTCGGGGTCGATCGAAGAAATGGCGCACCAACACGGGACGCGACTGCGCCAGAAGGTGCAGACCGGGACGATCGCTTTTTTCTCGGATTACCTGCTCAAAGTCCTGGCCAATTCCCCACTTCACGTCGCCGCTTACACTCTGGATTGGACCAGTCAGAAGCTCTTGGGCCAAAAATTAAAAAAACAGGTTCCGGCTGAGTTTCAGCGCGCTATTGCGGCACTTGCGGCTGGAGCCGAGGTCAACGAAGAAAAGGTTTGGCAGGCCTATTTGATGCCCGAAATCTTTTTGTGGGTGGTGGGCACCTACCACAAATTGCTTGGGACCCGCTCGGCACAGGGACTTGGTACGCCTCCGCTCTTCGGCTGCACCAGCGCGATCGTCGTTCCGCCCAAGGGACAAACGACTCTGCACGGCCGCAATTTTGACTATTTCGGAATCGATTATTGGGACAAAAATCAGGTCGTTGCCTTTCATCATCCAGACGTGGGTCTTGATTACGTTTCGATCACAAGCGCAGGGATGATTGGTGGTGGCATCACGTCGATGAATAGCGCAGGGCTTACGTTTGCGATGCACCAGCATTTTCCGCGCGAGCTAAACCTGCAAGGTGTTCCGGTTGGAATCGCCGGCGATTATGTGATGCGCAACGCCCATACCATCGACGAGGCCGTCGCGATCTTACGGGATTTTCCGCCTGTCGCCGGATGGACCTATGTGATGACTGAAGGAGACACGGGACGAGCCGCTGTTTTTGAGGTGGCACCGGGCCTTGAAAACCTTTCTTGGATCGACCCCAAAACGGCGAATATGGGTTACGCGAACATGTATTGGGGCGCTGAACTCAAGGACGTCGAGGTCGACTTTTTCCCAGAGTACCGGCGCAGCAACGAAGCACGGCAATCGCGCGTGAACCAATGCCTTCGTGAAACCTCAATGTCGACGAGCCCGTTGGAAATCGCAAAGATCCTGGGCGATTTCAATGACCCAGAAAGCGGTGAAGAACGCTTGCTCGGGCCCACAATCGTGAACGTGACGACCGTGGCGAGCGTGGTGTTTGAACCCGAACACCGCCGGGTTTGGGTGGGAGCTGGACGAACGCCGACCTGCCGCGGTTGGTTTGTGCCATTCAACCTCAACACCGGAGGTCCTGACGAGAGTCTTGAGCCCTTTATGCCCTTTCCTGGCTGGCACGAATCGCCGCAAGGACGCGCGTTTGAGAGCTACCGCAAGGCGGTCGCGATGGCGGCGGCCAACGAACCCGATCAAGCTGTGTTGATGCAGGTTGAACACGCACTCGCCCTAGATCCGGACGAACCCTACCTGCGGGTTTTAGCGGGACTGATTTCGCTCAGACTCAATCGCGGAGAACGCGCCGAGGGTGCTTTTCGTCGCGCACTTGAGGGCATCACTCGCGCCGACCGCCGTGCCGAAATCCAACTCTATCTTGCGTGGGCGTACGATCTTTTGAAACGACGATCGACTGCAAAACACCTCTACAAAGAAATCTTGGCCACGCCCGAGGCCGACGACATCGTGAAAAAACGGGCGCATTACGGCAAATGGTTTCGTTTTGATGCCGACCGCGCCAAGAAAATCAATGTCGACCTCGTGTATGGTGGTGTGCCCTGAGACTTGACTCAGAGCAGCAACATGAATACCCCTGAGCCCAACTGAATGGATGGGTGTTTATGTTGAAGAGCCCCGAGAATCGTTGGCGGATTTTAGCCGTTACGGTTCCTTTGATTTTTTTCTCGGCGTTGATCCGACTGGACTTCACGTTCGGCGACGGCCCCGAGCTCCTGACGGCCGCGTATAATTTGTGTGGGCCGCATCCGAGCGGCTATCCACTCTTCACGTTGCTGGGCTTTATCCCTTCACATCTTCCGTGGCTCACTCCATTTTACAACATGGCGTGGACGCTCTCGGCTTTGCCGACCGCGCTGACGGCAGGACTGATCTTCATGATCGTCCGGCGATTTCAGGTTCGCGAGCCTGTTGCGCTGCTCGGCGCCTGGGCATGGGCGTTTTCGCATGGCGTCGTTTATCTAGCGACGCGCATCGAAGTCTATGCACTGCATTGCATGCTGCTCGCCGGGGCATTGTTGGCGATGATCCGGTTCGCTCAAGATAAGCGCTTCAAAGACGCGTGGATCGCGGTCCTGTGTGTGTGTTTGGGCCTGACCAACCACTTGACCAGCGCGCTCATGATTTTGCCAGTGATCCTGACTCTGGTTCTGGTCGACAAGAAACAAATCCTCACGGTGAAGGCGGCCGGGGTGTTTTCGGGTATCGCCGCCGCATGCGCTGCCATCTATTTGTACCTGCCGCTCCAGGCGATGATGAACACCGGACAATGTGTTTCGTGGAATGACCCACAGACGCTTGAACGGTTTATTTTCCACGTGACTGGCCAAGAATATTCGATTTTTAGAAACACCAGTAAGCTGGCCAGCAACCTGAACAAATTCGCGCTGTCGATCGATCGTTCGTTCATGCCAGGCATGTTGCTCGTGGCCATTTTGGGCGTGTGGGAAATGGCGATGAAGAGCTGGAAGGTTCTGGCTGGTATCGCCCTCTTTATGGTGCTTTATCTGGCCTATATCGGCACCTATTCGATCAACGACATCTCGACCTATTACACGATGGCGTACGTGCCGATCGTCGTGCTCGCGACTCTTGGTTTCGAGTGGTTTTTGACAGTTCGATTCCTGGACACACCCAAGCAACAGTCGCTGGCTTTGGTCATGATCATGGTCGGCTTTGGCTGGTTGGTCGGTCTGGGCTATCGGGCGTATCCGAACACGTATCGGGAAGCCATCGCTCAGGACATGAGCACGCAGGTGATGAACGATATCGAGGGCCCAGCACTCATCTTTACCTCGGTCGACGGACACTCGTTTCCGATGTGGTACCAGGCCTTTGTTGCCCAACCCAATAAGGGCGTGATTCCGGTCGATGCCGTTATGTTTGGACTGAAAAATAAGGGCTGGTATCGAGAATGGTTCCGACGCTCGTTCCCACAAATCAACTGGCCGCCAGACGATATTGCTTTAAGTGGGCGATGGCAGAAATACCTGTTGGACAACAACCCAGACGTCAATATTTACGCCATGTTAAACTCGCCATGGCGAGTACCCGGGTACCAGGCTGTGAGCCACGGTTGGCATTTTAAGATCGAAAAAGGCACCTCGGAAAAAGCACAGAATAACAACGCTCATATCTATTCGGCCACGGGCAAGAATTGGGGTAACACCACGTACTTCTTGAACTCGCAGCTTGAGTACAAAGTCAAAGACGACCGAATCGCGTGTGTTGCCGAATGGCGACAAAATCAGGCGATGGTTGGTGATTGGACGTTTTATGGACCCAACGGCAAAACCGTCACGTTCAAGCCCCATCCGCTTCCTGCCAAGACCGACATGAGTTGGGAATGGCTTGAGATCGCGGACCAAGAGCCTGGCGAATGGCGCTGTGAAGTCAAAGCCGAGGGGCAGCCCACGACCGAAACCCACTTCACTCTGAAGTAGGCACCTTCACCACTCAATCCGCATCGTAACCGTTGAGACCTGAGTTTCGACGGTTCATCGGATTTGTGAATCAAATCGTCGAACACTCGGGTTAACAACATGCTGCCAAGGAGCGGTGTGTTCTTAAACAGGGTGTTCAGATGTCGTTGATGTGGAAACAAAAGAATCGTGAAATCAAAGACGCAGTTTTGTTGGTTGCTGGCACAGGCTCACGCCTTCGCCCGCTGACCAATAATTTGCCCAAGTGTTTGATCGAGATCGCGGGAACCCCGCTGATTGTACGTCTGTTGCGCCAACTCAAGACAAACGGCATCGAGCGAGCCTACCTTGTGACGGGCTACCTCTCAGACATGTTGCCCGAACACCTTCAGGGCATTCCGGGCCTGCCAGAACTGCATTTTGTGGAAAACGACGCATACGACACGGCCAATAATGCCGAATCCTTGCGCCGTGCGATGCATGCGATGCCGACGACTTCATTCCTGCTCTGCGACGGGGATATCCTAGTCCGCGACGACGCCTGGCTGCGCGAGCTCATCACCGATCCTCGCCCGAATATTCTGGCGGTTTTGTTGCAGCTTCAAAGCCGGATGGGCGAAGAAGAAATGAAGGTCACGCTCGAGCCTATCGACGTGCCTTGGTACACCCGCCGCGTGGTTGCATTGAGCAAAGGCATGGCCCCAACGACCGCTCACGGCGAGTCTGCGGGCGTTCAGGTGATCGGCGCGGACACGTTCGATAGATTGCGTGAACGTCTGGACAACATGAGCGACGACGAGCGCAAGAACCTCTATTACGAGGACATCTTCGCGACTCTCTTCGACGAGGGTCACGAATTTTACACCTTCGCGCTGCGAGAAGGCACCTGGACCGAAATCGACACCGTCGAAGACCTTAACCATGCTCGCCAGCTTTTCGCGCGTGGCGAGGCAGCGCTTTCTGCCTGAAACCTTCGGCGATTCAGTCCGCGGATCCTGCCTGCATTGCACTTTCTTGGTAGAATCGACTAATCTTGCGCCATTCTGGAAGGTCTAACCGTAGTTTGGTTGTGCAGATGACTTCAGCGTATCGAATTTTTTTCATCGGTCTCGTTACGATCATCGGCGCCTGCTCGGCTGACGATGGCACGCAAGATACCCACACCTCCACGGGTGGGAAATCGGACGACTTCGCCACAGCCCCCATCCCGTCTACCTTCGAAGAATTCCGCGCAGGGCTTTATTGTGAGCCCAACGACGGCGCGTGCATTGTTCAGGGCGATGTTCCGATTTGGGGCGAAGACGCCCTGCGGGCCTATTATATTTCGCGTGTTGGCTTGGTGAATGGTCTCACGGTCATGACCACCGACGAAGTGGATGCCATCTGGGATCGGACTCAACGCTACGCGATCGAATACTGCGTGAGCGACGCTTTTGGCGAACGAAAGACCGAGATTATCGAGGCCATGCGGGCTTCGACTGAAGCTTGGGAAGCCATCGCTGACGTAGCGTTTATCTACCGTCCCGAGCACGACGCACGATGCAATTCTCGAAACGTCCAAGTCGTTTTTGATGTGACCCCGTCCACGGATCCTTTTGCAGGCTACATCGCCCGCGCGTTTTTCCCGTCTTATAAGGAACGCACCCGCCGCGAGGTCCTGATCAACCTGAATGCCCACGACAGCATGACGAACAACACCACGCTTGAGGGTGATTATCAGCTGAAGGGCGTCTTGCGTCACGAGCTTGGCCATGTGCTCGGGTTTCGCCATGAGCATATTCGGGACGAAGCCGGCGCATATTTCTGTAAGGAAGACGAAAACTACCGTCCGATCACGGACTACGATGCCAAATCCGTCATGCACTATCCTCAATGCAATGGTGCAGGAGACTGGGGCCTTGCCCTGACCGAAACGGACGCGCGAGGCGCCGCGTTCTTTTATCCGAATTTCAATGAATATAAGGCCGCCCGCTGCGACGAAGAACTCGACGCAAACGGGGTTGTTGTCGAAGACTGTGAGCCGATCGTTCACGCCCTGCTTGAGCTCGCCAATACCGGTAGCGAAGACGTTCTGGACGATTGGGTGAAACTCGACACACGCGCCGTGTCTTCGATCATCGAAGGTCGACGCGCGCATCCGTTCACATCGCTTACCCAGCTTTATGATGTGATTTATTTGGGACCCGTCAGCGTTCGGCGCATGTACGAATACCTGTACGTGAATGGACGCTGCCCGCTCGAAATCGACGAAACCGGATTGGTGAACGCGCTCTGTTTGCCGGTCGTCAATCGCGTGCTTGAGCTTGCCAACACTGCGTCTCAAGAGGTTCTAGACGTGGACGTCAGCCTCGACTCTCGAGCCGCGGCCAATATCGTCACGATCCGAAAAGACCGTCCGTTTTCGTCATTTGCCGAGCTCTGGGACGTCGACTACGTCAAGACAACGGCGATCGAAAAAATGTATCACCACCTCTATCCGAAATAGCCGCAGCGGCTCGTTCGAATATGCCCCACCGAGAAAAACAATGAGTGAAAAAAAATCATGTTGTGGCTCCTCGACCTCCAGTGTGGAAGTGAGCAAAGACTCCCCGAGTCATGATGCGCACAGGCAAAATGTGCGAGGTGTCTACGCCCAAGTCGCCAAGGCTAACAACGAGGGAGCAGACTTTGGCGTGGGTGCCAGTTGTTGCGGCACAAGTAACGAGGGGGCGATAAACACGCTTATCTCGACTCGGCTTGGTTACACTCAGGCGGAACTCGACGTGGTCCCGTCTGGAGCCGACATGGGCCTCGGCTGTGGCAACCCAAAGGCCATCGCCGCGCTCAAAGAGGGTGAGACCGTGGTCGATCTGGGAGCTGGTGGCGGTTTCGACTCGTTTCTTGCTGCGCGCGAAGTGGGCAGCACCAGACGTGTGATCGGGGTCGATATGACGCCTGATATGGTGTCCAAAGCGCGGGCGAACGCAGAGAAGGGGAAATACGAAAACGTGGATTTTCGCCTTGGCGAGATCGAGCATCTGCCTATCGCGGATGCAAGCGCGCACGTGATCATTTCGAATTGTGTGATCAATCTATCGCCCAATAAGGCTCAAGTATTCCGCGATGCCTTCCGTGTGCTTAAACCAGGTGGGCGACTCGCGATCTCCGATATTGTCGCCACGGTCGAGTTGCCCGAAGAGATGCGTAATGACGCAGGCCTTATCGCCGGATGCATGGGCAACGCCTCCCTCGTGGAAGACTTGGAAAAAATGATGCGTGCTGCAGGATTCGAGAAAATCCTTATTCAACCCAAAGACGAATCCAAAGAGTTTATCAAGGATTGGGCGCCGGGCAGCAATGTCACTGATTACGTGGTCTCAGCGACCATTGAGGCCGTCAAGCCATTGGCCACTACGGCGACAGCCTAATACGTACTTTGGGGAGGAATTAGCGGAACTTACGCCGTGCCTATGCACGGCTATTTTTTTATTCTTGACCAGATTTAACCAAGCGCCTAAACCATTTGGTTAAGGAGCCGTTATGAATCCAGAAACGACCAAAAAACAAATCCTCGCCGCCACAGATCACCTCTTTGGTGCCGTGGGCTTCGACGCCACCACCACCCGGGACATCGCCGAACTCTCGGGCGTGAACAAGGCGCTGATTCACTACCACTTCGGCACGAAGGACAACCTGCTCGTCGCCTTGCTGGACGGCTATTACGCTCGTCTGAGCGCTGCGTTGACAGCGGCCTTGGAACGGCCCGCGGGGTCGCTTGAGGCGCAGGTGCTGGCGCTGGTCGATGCCTACTCGGACTTCCTCGCCGAGAACCGCAGCTTCTGCAATATCGTCCAGCGAGAGGTCGGCAGCGGTCATCACGTCGAAAAAATCGTGTCCGGCACAATGCCTATGTTCGGGCTGGCGACC
>Ga0100385_1004406_pt1 | contig 12155 bp, 10 predicted proteins | sample CryGeymeta201509_FD_81543 | JGI IMG/M metagenome (GOLD analysis project Ga0100385, IMG submission 81543) | Groundwater microbial communities from Crystal Geyser aquifers in Utah, USA - Crystal Geyser metaG 2015-09 | ecosystem: Environmental > Aquatic > Deep subsurface > Groundwater | place: USA... | reverse complement strand
CTTGTCCATGAGTTGTTATTCGCTGATCATCATTTTTTTCTTGGGAAGTTATTCTTCCTCAATAACTCTGTGTTTGCCCTTACGACCCATCAACTTACTATTATCAAAGATTTAAAAATAAATTGCATGAATATAGATATATTTATGGGCTTAACATCTGGTCTATTTTGCCAGACTGTTATAGTAGTTATCAATAGATTATGAACAAAAAACGAGGAGTTATCATGTCTACAACAGACCATGCACAAACAATAGCAAAATCGCACTCAGCTCACACCAACCCACTGGCCAAGCACTTTTCCCTTCTTCCAAGCTCACAGTCAGGAGCACTTTCTCCTCTTGATAATGAGGTTCTTGCTGAAAGTAACTTCGTTAGCGAGGATCCTCAGAGAATGGTCAACAATGCTTATTACACGTATGACGACCCTGATAACCTCAACAACATTCGTTACGATGATAACGAGGAGTATGTGATTGAGTCGATGGTTAAAAAAGAACAACAAGCAAAAGCCCGATAAAAAGAAGAAATGAAAAGGAAAGTCGATGAAAAGAAGAAAGGTCAGAGACTAATGGAAGGCCATCAACAAAGAGGATTAAAAGCAAAGTAGTATAACAGACTTGCAGTTGCAAAGTCAACTTAACCTAAATTTAAATCAAGGCATCACCAGATTAAGCCAAACCTCAATAAAAATAAATGCAATCGACAATTCTGCTGGGATGACGATAGGGAAGTACATGAAGCAGCTCCTCGAAGGTCGCTCGATACATAACGATTGAAGCCTAGGCCATTAAACTATAGAGTTGACATGCTGGACATTGGAAAAATGAGTTCTCCAAGCAAACGGAAAATGCATGATGTTATAGCAGATTTGAAAATAACTTCAGGATAAAGGATTCATCCTGATTTCCAACAATCAGTAAGGTAACCTGATGAAAACGTTGGCAATGAAAACAAGAACAGTCGGAAACTACCCTTCCGGTTTTGTGAGTGATTGTTGACATTTTCAAATATAAATTAGCTCAAATTATTCAGGCGGTATTATAAACGATGGAGATATACCAAGACGATAGTCCTGACGAAAGAGATCTTGGACCACAAAAGCTCTTCTAATCCTTAATCAAATCAAACTATGACTTGGAGTTTATTGAAGATAAGCACTTGTTGGGAAACAGGTCAAAGTTCAAAAGTGCTTTGGATGCTCTTCAATAAGATTTTCGACCTTCGTCATCAGTATCTTGCAGGGACACTGAAAAATAAACTATCTAAAATTATCTTCGATAAAGTCTAACAACTCAGGGATGCTCTGAAAGTCTATGTACATGTCGATCCATCTAGATATTTCAGGAGTGCCTGGAATCGGTAAGACCCTTTGTGTTAAGGAAATTGTGAGGAAAATGTAAAAATAATTCAGTGACTCCATGAAAGCAATTTATACTAATGCTCTCTGCATCAAGAAACCTATATAAATTTTTCGAACAATATACTATGAGTTGACAGGGCAGACCTACGAACCAACTACATCTATGTATAAACTAAGTACTTCATCCCTTATTGCCAGATTAAATGTTCGAGAAAGGAGTTCCTTATGATCATCCAGCTAATAATCGTTACGCCAATTAATTTCTTGCAAGGGGGTCTGAAACCAAGAAGGAGAAACAAAAGTTTGCTAAAATGAAAAAGTATTTCCTTATGATATTCAGAGTTCTTATCCTTGATGAGCTGGATTATTTGCTAACAAGAGATGAAGATGTGCTTTACACTTTGTTCGATTGGAGTCAGAAGAAAAAAAGTCAGCTTATCATAATATCAATTTCCAATACTCTTGATTTTCCTGAGCATCTATCACCCAAGGTCAATTCTCGTATTGGAAATAAAAGATTGTTCTTCAAGCCTTACGAGAGTTGGCAAATATAATCTATTCTCAATGAAAGAATCAAACACCTTGATGTATTCGATGAGACAGCTTTGACCTACATCTGTAAGAAGATAGTGCAGTGCTCTTCAGACATTAGAAAATGTCTCTACGTCTTGAGATAATCGATCTTGTAATTTATCTATCATGAAAAAACCCATAAGAAGAACCTGAAAGATTAGGACATCAAGCATAAAAAGATCACTGCTGAAATACTCACCAAAATTCATGATAGAGTTTACAGGGATCATCTGGTCAATATTTTCCACGAATTTCCTGCCTGCTACAAGATAATTCTTTACTTTTTAGCCAAGCACTTCAAAAGTCAAAATACAGCCTGCACAATGCGAAAACTTGAGCATATGTGCCAATCCTGGACAAAAGGCAATTCTCAACTCCTGTCGACCCTATGCGATCTGAAGTAGCTAGGAATAATCAAGATAGTGTACGGTAAGATATCAAAATAGAGAAGAACCTTTAGCGATTATGTGGACATGAAGCAGCTGTCAGAAGAGAATATTATCCTGAAAATTTCTTACGAACGAATAATCTATGCACTTCAGAAAGAAAATTTAAATTAATTGAGCAAAAACAGCTTCCAAATGAACCTCAATTTCTGATTTATTTGTTATATTAATACTATTGATACCAAAGTTATATGCAAAAGAGAATTCGCTTTCACTCAGAAGGAAATGAAACCAAGCATTCATCGTTTCCACATAGGGCTGCTAAAAAAGAACTCCCTTGTGTTGCAGCAAAGCTGATGCCTGTACATAACTTGGAGGTTCATCGAGAATATCTTGGCAAGCCTAGGGAGTAAACTCATTGCGATAAATGGGCTTTTGTTCCTTTTAAGAGCTTTAAGCACAATCTGCAACGAAGAGATAGATCATACGAAAATAGACTGAATGAGACGAAATTGTCAAGTGAGCTTATTGCTCATCCTGCATCAACAAGTCAAATAACTTTGAAGCGCTATATGAATCGAAAACAAAGAAAGAGCAGTAAGGAACGGCAATATTATAGTCATCTAGTCAGTCCTCTCCAAGCTTGGAGAAAAATGCATTAATAAAAAGATGAGCATCGGGCGGCTGAGCAGAAAGCCTTTTTCCTGACAGAACATTAGCTATAGCATATGAACAGATTGAATAACTTCCTTAAAACTGGAAAAAACGTTGATAATTTGAAGTCATCTAATCTGAGCAAAACTCTTAAACTTCATACATAAAAGCAAAATTCTATGGATTAACCTCATGTGGCTGATGTTCCTCTTAGAAAAACAAGCCAATTCAAACTCAAAGCACAATACAGGAAAATGCAACATGCTTTTGGTCGTTGGGCCGAGGTTGAGGTCTGATTTTCTTTCTTTAATTTGTATTCATGACATATTTAAGTAGCACGAACTATCAGGTAAAAAGATAATTGTTTATGGCTTGTTTCTGGAGTAGCTATATTACAAAGGGGTCTTTGTTTTATTTTTTGTATTTCTTGGTGATCTGATTGATGAGTTAAATATGTTCGTCCTTATGTTCTTCCACTACTTTTTTATCTATTTTTTTCTTCAGGCTTTATAGTTCCACTTGAGATGGAAGTTTTTTGATGGCTTCCTCCTGAATAAAACTGTTGATAATGCTGACAATTCTGACTCCTTTTTATTTTTATTCAGAACTAGCAAGGATGCAATAGTCAGTCGTCTAGAGCTCGTATCGTGAGGGTCTTGCATCTCTTCTTCTTGTTTTTTTCAAGTCTCTGAACAGATCTTTGAGCTATTTGCTATTTTGCAGTTTAGGTGATGTGTTCTTCAGGTAGTCTTTTCGATTTTATTGCATTAATATTTCTGCTTTTTCAGGATTCAAAAACACGTAGGTGAAATCATATGACTCAATGATATTGCTTTCCTATACGTATTTTCGTTTTTTGAGTAGACCATAGACAGTCGGAAAAGGAACATGCAGATAAGTTTCATCATTTCCTGGAATGATGTTCACGACAGGATAAGGATAGTTAAGAGGCTTGAATAGGACATGAGTAAAAAGATAAATTGCATGTGTCAGAATATGAGAATTGTCGCAAATAAATACAACCCTGTCCTCAAGCATGATGAGAGTTAGAAGGTCAATGAATGATTAAAATGTGAACATGCTAAGGATAGAAAAAACCCATTCACGAACAAAAAATGTTTTGGCCTCTTCCCAGTCAGTAAAAAGAGTTATTTTCTTTTGGTCAATGAGTTTGTGCTCGTACTCTTTGTTGAAGTTGACCTTTTTGTACTCTAGTTATCTGAGGCATCCTTCAAATAGTTCAGTCATTCTTGCGATTTGGAACTCACTATCACTTTGCTTGATTGTCAGCTTGATATTTTCATTGTTGTGTCTATAAACTGTGAGCCTTTCCATCTTTACGATGTTGATGAAATTCCTGATGATATCTTCAAAAAAAGTAAAGAAGGGATAATAGCTCATGATACAAAAGACTCGTTGAGTAATCCCCACCTCAACTTAAGCAATGCTGTCCATCATGTCTTCAATAGATTTGTTTGAAAATTTGTTGTGATTGCCCTCATGACCTTAGCTCTTGATTTTCTATTCATTACTTGGAAAGGATCCTTCTGACTGGATGTTTCCTAATGAAATGTTAATCTTGTCCATTCTATTTTCAACTGAGGTGTAGTCGTGAATGCCAATACAGATACAAAATAACCTATGATCTGGATTGACATGGTTGAGTAAATCATTGCTATGGAAATGCTCATCAAAGTTTGAATCTGGACACTCAAAATTCAGGATGAAACCTTTGAGGTTGGTGTAACAGTAAGACATGAGTTCGATTGTCTTTTCCTTTGCTTTCAAACCACTACATTTCTTGACGTTCATGCCTGAAGGAAACACCAACTTAGAAGCTTGTAGCTCAGTTTAATTGACTCCTCGCTTTGAGTACAGAATTTATCCTTCAAATTCCTTCATTGATTTAGCTTCTAAGACGTACTATCGAATTGAAGATTCCTTCAATCCGAAAATGGCAAAGTTCTCAATCATTCCGACATGCCTCTTTCTAGCTGGCTCGGATTCCTCAATTTTAGACATGATGCTTGGCTCAGTAAATTACTGTCGCAATGTCGAGAAGCGTGAGCTGTCTATTTTTTCAGAAAACCCTTTAAGCTAGCTGATGAGTTCATTATCATCCTTTGCGATATCCTTTTTGCTGGACAAATTAGCTGAGCAGTGTGCACAGTATCTAATTTTTGACTTGGGGTGTTGGTTCTGTAACATTTTGACTTTGATTTTTTCTAGCTCGAGCTGTTTTTCGAGCTAGATACGCCTATCTCTTTCTTGATAGTATAGTTATTTGAAGTTGATGATGGAGTCTATTTTATTCAGAGGAACTTCTTTTTCCGGAGAACTTGACATAAATAATATATGATCAGAGGTAGATCAAAAAAGCAAAATAGATTTCCTTACACTGAGTTCTCGTGACAAGGATATGATTTTTAGGAAGCAGATCATTTTGAATGAATTATAATTTGTAAAATGGGCCCAGCAAACAGTCAACAAAAAGAGGAGACCAAAATATCTGAATAACAAATTCTCAAAGAAGCAGAAGCATTCATTCACAGTAACACTTTTCTCACTCAGGCAACGACATTTGCAAGAAAGAAGATGACTGCTACAATTGGATACGACTTGTTCTTGCCAAAATTAGTCTCTATGGGCACAAGGTCCTTCTTGAGCAGCTCAAACAAGCAAAAGATAGAAAAATAAAGATGCGATATCTCTAACTATGGAGAGGTATCACTTTTGAAAATCTCGACCTCGTACGTCATTATCAATTTAGTTGTTCCAGAATCTGATCAAGAGTAAGATGACTAAAGTAGAAGAAGCTACCAAGTTGACTCGGATTAAAACCCATGATAAGTATGCTCAAAGTGAAGCTCTTCAACTTCAAAGACTTTATGAAAGAGGATAGGATCTTATCAAAAAGCAAAAAGGTAAACTTTCATATCATATAGTTGCTGTCCTGATTTTTGTTGGAGCTTCATCAACCAAAAGTGAGACTTTGTGGGACAAATAATTTCATAAGCCTTCTAACCAGCAGAAATGCCTGTTTGAAATAGTGATGCAAAGACTTTAGTAGATCGGGTAAATGTTCGATTTTCCAACAACCTATATCTTCTATGACAAGTTTAATTCTGACAAGGTCAATAGATTCATCAAGAATTACAAATATGGAGACAAACTGCATTGTTGTATGCAAAACAATCATCCTATTCTCAACCTCAATGGCTCCGTTTGCCTCAAAAGCAAAGATACAGGAGATCTCATACAAATGCCAAATGGTGCTGGAGATTTTTATCACGCTTCTATAAAAGGCATGAGTATTCTTGAAAAATTAAAGCAGGATAAGATATAGTATGTGAGTTGTGTCAACTGTGAAAACATGCTTGAAATGGTTATTGACCCTTATCTTGTTGGTCTCTTTGACGTGAACAAATAGGACTATGACCTCATGTACAAATGTACCTACCCTTAAAATCAAAACGAACGGATCTTCAAGAGAATCATTCTCGAAAAAGGGGTGCCAAAAGCTGACACAATTCCTAATCTCACTAATTATGCCAGTTCTTACAATAAGCATTCAAGTGAAAACATGCAAACTATCCGTTAGAGTCCTGTTTGGATGGGGCATGTGATTTTTAGTGTTGACAGAGTCAGCAACGTCCTTAAATCTGCTGAAAGCATGAGCTATTTTCCTCAAGCAGTAAACTACAAAGTGAAGCAAGTCAGTTATTGGAATCCCCTGGACCAAAAGATTCGATAAAATGAGGTGTGCTATGTTTTTGACAAAGATCTGTCTGACCTATTACTCAACAACCTTTTCAAAAGCAAAGGAATCATGGTGGAAAGATAAGAGTAATATGCTCCTGTTGTCACAGAAAATGGAGATTATAGCTGGCAATAGGCATACAGGCACTATGAAGCTAAGAAAAAGAAGCAAAAGGGACCATTCTGGGAGAGTCTTAAGCCTCACATGATGGAGTCAATGATAAGAAATGATGAGTTCCACCATAATAGGCCTAATTGATATATATATCACATTTTGTCCAGTTTTCGATCGAATCCTCCTCTTCTATTCATGTACTGTCTGTATTCTCTTCGCACTTTGCTATTCTTGAAAATTGCCTCGCATGATGTGCGACTATGATCTTTGTTCTTTGTGGAGCCAAATGACCCAAAGCCTAACATTTTTTGCATGGCCTATTCAGAAGCATAGTCATCTTCAGATTACTTTTGGCGTTAAGGTGACTATTTTAATTCATTATCTTTTGGAGATAATTGTCCGTTTTATCTTTTGGTGGGCTCATCTCTTGATCTTGACCGACTACGAGGGCTATTGTGAACTTATTATTATGAAGAGTTGTCTTGAATAGTGTCTAGTTTAGCTAATCGCGCCAGTCTTTTCTTTTGCTGTTATGTTAGTTGGCTCATCTTATAAATTATCAAACAATCAATCTATATGCTGACTCAAAATTATACTCAATCAAAATAGTTGATGAGACCTCTTGTCTTCATCATACTTCCCTAGCTCTTTCTAGCACTGTATCTTTTCGATATAATTTTATAGCCTTTTCTTGTTAATATGCCTATTATGTAAAAAGGAGGCAATATCCTTGACCCTGCTACTTTTGGCTTATGTGTTGAGGGATCTTTATTGAAGAACTTCCACTGGCTCATCTTGAGAAAGTAAAAAATCTTGCTAATCAATAGATGGACTTGAAAGCAGGTTAGTTTCATTCAATCGGGCTGTATTCTATATATCAGCCACAGCAAATAATTGCTCGATATCTTCTGTTTTTAATTTTTCAGTCATTAGGACAGGAATATCGATCTATACTTGTTCGTCTTTCTCGGTCTACAAATGTTCCTGAAGTGCCTATAATTTTGCTGTTTAAAGCAGACTATCTTCCAAATTGCATGACAATTCGTCTCTGTACTATTATCTGGCAGTTTGCAGCAGCAAAGCCAGTTCTTATTTGAGTGCATTTCTTTAATCTCTGAGCCGATATATTTTGTCCATCAGAAGAACAATGATATTCTTGAATTATGCCTTGGCTCCGCAAACACACCCAAATTCATCAACAAGCTGTCTAATGTTACTTTGCTTGTCACCGATTAATTTTAGAACCTTCGTTTGAGGCTGATGTTTTTAACAAGGGCCCATTGTTGGAAAAGGATCAATTTGACTCACTACAATGTTCTTGGAAAACCTGTTATGAGGCTTGCAATTGATAGAGCTCGATATTGAAGTTTGATTTTGATATATCGAGTTGGAAAGTGATGCTGTCTGTCGATAGTTGAGGGACATATTTTTTTGTATTCTGAATAGAAATAATATCTTATTCCATATGATATAATTTTTATTACTAGCTTAAGCCTTGATTCGACAATAAACAAAGTTTTTAATCATTTATTTGAATTATGCGGAGGAGTAGTAGAAGGATTTTTTTGCTGAATTGGATTTGCTCTTGGTTTAAATGCGAGGGTCTTGATTCCTGATTCGACATTAAATGGATATTTACCAACTTCCAGCAGACCTGGTTTAGTCGGAGTACGGTTCTTCATTGGAAGCACAAATTTTGGAAATTCCTTTGGCCTTGTAATATTTTCTCCCATAAGCCCTTCGTTCTGCATTTTAAAATTTTAGTTCACAGAAGTATTTATACTTGCCCCTTTCTGATCTAACTTTTGATAATTTTTGAGTGACTTTTGACTGCTCTGTTATTCGCCTTCCGAGGCTTTTTTATGCAACTTTATATGATGTTCAGGATTAGAAAATTACTGTTTCACAAAGAATGGCTTTTCTTCAATGTTGGCATCACTGTTACTATTTTTAGGACTTAGTTTTGGAAAGTTTCCTGGAAATTTATTTCCTTCAGTTTTTCCTTTCTGCTTCAGGCTTTCGATATAATTTTTTGGAGGAGTTGTAGTGTTGTTCTCAGGAGTGATACTTTTTCCATCTTGATTCTTCTTTCTCTGTTGAAGGAAGGAGGGTGAACGTCGTATTTATTGTGTTTAAGTGGGTTTTACCCTAGTTAGAGGAGATACCCTTGGTTTCTGTTGCGACTTACGTTGAAGCTCGAATTTTTATTGAATACTGCTGGTATGTAAGGGGCTTTTCGAACGACTTTTGATTGTCTTGAAGAAATTATTGCGAGTAGCTTCAGGCATAGTCTTATTAATCATTTCTCCTGCTTATTAGCTGGCATCTCTCTTTTTTGTATTTTCAATCTATCCATACAGCAACTTTTTATAATCTTTAACTTCAAGCAATCTGGATTCGTAAAGGATCTTAATAGGTTGAAGTGAGTTCTTTTCCTCAACTCTCCCTCTAAATTTTGCAATGAAAGGATGGCTCAAAATTTTTTCTGCTGAGGGTCTTTTCAAAGGATTTATTTGCAACATTTTCTGGAGAATATCGATCAGATGCTAATCATCTGTTTTCAATAGCTACTCAAGAGTTTTCTTATTTTTTATTTTTATAGAAGTAGCCAGTTTTATGGTAGGTTCGTTCTGAAGAAATTAAAGGTCAGTCTCTGATGGAACTCCTGTTAGCTCAAATATTTTTTACAGTTGCATGAGAGTTGATGTCCCTTGAAACAAGGGACGCTGCAGCATCATTTATGCTAAAACGCAGCCCAAACTCCATATATCCACAGCTTTGCCATATGATTTTGACCCCAGCAAAATTTAGGGTGCTCGATACCATCTAGTGGCAATATTTTCTGTCATAACAACCTTTTCATTGGGAGATTCAGTATAAAGAGATCGAACCAATCCGAAATCACATATTTTCGTATCGCATACCTAGTTGACTAATATGTTGGAAGGCTTAATATCTCGATGAACAAGCTAAGCAGAATGCAAATATGAGATGGCATTCGCTAGTTGGTAGAAAATGAATTGCTTGTGGATGGGCTTAAGGAGAGAGTTAGTGAGGGCCAGGCAAAGATCAGCCTCCATGAACTCCATCTCAACATAAAGCTCTTGAGAATGTGAAGATGGATGAATGCTGATGACTTTGACAATGTTGGGATGATTGAGTCTTTCCAAGTACTTTATCTATCTATATGCCTTTCGGGCTGTAGATGACTTAGAAAAAGCGTCTCCGACCTTCTTCAGGGCCACTATGCGTCCTTACTTTTTGTTTTTGGCTTTCCAGATCTGTCCTTGACCTAGCTTCTTGATTATCTCAAAATTCTGTAACAGTTTGGAATCGATAGTATCGTACGAGTCTTTCTTCTTCATGGTTATTATTTTTATTGAGGCAATATTATTAACATAGCATATTCAAAGAATCCTTATTATTCAATCTAAGTCGTTATCAAGCTAAATTTAGTTGCCGTCATTTTCATAGGTTTCGTCCTCTTCATCAACTTCTCCCATATCCACATTCTTTGAGTTTTAAAATAATTTCTCAAGCTCCAAACCGTCTCGGGCTTCATCAAAGATCAGCTAATACTGCAATCTTTCAAGCGGGTTATCAGGACATAAGTATTTTTGAGAGTTAGGATAATGAGCAGGAGGTGGAAAGATCGGGTCCAATGCCAGTTTAAATGTTTGCTAAAGCATCGTTGGGATGATTCTCTGAAGAAGTTTACTGCTCAGTTCAAGGCATGGGTTAGTGTTGACTTATATAAGCCAGACATTGTATTGAGCATCTATCATGAAATCAAGTCCAAATATTTCAAAGTTATGCTGAGTGTTGGTTGGATCCAAATGGAGGTATGTTGCCTTGACAGAATCCAAAGCTATTTGCTTCATCTGAGGATATATTTGCTAACTAAAATTAAGCTTTCCCTCCCCTAAAGTCGAATCTATATAGCGTTGAAATTCATTGTAGCTTACTTTGTTTCCTTCTTAGTATTTGCCATAGCCTTAGCTATATTTCTGAATAGCGTCATTGGTGAGGTGAATCATTTCATCTCCAACTTCTTCGATATTGTATTCATATGAACTTGTTCGGATGTACCCTTCACCAAACCAATAGGCTCTCATCAATCCATGAAGTCTACTGATCATCATAAAGTGTCTTATGTCAAATTTTCTGCCTTTGTAGAGCAACGGTCGTTCGATATATTTCTGAACAATATAAGTCTTTTGCTGCCCATTGAAGTGTTTCTCTTTTTTGCGAAGTATGTTGTTCAATTCATAAATTTCATCTATAACTGTGATACCCTGACCTCTATTACTTAACTCTCCTGGCTTTACAATCCATACGTTCTTAACCGGATTTTTCTTGGATTTTTAGCGAACTATTTTCTTGTATTATCTTATAAACTGCTAGTAATTGGGATCAGTTGTTCCTTGCTTTATGTGAAAAGTCAGTGGAATCACTGAAAATACGTCTTTTTTCAATAGACTATAATACTGTTTGAGGTTGTAGAATAGAGCTTTTTTGTTACCTATAAAGTAGTTGAACTAAAAGTGGTTGTGGACCTTTTCATTTGCAGGGGCTTCTCTCTATTTGAAAAAATTATCTTCGAAATATTTTATCCTATTTGAAAAATTCAGAAGTTTTTCAGGTTTTCCAGCTTTTTCAAGAAATGAGTCGTAATATTGTTTATCAGCAATTGTGAATATTTTGCGATCGTTAGGAGGCAAAGGAGCCTTATAACTTCCTGCCTTTAGTGGTTGCTTCACATCGGCTGCAATCTTTTTCTTCTTTTTCTTTGGAGAAGGCAGTTCAAAGTCTTTATCTTGTTTGTGATGTTTGCACAGAGGTTATGCTTTTTGTTGCATCTGATAAAAGTAGTTGACTTTCAATTGTGTCCACACAAAATTGGCCTTTTTTGGATCCTCTTATGCCATCCACCAGTAACGGCGTTTGAGTAAGCTTTTGACCAGGAGATAATTATTTCCTTTTCCAAGGTAAAATCGATACTTGTGGTCAGGTTTGATAGAGTTGAAATCTTTCAGAAGGATAGGGTCGAATATCCTATGCGCGAGATTGATCATGAAGATAAATTAACGATAGTATCGTATTTTGAGATCGTATACTGAAAGGTCTCCATCATATCTTATTTCTGATATTGCCTGCTTTTTTGGCTTGTGTTTTATTTACACTTCTTTCGAAATTGTTTACTAAGGTTCAAGCCTTGTTTTTGGTTAGATCTAGGAAGAGGGTCGGCTTTTGGGTGTAAGCTCAAATATTTAAGTGTCCTATTTGTTATCGAACATAGTTGCATCG
>Ga0100385_1004402_pt1 | contig 12160 bp, 11 predicted proteins | sample CryGeymeta201509_FD_81543 | JGI IMG/M metagenome (GOLD analysis project Ga0100385, IMG submission 81543) | Groundwater microbial communities from Crystal Geyser aquifers in Utah, USA - Crystal Geyser metaG 2015-09 | ecosystem: Environmental > Aquatic > Deep subsurface > Groundwater | place: USA... | reverse complement strand
TTAATCCCCGTCTGTGCCGGGCAGGCTTGTTCGTAAATCGTGTCAAAAAAAACAACAATTAAATTGAGGATACTATTCAATCATTCATCTCTGTCAATTTGGTTCTGGCTTGTCCAGGTTAGGTTAAAGTAGTTTTAGCAAGCCGACTCAACCGGAATTTTTTCTCCATACCAAACAATAAGCGGCGATGGCAAACCGTATATGGCAATAACTTGTTGGATTAATGTCGGGCGGACAACAAGCAGTAGGTTTTTCTTTTGAACAATACTTTTAGTAATTATTTCAGAGAGAAGCGGTTCCAAACCGGCGCCGGATAACTCCAGCGGTCCAAGCTCATCAATAATTAATAAACCGTTAGCCCTCATAATTGCTTCGGTTAGTTTTTGTGCCCCCCAAAGAAATGTGTCCCGTGATAATAAATAATCCCCGATAGTAATAACATTCTCCATGGGAGAATTTGAGTCAAGCTCCAACCTTCTTTTCTCAGCTGACTCAATATCAACAAGAAATTTTATTCCTTTAATACGCGGTTGTAAAATTCCACACACGTTCGGTTTCAGCAAAAATAATTCTTGTAAATAAGTTGACTTCCCTACCCCCTTTTCACCTGTGTATAAAATAACACTATTCATAAAGATCAAAGAATAAAATATTTATGAGGGTGAGTTTTATAAACAGTTTTATTCGCGCCAGTCCTGAAGCAGATGAAGCAAGCGCATAACATTTTTGTGTTATATCTTTGTAATAGGGAAAGGATTGTAAGATAGATTTTATCTCGTCCGTGTATTTATTTTGGTTCAGCTTAATGATCTTTTGAAAATACTTCAGTGCAATTGGACCAACAAAGAAAAACCAGAGAAGCGTTATTCCAATTGCGCGAAATATTGTTAGAAGTATCAGAACTCCATTCCCACTTTCTTGCACATCATAGAAATATGAAATAAATAGGGCTGCAAGTAAGAAGACAAACACTGCTATACCTGTCAATTTCTGAAACCAGAAATTCTTTTTCTTTCTTGAAGATGAAGGAGATTCAATTCTGATATTTTTAATATTTTCTCTTGGAATCAGCAAAGAAGAATCATTCAAGCTATTAATAATTTTCGGAATTCTTGCAGCAATCAACCCAAATAATGTTCCAAAAACAAGGTGAAGTATCAAATAAAAAGCAATAAGATAATAACTGAAATGAATATCCGGACCAAGAAAACTAAGTTGCTTGAGCACATAGTTGAAAAAAAGATCAATTGAATTCCAAAGCGTTGTTCCAAACAAAACAGTTATCAAAAATAATTTTTGGAGCGCGGAATACATGGAAGCAAATACAGCTAATGTTATTGCAGATAGTACAAAAAATCTCTTTGAAGAGAAAAGCAGCTCACCAACCAAACCTTGAATGAACACTGCTACAAATGCCGCTAACGGCGTGTAGGGACTTACAACCGCTTTTATCACAATAACTATCACTGTGGCTTTTGTTATGCTGCCTCTTTTATCCGAAAACAATGCAAGCAACGCAATAAGCACCGATGCAACTCCGCCAACGATTAGTCCGGTGAAGGGAATGTCAAACGCATGCAGAATGCCGCCAAGAGCAGCTTCATTTAACGCCCATAATGCGGTTATCTTTTGAAATGCTTTTCCTGTGTGAGGAAATTGAGGACTCTGGACTGTCAATAAAATCTTTCTGAGTTGAATACTTCTCTAAATATAAATATTATCCATTCCCAACTTATAAAATATTTCTTTTTTAGAATAGACAATTCATTGAATAAAATGAATTTCATTTAAGAAAAAGTTACGCACAATTTAAAGAAGACAATCTTTAAACACCGACCATTTCGGTTAATCACTATCGCAGCGGCTCATGTGTTTGCTCTCAATTTAAACTTTTCAAGAACCCCGCGGTCATTATTTCACCAAAATCATTTTCTTCATTTCCGAATTGCTGCCGCTGACTATTCTATAGAAATAAATTCCACTCGATAAATTACTTGCATCAAATTTTACTTGGTGCGTACCTGCTGATTTATGTTCGTTTAATAGTGTCTCTACTTCCACTCCAAGGCTGTTAAATACTTTTATTTGAACATCGCAATCTGAAGCGATCGAGAACTCAATTGTTGTCTTTGGGTTAAAAGGATTCGGATAATTCTGACCTAACTGAAATTTCTTTACAAGTTCAACATCAGGTACTACCTCCGTTGGTTGACTAATCACATATCCAGGTGATAAAGAGACTATCCCGTTATTATATTTTGCAATAATTTTAAAAGTACAATCTCCCTCTTTGTTAATTGTTAGTGCAACCGAATCGCCTACAAGATTAAAATAAACACCGGGATCGGGACTTCTAAATTCAAAAGTAGAAATATTCTTCAAACTCTTCACAAACATTGAAATTGGCAGCTTAGTTGTTACTAAATGTTCCAAGCTGATCTTTGAAGAATCGCCCGGCAGCCAGTCAACATAAGAATAATTTGCAGAAAGATTTGCATCAATCCAATTAAAACGACGAATGATCCATCCCTTCAAATAGAGGACTTCTTCCTCGTATGTTTGTCCAACAAAATACTCAGGCCATTGATATATGCCAATAATAGGCCAGCGAATAAAATTTCTGGCTCTTCCCTGGTTGATCTCAAGAATAGTTTGATCTAAATACCCCATAATTGCCGACAGATTAAATACCGATTGTTTTAACTCGTCCCATCTTTTAGCTAATCTATTTTTTAATACCGGATCACTGAAAATATTTCTAACCCAAAACGGCTGACTCCAAATTCCTTCGTAAGGAGTTATTTCACCTTCCCAACCGGACGATAACCATGCGTTTCCATAATCGGCGAGTCCAAATGAAATATCATAATCCCAAATTGGTCCAAATACTAATTTACCCCCTTCACTATCTCGATCTTTATACATGTACGCGCTTAGCCGGTACGCGTCCACTGTTTTAACGAATTCGTTAATTAAGAAATAATCTACGAGTGCATCCATATCAACAAAATCATAGTATCCCAGAAAAGGATCGTTAAAAGTATTCTTTGAAAGTGATGTTTCAAAATTGGTAATATAATTCTTGATGTAATCTTGCTGAACGGGAAGAATATTCTCTGCATTTGGATAAACATGAATGTAACTTATCGGCGATGGTTGTTTAGGGGCTCGAGGATAGACGGATGGAAATATTGAATTAAAATATTTATCGCCCTCATCAATTCGGTCTATCTTCATAATATATCCGCCTGTTAATGCATCTCCTGCTCTATCATTCCCTTCGAGTTTTTTAATATCTACCCTGTTCTTATCCCGTTTAACTTTTTCCTGGAGCACATATAACCCCATGTACTCATCATTAATTACAACCTCACAGAAGCGAGTGCGTGAAGCATATCTCCCTATATCATTTCCAAGCTTATAGGCGAGAACATTGCGCAAAAATGTCTTATCGGTAAAAGAAGCATTCAAAACCCAATCGTTCTCTGAAGGCATTCCGAGTAATACTGCATTCACCGAATTTCCGGTTGAATCTCTTAACTCTATTCCATACTGTTTCTTGGGAAAACCTTGTGAACTATGTCCACGTATTTCAATACCAACTTTTCCATTATAAACATTGTATGGATCACCCGGTTTATTTATGGTCCCTTTACCATTATCAATCACCCCCATATCTCCGGTAATTTTTGACTGATCTTTTATAATCTGCCCATGGGTATTGATAATAACTATAGGGAGATCCGACGATGTAAAATTAACTTGAGACATTAGCGCCGAATTAATCAGTAGACAAATAAGAGATAAATTAAGAGATTTCATTTTCAAAAAAGTAAGTAAGGCATCTTAAAAATTTTTCCGTTCTAATATAAACTAAATTCTATTCTTTTAACAGGGCGACTTGTGATGTAGGTGAAATGTAACACCATCCTCCCCTATTTTCCACTTACTGATTTCTTTTCCATTTTCAACTATCTTGGCGCGTTGTACCTGTTTGCCTAAAGTTATTGTCCACACCGCACGAACAAAAAAAAGGCTGGTTCAAATAAACATCCGAACCAGCCTTTGAGTAAAATAAAATGATCTTCGTTAAGCCTTCGGAGCTTTACGTTCTTCTTTAACTTTTTGAATATCATTTCTAACTTCTTGCGAAAGTTTCTTTAATTCGCTTAAACCTTTACGCAAGCGGGTTCCCGCAGCTGATTGACCTCTATCGTAGAATTTTTGAAAATCTACTTCTAACGCCTGAACAGCTTGAACCAATTTTTGGAAATTTTCCATTTGTTTCTCCTTTTGTTTTTTGATTGATTGTTTATTTTGAATTTTCCAGAACAATTTCTGCAATATCTTTTACTTGAACTTCTTCAGTTTTATCGTGAGCTTTTACTCCATCCGTAAGCATCGTCATACAAAACGGACAGGCAGACGCAATAGTATCGACATCTGTAGCTATAGCTTCACGTGTGCGTTCTTCATTAATTCTTCCCCCTTCAACATCTTCTAAGAACATTCTTCCGCCGCCTGCGCCGCAACAAAAACCACGGCTTTTGTTGCGTTTCATTTCGACAAGTTCAAGTCCGTTTATTTTAGCAAGCGAAGTTCGCGGCTCTTCATAAACGCCATTATATCTCCCAAGATAACAAGAATCGTGATAGGTTACTTTTCTAGTTTTCGTCGTTGCATCTTTTAATTGAATTTTCCCGGAAGAAAGAAATTCCGAGATCATTTCTGTATGATGCACCACTTCAAAATTTCCGCCGAATTGATTGAATTCATTTTTTAGTGAATTAAAACAATGCGGACACGCAGTAACAATTTTCTTAACACCATAACCATTTAGTGTTTCAACATTTTCTTGTACAAGCTGTTGTGCAAGATATTCATTCCCAAGTCGTCTTGCAGTATCGCCGTTACATTTTTCTTCAATACCGAGAATTCTAAAATTGACTCCCGCTTTCTGCATCAACCGAGCAAAAGCAACAGAGACTTTTTTATATCGTGCATCGAATGAACCAGCGCATCCAACCCAAAATAAAATATCTCCCGCCGGATCTTCAGCCATAGATTTAATATTTAATCCTTCCGTCCATAAGGCTCTATCAGCTTGATTGAATACCCAGGGCGTTCCGTTCGATTCCAAACTTTTAAAAACATTGTTCAGCTCAGCCGGGAATTCTGACTCGGTAAGAACAAGGTGCCGGCGCATCTCTACAATTGCATCAACATGCTCAATCATCACCGGACATTCCTGCACACAAGCCCCGCATGTTGTACATTGCCAGAGTTCTTTATCTGTAATATAGTGATGAACTAACGTATTATCAAAAACTTCACCTTCAGTTTGTCCTGCAATCATTAAGGGAGCTTTGTCAAAGGTGCGTTTCCGGATATCAGTAACTATTTTTCTTGGCGACAACGTTTTCCCACTGTTCGCAGCCGGGCAGACGGATGTGCATCTCCCACATTCAGTGCAGGTGTAGCCGTCTAAGAGTTGTTTCCACGTTAATTTTTGAACATCATCCGCACCGTAATATTCTAACGTTTCATCTTCAAGATTTATCTTCTTCAATCCTTTTTTGTCATCAAGCTTTGAAAAGAAAACATTTGGAATTGAAGTAAGAACGTGCAAGTGTTTTGAGTAAGGAAGATAATTCAAAAATCCGAAAACAAAAACAATGTGCAGCCACCAAAATATTTCGTACATATTTCCCGCTGAAGTCGTATCCATGGAATAAAACATTTTAGCCATCGGAAGTGAAAATGGTCGAACTTCGAAGCTTGCAAGCATAAAATTATTTTTTGCAACATGCGCAATATTCTGTCCGAACATTGCAAGAACAACAAAGAGAATAAGCGTAAGAATAAAGGCTGCATCGCGCATTCCATGTTTATCAACCATCAATCTTGGAACGCGTAAAATAAATCTTCTGCCCAAAGAGAAAATGACCGCCCAAATCACTAATGCTCCGAAAACATCTTGTGTAAAGGTTAGAATGGAATAAAAATATCCGAGCCATTCAAAATTTATGGGCGAATAGAACCCTTGAAGAATTGATTCAAGCACAGCAAAAAGAAAGAGTAAAAATCCCCAAAAAATTAAAACGTGAAGAATGCCTGCCGGTTCACGCAGTATTTTTGTCTGCGCAATTGCAACAGTAAAGACTTTTTTAAGTCGTTCACCGATTCTCTCAAACCGGTTTTCTTTTTGTCCAAGTAAAAGAAAAGAGATTAATCTTTTCGCGCTGAAGACAAAAAAACTGATTGACGCAATGAAGAAAACTATAAAAACGAAATTCTTTAAAGTCATTTTTAACTATTTACCTTTTGATTTGGTTAATCCGAAATAAACAGCTGCGGCTGCAAAAACTTTTACTACTGTCCAAACGGAAAATACTGCTGCTGCAACTTTAATTGTTTCTGATAAATCGTGAATAAAAAAGGTATTCAAAAAAACTGTTCCCGAAAAAATTATTAGTAATTCTCCCAAAAACATTGCCGTAACAACAAAAAAGTAACTTTTATATTTTTCAACCAGTTTACCCACCACATAAGCAGCAAAGGGAAATGCGAGCAAAAATCCACCCGTAGCACCGAAGAATCGAGCCATACCATAACCGCTTTCGGGAAGAACCGCAAATACAGGAAGACCAATTGCACCAGCCGCCAAATAAAGAAGTTGGCTGTAAAAACCTTTTTTTGAACCGAGTATGGCTCCCGCTAAAACTACTGTCATCGTTTGCAGAGTAAATGGAACAGGTTTGATAGGAATTGTAATTTGAGCTGCTATTGCGGTCAATAACGCGAAAGAGAAAATTCCAAAATATTCAGAAGCATAAATTTTTGACCATGAAAGCGAAAGAACTTTAGTTCTACCAGAATTTTTTGTATGCATTTGTTCCTCTAAGATATATTGTTAATAAAATTAACCGTTTTTTCTAAAAGTAAATCAAATTTTCGGTTACTTCCTTCAAAAGGATGTTTACAATTAAATGTATGCCCAGCACCAATGATTTTAGAGAATTCCGTAAATCTTTTATCCGACCACTCGTATATTTGCTCGGCTTCTTTTATCGGTACAGCTAAATCCTGATCACCATGGGCAATGAATAAAGGTTTATTCAACTTGCGGAGGGCATTTTCAATATTTAAGAGCCCATCTCTATGCTTCTCAAGATCTTCAAGCAAAGAAATATTTAACCGCATAGCCTGTTTTGTGCGTGTATTGAAGACATCAAAAAAACCTTTTTTACGCCATTGAGCTTTTTGCCTTTCGGAATAACGGTCAAATGTAGCAACGCAAGACCAGAGTGCAACACCGGAAATTTCCTCATTAATTGACGCAGTTAAAAGAGAAATTGCAGCCCCGCGGCTGTGTCCCACTAAAAATATTTTGGAGTTATTCGTTTTACCAAAAAACATTGAACGGTAAAGATTGATAACCTCCTCTAATTCATCAATTTCCAAGGAAAATGTATTTTGTGCAAACTTATCAAGTTCCGTAAATTCCGTAAGCGAATCACCGACTCCGTTATGCGAAAAATTAAAGAAAAGAACTAAAAAGCCTTTTTTCGAAAAATAATTACCAATATAGGGACCAAATCCCCAATCTTTAAAACCTTTAAATCCATGAACAAAAATTATGCATGGGGCAGTAAGAATATTTTCCATTCCATAAGCTGTAATATTGAGCTTATTTTGCTTAACCGTATAATGCAGAAAGTTTTGAATCATCACGTAATTTGAAGAAACTTTTATGGAAAATTAAGGAAATAATTGAATTTCACAACTTTTTTAATTAGAAAATAAATCGTAACCCGGTTGAGATGATAATTCCACGATAATCAAAATCAATATCTTTTTGTGCGTACGGAAAAAGAAACTGCAATTCCAGCATAATATTTTTACCGCCGAATCTGGCGAAAAGTGCAGGTTCAACAAAAAGCCCTTCTTTTTTTGAAGGAAAGATCAAAACTCCATCATTTTCTTTTATTAACTGATAAAAATTTAAATATGAAAACCTTAGTGCGAACCCTATAGTAAGATTTTTCTCTCTACTCCCAAAATTCGCCTGCAAAAAATACTTGTCAAATTTTCCTTCAGATAAATTTGAATGAATTTTATTACCTAAAAAATAATTTACAAAATTTTGATCCCGTCCACTTCCCCTCCCATATCCGGTATAAAATTCAGCTATGTATTTTTCATTTATTTTGGAATAATATCCAACTGCAATTTCTGAGTAATTGTGACTATTTTCGTCCTGGTAACCATCTTCGGAGACATTACTCTTTTCAGATATTTTATTAGTAATACCAGAAAATGAAAGAGCCACATTTTCGAGAGGTGAGGCAACAATGTTTATATTTGTTCCGTTCATGCCGTATTCAACCGCAATTTGAGTCTCCCTAACTTCATGCATTAACGGGATGGGGATATTGTTAGATGTGTAGAGCATAGCAGATCTGCAGCCTTGGAGAATCAAAACTAAAATAAGAATGCCAAATATTTTTTTCATACAGCCAAAGTCTCTATAAATAAATCCTGATTTTGTATTGAAAGCTAAGCAAAGGTTCACTAATTCTCAAAATAATTACTTTAAAAACTCTTTCTTTACTTAGAGCTAATAATATTTTTGTATTTTAAAATACCCAAGTTGACAGATAAAAATTTAATTAGTTACCGGATAAAGGATGAAAAAGCAAAAGAAGATTTATTACGGGATATTGAACGTCAACGATTAGAAGCTGCTACTGTTCTTGAATATGAATATGCGCAAAAACATAGTGCATTATACGCCGGTATGCAGTCCGGGTTCGGTACGATGTGGAATGAGTTTATCGTAGGAAGCCGGAAAGCGAAAAATAGTTGGGATGCTGTTTGGTTATCTATGAGAAATTCCACGCTGAGTAAAATCGGAAGTGAAATTTCTGATCGTGCAATGGATTATGTTTTCAAAGGAACTTCCGGTAGTGGAAGTAAACAAAATGATAGCAACTGGTTAGATACCGCATTAAACTATGCAAGCTATTTAATTCCTTTCCTTGGTGAAGGTGGTATCGTCACCAGACCAACTCTTGCTATGATCGGTGAAGCCGGTCCTGAAAAGGTTATTCCGTTAGACAAAGTGAATGATCAAAAGGTAATTTATGTTCAACCGGTTATTCAAGGGAATTTCGATGTTTCGCTTCATAAATTGCAAATGAAGTTAGATCAGAATAAACAATTGATGGAGGCTCTTTATTAATGCCTAATCTTACTCTGAAACTTAACATCACTACAATTGTTAATCCGAGATACCTTTTGCAACTTCAGTTCACTCGGTATTTCTCCGGTTTTATTACGAGCATTGATTTTGATGGAACTCTTTATTCGTACACGATTTGGGGAAAGGATTATGATATTTATCTTCCTGCTGAAATTGATAAGATCGATTTCAATTATAATTTCGATGATAAATTAATAATCCCCGGTATTTGGAACCTCTCTATCTTTGATAATAATTCAGTACTGGATGAATTATTTTTCGAGAACAATCCTACCCCTTTGGATGTTGGACAATATTACGCTCCCGATTTATCGAACCCGGTTAAAGCTTTGCTTTATAAGATCGGAGATCATGAACGGTTTGAATTTCCGTTGGACGTGAATCACACACCGTTCTTTTCCGGTTACGTTTATATGAAGTCTCTTGGTTTTGATGATTTCACAAAGATGTTTTCTTTATCGGTACAGCCGGATATTGAACTGCTGAAGAAAGCGGATATTCATAATCTAAAGGCAGCCAGAGCAGATGCAGAAGAGATTCCAGATCAGCATTTGTCTTTTCGGGATAATCTCTACTATCTTTTGCAAGTTGCTTTTCCCGAGCTGAAAAGAGAAAATATAACCATTGAGCATGAGTTTGTTTTTTGCGCTCATAGTAATCCAGACCTTTCTCATTTTTCTTCAAATCCAAATACTATTTTTGCAGCCGGTTCGATCAGTGAATATTCTATACACGAGCTTTATTTCAATGTAAGGGATATTTCTAATCGCTTAGGAATAAATTCTTGTCACGAAATATTAAAAGCTTTGTGCTTTTCTTATTTCGCTACTTTGACGGTAACACACAACAAAGCTACTTTCGCTTCAATCAACAAATCTTTCCGGACGGATAAAACTTTTAACGCAAATAGATCGGTTTTTTCGTTTACAAAGGAAGTCTCTTTTGAAAGGCTTGAATGGATCAGAGTAACTGAAGTTAGTGCAAATAGCCACCTCAGTCATACGATCGGAACGCAATCTGAACTTACAAATGGTTTTGATAAAAATATTGCGTTAGTTACGATCATGAATTTTGCGGTTAGTCAAGGGGTTACGAAGTATATTTTGTCCTCACCTTTGAAGGTTAAAGATGGACAAAACAATTTGCTGCATGTGATTTTTGCGAAAGAAAGTACAACGGCAACAGATTACAAAACTTTTAGAAAGTTATTAGCTACTCTGTGGTATAATTATTTGAATAAATACTCTTCCGGGAAAATTTATCACTTCCAAGTTGATTCGGTTGACTTCGATTTCACTCAATCTATTGGCTATCATGACCGGCTTTATTCTCCGGTTGGAATACATTATGATATTGTTGATAATTCAACAACGATTGATGCAGTGAGGAATTAGCTTGAATTTTATTCAAACTGATAAACTGTATGACTTTTCAGTTTATTCACTGGTGCCACATTTTCATTACCTTGAGTATTATTAAACTGTTCATAGTAAAAAATGTCCTCTTGATCTTCCCCAACTTTTTTACTTGAACAATCCACACGCTTCTGCTACTTCCTTTCCAAATGAATTCGTTTCCGGATTTTTTCTTGGTTTCCTTTCAATTCCGTCTATGTGAAATAAACCTGTTGAGTACAAAGTCCCGAGTATTTCCGGTTTATCATCAATTGAGCAATTAGCTTTTGACCATCTGCTTTGCATAATCCTTAGATAAGCTGCCGCATAGAAAATGTTCAAGGAATCGCTTTGAAGTTTCTTTATTATTTCTTCCGGGCTTTTACTCACTTTTAACAATCTTGAGTATTTCTTCCCTGGGAAATAACTGCTCTTTGAATCGTTTAGTTGAACTTCAATCCAATATGCGGTTTTCATCTTAACCTGACAAAAACCTATCGAACTGTTAAATCCTCCTTCGGCAAGCGGTATATCAAGCGCGTCATCTTCCCAATTATAATTTAAAGTTCTTTCAACATAGATGATAGCCCTTAGATATTTCGGGTTTACTTCAAAATATTTTGCTGTAGATTCAATTAAAGTTTTATGCTCTGTAATTTTTGATAACGTAATATCAGGCTGCTCAGCAGATAACGGAACTACGAATAAGATTAGCAGAAAAAATAAGTGCCGGGATATTTCCGGCACTTTTGTTTTAATAAGGGACATAAACTTGTTAATGTTTTATTTGTTGTTATTTCAGCATTAACAACTTGGCTGTTTTTTCAAACACCTTTCCATCAGTTGCAATAGCTTTGAATCTATATAAATAAATTCCAGAAGCAACTTGTTCGTTATTTTCATTTCTTCCATTCCAAAGCACATTTTGGTACCCAGCACTTTGACCGTTAAGTTCAAAAGTTCTAACTAACCTTCCCATGATATCGAAGATGTTTATTTCGACACTTGATTGGAGCGGCAGTGCATAACTTATTGTTGTACTTGGATTGAAAGGATTAGGGTAGTTTCCAAGTAATTCGTACTCAGTCGGAAGCTCGTTATCTGAATTACTAGCTTCACTTGTTGTAGCTTTTTTGGCCATCAATCTATTATTAATTTCAGCTAACTGGTTTATCATCATTGCAGCCGGTGTATTAGGGAATGAAGAAGTGATCAGATCGCCAGTTTCTTTTGCTTTAATTTTGTCGTTAAGTTCGAAGGCATAGTACATGAATAAGTCTAAATAAGCGTATTCTGCTGTCTTAGTCTTTTTATACTTGTTCATTATTTGATTTAGTTTTACAAATCGATCACTTTTATTAAATCCAGATTCGATTATTTCTGCAACTCCATATAATTCTTTTTTTGACTTTTTAATCCCAAGATCTTTCAAAAATGTTTTATATGACTCTAAATCATTTACTTTACTTGCTTGCCATAACAAACCAAGCGCAAGAAAAGA
>Ga0100385_1004401_pt1 | contig 12161 bp, 7 predicted proteins | sample CryGeymeta201509_FD_81543 | JGI IMG/M metagenome (GOLD analysis project Ga0100385, IMG submission 81543) | Groundwater microbial communities from Crystal Geyser aquifers in Utah, USA - Crystal Geyser metaG 2015-09 | ecosystem: Environmental > Aquatic > Deep subsurface > Groundwater | place: USA... | reverse complement strand
TCCATCTTTCCTAAAAGGCTCAATTTTAGGTGCTCGTAGCACTGGAGGTTCGAGATCGCCTTCTCTTAGGTTCATCCTCAGCATCTATTTTTTCTGTTTCGCTCTGCATATCAACACACTTACTCTTCGATTGTTATCTTCTTGCAAGGGAGGACCACGGATATACTAGAGCCACCAGGAGCGGCGTTTTCCTTGTCTCTGGTCGACATTGGGACTGGTCTTTTGCCTGTACAGTTGCCCATCGGATTCTTCGATTTAGAAAATATATATAACCTGGAGTATTACCCTGATAGATAAATTAAATAGAAGTACAATACCACGAAATTACTTGAGTCTTCTCAACACTCAAAAATAATAGTAAAGATAACTAGAGAGGGATTGGTTTTCGAGTGGTTGAATAAATATAGAAAGTAATCAGAAGAGATTAGGTTAAGCAACGATATATTTTGAGAGGTATGACTAGAAGAATTAAGAGGATACAACAATCATTTACCTGCATATTTGACTTTAGATTCCACAACCTGGTAGACATCGATGCAACTCTTCCACCTTCCCGACACTAACAGGTACCCAGCAACAGCTGATCCAATCATTATTCCAACCGAGAATGAGATCTCCTTGATCATTGGGTAGACATTGTGCCCCATCAGCTCTACTTTCCTTTCCTCCATTGTTATCTTACACAATTATATATTAATCAAATTGAAAGTCACAGCCGGACCATTCGATTCTTGGGGATTATGGCCTTGAATTTACGTTACTAGAGACGACTCATTGTAATGGAGACTCCAGTTACGATCATGACTGCTGCAAGGATGTAGATGGCCCACTTTTGAAGAGTATATTTTTCAACCTTCTGAGGGAAAGGTATGCGCTTGACCACACTATAAATCGTTCTTTGAGGGCTGTCTGGATCAGGCTTTTTGATAGTATTGTAAAGGGCTTTGAAACTGCCTTTGAAGTTGCTGCTAAAGTCATCGAATTTCTTTTAGGCATAGTTGTTTTTGTATGCTGCTTTTCTTCTTTCTAGGGCCTTGTTCCTTCTTGAGGTGACTATAGTCAGAAGCAGTAGTAAAATGAAGACTGCTCGGGTCATCTTTTTGCCTGAAACCGTAAAAAATATATAATATCACTGATTAAATAGGAGCTAACCTCAATACTTGAAACCGTCCTTCTCAATAGCTATATCTCTATTAGATCCATGAATCTTTCTGATAAGCTGATGATAAAAGCATTCAAAATCATATATTCCTCAACCTCTCCGTCGAGAGTCAATCATTCTGTAAGGGTGTCTTACTATCTGAGAGTTGACGAGATTGCGGTAAGAACTGCTAAGTTGGCGATGGCTGATGTATATCTTTATGCGATAGAAGAGAACTAACCCTACGGCTACAACCACAATAATGATGCTCCACACTGAGATCGAACTTGTTTTATCAGAACTGTTTCTGCTTTCCTATTCATCATAATTGTTAGTAGCCCCTTTCCTTCTTTATTTCCTTGGCCCATCATCCTCATCAATGGATCTGATAGGCATTCTCCCAATTTTACTGTTACCTTACCCCTTTGATTAGCTTTGGCTGGCGAGGAGAAGTACTATGACCCCTACCATAATAACAGTTATTCGATTCATTCTTGATGTCGATGCCTGTAGCTACAAATAACTATAACTATAAAACAGCCAACATTTATTAAGATTCTTTCAGCTGTAGTAAAATATCTTTTAGAGCTTGAAGCCAGTAGCCTTAAGTAATGCTGAAAAATACAGGCAAATAAAGTAATAAATATGTTATCAGTCTAAGCTATCAAATAACCTACCTCAGCCCATATCAACCCCAGAAACAAAGTTGTGAATGAAATAGCAGGGGACAATGAGGAGGAAGGGAAATGTTTAGTGTGTGATTAGACACGAGTGGCGTTGAACTCTTTGTAGAAGATGATATAGGCTGTGGAGCTTGAGAGAAATCACTTCTAAGAAAAACTACTCATTTAAATTGCTAAAAATCTGTAAAATGAACAAGAATTGGCTCAGTTCAGGGCCCAAAATTAACAAGAGACAAGACCTGATGCTGATAGGATAATAAAATCGTAGCAAAGCCTAGATGAGTAAAAAGAAAAGTCAAACAAATCCCAAGCCTAACGTTCTTACATGTAGGAGCAAGTAACTTCAATGAACTAGTAAATCAAGAATCTCAAGGACACCGTCTCTACTCTACAAGCATAAATAAAACAACAGGAGGAAAAATAATGCAAATTGGTTGTTCAACTAGATAAAGCTAACCGATAGCTCTAATAGGTTCACCAGAACTAAGAGTAGAATCAAAAAGCCACTCGCTATTCTATTGAGACCTCAAAAATGTTCGAACAATAGATTCGATAACTCAGGCAAAAGGTCATTGATCTCACTTCTGATCTCAGAAAAAGTAAGATCAGAGTTGATGAGTTGAAGATGCAAAAAGAGCATCAAAAGATCAGAATCGAGGAGAGTCAGATCACCAGTGAAACAAAGACCAATGATTTATTGGAAAAAATGAAAGAATTGTCTCAATTGATGATGCAGATCTAAGCTTAAAAGTTGGAGTTGGCTTAAGATAATTTCAGACTTAAAGACCTGCTCAGGCATCATAACATCAGTCCTTAACAGTGATCATTTAAGTTGATTGCTATTGATAATTCATTTAGTAACATCATGGCCCAGCGATCGGAACTCATTGAGGTCGAGCTTCCCGACAACACCGGAAAGACAACCACTTTCTATACCTACGATGGATACCTCGAAGACAACGAAAGAAGAATCATTCGTCAGGAGCGCAGAAACTTCGAGCAGCTCAAGGTCACCGGAGCAGCCGTCTTCGGCTTTATCTCCTACTTCGTACTCCTCTCGATATTCAGGCTACCCGCAGACTCTCGCTCCCCGTCCTCAGCATCAGAGGATGCGCAGTTCCAGTCGGAGGCCTTCTCTCGGGAGTCGTCGGAGGCATTGTTGGCTGGGACCTCTTTGCTATCTTCGGATCAAGCAGGCTGGCTGGTCTTCAACGCGATTTCGTCCTCGGCTCACAGGCCATGCCCCTCTGGTCGAACCTGAGAAATGCCGTAAACCCCGACAGAGCCTTCTTCGAGCTGGCTGACGAACGCCACAACGAGCCCCTCATTTTCCACTCAGGCCTGTACTTTTACCCTAAAGCAGCACTCCTGAAGCAGCAGCTCGCATAATCCCCGACAAAATCATCGGAAATGCTCCCCAAAAGCCTCATGCTCCCAGCGCTCATCACTGATAGAAAAAAGGCAGCATTTAATCACTGTATTGAGTATCACAAGTTTCGGTAGAGAAACTTCTAATATATAAATTTCGATTGCACTGAAATAGAAAATGATGCTCGGGTCAAGATAGGCATCCGCTCACATGCGAACCAACTCCAATTCTTCAAGAAAGGAAAATATCCTAGTCAGTTCACCAGGGATCACTCGCACTGTCACTTTCTCTACTTTGCATCCCAACCAAGTCGGTCCTAGAGTTGTTCAAGGGCAAAGAGTGTTCACCACCAATAAACCTGTATCTCCTATCAGACTGGGCTCCCCACGATAAGTAGTTAATCGAAGCCCTCCTGGAAGGAGAATCGAGCTAGGTGGTTCGAAAGATAGGATGATGGAAAGAGATAAGGCTGTGTCTGTTGTCTCAAATGAGGCTTGGGTAATTGATCAACCTGTCAGTTAAAGTTTGCTTAGAAAAATTTCCATGCTGGAGAGCAGAGTGAAGGAACTTCATATGGAAAAACAGTATCTGGCTGTGGAACTCAACCAAAGAATCAGATAGCTAGAACAGGAAAACAAAAAATTAATCACTATGGTGAAGGATTCCTAAGAAAAGGGAAGTTAATTAAAAGACAGCGACGGAACAGAAGCCGATAGGAACTAGGAAGAGTTCAACTTATAAGACGAACTTTCAAATCAGATCAACGTCAACTTGGAACTGAGAGAACAGCTTGATAAATTCATTGAGGAGGTCAGGAATCGCAATGAAAAATAGCAGCTACAAGCTCAATAGATCAACAATTTGGAGGATTAGAAGGCCCATTCGAAATTGCAGCTGCTGCAAAATCATGATGAAATTGAAAGCCTGAAGGAAAAAATTGAAAGTCTTGAGCATTCCCTTGCCAAGAAAGATGAAAATACCGCTCAGATTGTTGAAGAAAAGGAAAAGAGAATTCTTGAGCTTGAAGAAGAAAACTTTTCTCTGACCAACAAAATCGAATAGAAGGACTAGCATCTCATCTCTCTTTAGAACGAGCTGACTCTTTGGAAGCAGAACCACTCAATCATATCTTCGGAGACTGAAGACTTAAGAAGCAAGGTTTCAGAACTCTAGAAGCCAGTTGAGTGCAAGAAATGCAAGGACCTCCTGCACACTGTTTTCAGGCTGAATACTCAACTCAATCGCAAATGATTTGATAACTTTGATTAATATCATATATAACTCATGCAAACTTCCAAATGTTGATCTTGGCAGGGTCTTCTCTGAGAGGATTGGTCACTATCAAAGGTTAGAGCAGTTCATATTCGAGAAGCTAGTTATCGAGGAAGGCTTCCGTTTGTCTGTTGGCAATTTCGGAGATTGGGAGATCAGGCTCTTCTGATAAAATTTTGGAACGGACCTATCTAGAAATTCTGTTGATTCTGAGTGCTCTTTTTATTTTTTGCAGAAGTTAGGACCCAGCTCTTTGATTGCTTTCGAATGTTCCCAAAGATTAAACAGTATCATTACCTTCAGTGAGAGCTCTGAGTATTTAGCTACCTCCTTCAGGTCCAATGTTATTTTTGGATATGTCAACAATCTGCAATATTTAATTTTTGCATAAAGTATGCCCCAAAGCTCTTGCGAATTCATCTTACAGCAAATTACCAGCTAAACTAAGTTCAACAAGAGCAAGGTTGCTTTCTATAGCTTGCAGGAAGGGTATCACTGCCTCCTATCCTAAGTGATTGTTGGATAAAATGAGTCGAATGAGGGATAAATTGCCTGATATTATCTTGGTGAAGTTGGCAAAAAGTGGCTTGTCAAGGTAGCAGTAGTCAAAGTTTAGAGAATTGAGTCGATAGTTATCCTTCTTGCTTTATTTTGTGTTGAGCACCTGACATACGTAGTCCATTGCTTCTGGTGTTATCCTACTGTCAACCGGGCCGAGTGATCTCAGGTGGGGCTTGATCTTAAGATATGAAACAAATGTCGTCAGCATCTTTGGATCCTGCCAGTCCATCTGCATGTGATAAATTTTAGCATTCACCCTCAAAGAACTAAGAAGGGAATTAAGCGTAACGTTCTAGAAGAGAAAGGCATTTCTGCTGATACTATGTAACATATTTGTGTACTCTATCCACTCCAAGTGCCCGAAGTTCTTGGTGATGATCTGCAGACAAGTTTTCCCCATTTCATTTTTAGATAAGTCAATTCTTATTATTCTCTTGATTCCGAGCAGCACATCGATTTCCTCAGCGCATTCCTCGCCCAGACTGTTTCTGCTGAGGTTGACCATCTTCAGGCATCTCATATCAACGATTCTGCTCAAAAATTCCCTCAGTGAATTTTTATTGAAACCCTGAATATATAGTCAGGTACTGTGTCCTTGAAGTTGGACAGATCTATAGTTTCAATCATGTGAAACTTGTTAGCAGGGGAGAAAGATGTAAGAGGAGGCTTAGAGTAGCTAAGCCTGGAGGGCAGATTGAGTTTATCAATGGTGGTAAGGAAGGTCGGTGTTTATGATTTGTGAAAGCCATACTAAGGCAAGGGTTGAGCAGGCGCCTCATCTTATTAAATACACAGATAATCTTCCCAACCCTTGGGCATCACTATTTCCTCCCCAGTTTTTTATTTGTACTTATCTTTGATGTACTGGATGGTTTTTGTCTGTTATTGTATTTTTCGCTGCATCTCCAAAATGAATATAACGAGCTGAGGTTCCTTTAGCTTTTAGGCAATTCTGAAGCTTAGCTGTGACAATTGCCGATGGAAATATATAATAGGGTGATAGTGATAACACGTGATGCTTGATCGATTCTGGCATGAAATACCACCGGTGACTCGACTCATCATGACCATGCAACTGATTGGGTTGGCAGTGCATTCGCTCGGATACGCCTAACGCTACGATCTATACTTCAGCCTTTAAAAAATAGTATGGTAGGGTCAAGTACTTCCCTCGCAATATAGATCTGGCGACTAGTCACCTGCTTCTTCTTCATCAAACGCCTCAACATCTATACCTTCTTCGAGGTCATGTTCTTGTAAGAAGTATATCTATGCAGCTACCATATCTTGAAAAATCTGGAAAGAGGCCTGCATCGAGGTAGTATCGACTTCTTGTACCTTATGTGTGTTCTCTGTGGAGCACTGTAACTGCTGGCTGTCATTTTTACAATCAATCACTTGGGAGTGATATTCAAATACGCGATTTACTACTTGTATGGGCGGTCTAATGAGGATAACGTCATAATGGTCAACCTCATGCTCATCAGAGCTCCTTATCTCATATGGTACAGATTCACCTAAAGAAAGGTTCATTTTCTTTTTCGATTGGCTGCTGGACACCCCTGACCTCAAAAGCATGATCCTTAGTATCTTGGTCGGTCATACTCTCTATTTCTTTTTGAAGGTATTTCCCAATTTGCACTACAGCTAAGGCAAAAGGCCTCTGGATTCACCTGACCTATTGTACCTACTGAGATGATATAGCATCGAAATGGTTTCTGGTTTCTTCAATTAAGACGATCGAGTTCAGCAAGAAGTGGAAAATTGGTTCGAATGAGCCCACTGATTTTACTAAGTTTGCCAGCTGAAATATTTCAAAGAATCATTCGTAATCAGGACAATTTTAGGTTCTGACTCCCCTTCATCGCCAAATAGGATGGATTTTTCTGGAGGCCCATCTGCTTGAGAATGTAAGGATTCTGGATGTTGTAGGGCATTGGATTGGTCAGGGTGTTATGGCATTAGGGGCGACTATCGGCTAAACTAATGCGATTTTGCTATTGATGGCTTGATGAATTTCGGAGCATGTCCAGGTCAGCTTTGTATTTGAGCATTTATTCACGATGTTTTTCCTTCTAGTATTGACTTACCTCCTGGGGTACTTTTGTTTGCTTCTGGTAAGCTTATTTCTCCTGCAACTCCTGATTTTTCCTCTATTGCTGATATCGCCTTCTTTCTTAAATTTGCTGCATCAGCTCATTTCTGTATATGTTTTTTTTCTCCAGATCCCTCTTGTTCAGGTCTTGTTCCCCTGCTAACCTTCTGTTCCTTTCATCTTCGATGTTCTTGTTGATGAGGCTATCTTTGAGACTGTCCCCTTTGGAAAAGGGACTGACAAATTGTTGCTGGTTGTTGGATTGGCTGTTCATGAGCATGTTGTAGTACTGAGTGAGGAAAATGGTACATTTTTGTAGGAAAGTTACTTCATCTTTTAGGCCTACTTGCTCTGCTAGGCCTGCTCGTTGAACTGTCGTTTCTATGCTTCCTTCTGGTTGCGTTAGACTAGCTTCAGACGTTGCTTTTCCTGTAACAGTGAGTCGAGCTGTTGTCTATAGAGCTGCTGCATGCCTCTTTTGGAAGATAGGGTGTCTTATGGTGATTCTTTGACTGAACTGTGTTAAGCCAGAACTACCCGAATCTTTGTCTTTCCAGTTCGAGGGCGTCGTCTGTAGCATGTGACTGGATGCGGCCTCTGCTCATTGATTATTAATATTATTGCAAGGACAAAATTAAAATACAATTCACTTCTTACCGTTTTTCTAGTCTTTGCCTTTCTTCTTCCGACCCTCCTCCTGCTTCTTGATTCGCTCTTGCATCTTGTTGGCTGCCAACTCCAACTGTCTTTATGTTGGTTTGACCCTGCAAGCCTCTTCCCTAGCAACATCGCCACATCCATGCTACTCTGCTAAGACATGCATGCGGCAGAAGAATATATGACAGAATTTGCATTAGACACGTGTTACTGAGCTTATCTTTTTGTTGCATTTGAAGCACTAATTTTACTTGGGTTGATCTGCAACGAATTATTTCATGAGGGCCTCAATGTCCTACTCTTCCTACTCTTAAACTTTTTTACTCTTATTCTTCTTACTTTTCTTTGAAGGCTTGACTTATTAGATGGTCCCTTCTTTTTTTTCCTATGATTTTTATGTGGTTTCCTCTTTGACTTCTTAAATTTCCTCTTAAGATGATGATACGACTCCTTGCAATTCCTTCAGTTGATCTGCAAATTTATTACTGGTAATTTTATGAACCTTCTTCTGCTCTTTCTTCTCCTTCTTCTTTCTCATCTTCTCCTTCTTCCTCTCTTCAGCCAAATCTTCCTAGTATTTGACTCTCTCTAACTCAGCATACTTTTCAGCTACTTAATCATTCGTCATTTTCCTCCATACTTTTATATACTTCTTGTCCTCGCTTGTCTCGTGACACATGCCGAGCTCTTCTGCAACTTCGTGGATCATCTTTCGCTCAAAGGCTGTGGCATTGTTGATTGTGAGTTATCGGGCCATTTGCTCAAAAACAGCCTTGAAGTGAGCTTTGACACCTGCCTGCTCTTACTCAGTATGTTAGCGATGCTGCTACTCTTTTTGCTTCTCTTTCTTTTTCTTTTTTGTTTGTTTGCTTGGTTGTTATTCGCTGGTCTTTGACACTCGGTCTTTATCTTCCTTCTTGTAGGCTTATATTTTATCACTGGCACCCAAGCCAAACCTGACTTCTTCGTCATCTCTCCATTCTTGAGCACTGGATATATGTCCATGCTCCTCGATCCATTGTTTTAGTGCATTGATGTATTTATCTGTTGTTACACATTCGATGTTTCCCACCAGAATCAACATCCTTCGAGCTCTGGTCACAGCTACATTCATTCTTCGCCAATCTTTCAAGAACCCTATCTCTCTCTTGGAGTTGCTCCTGACCATCGAAATTATAATACACTCCTTCTCGCGACCTTGAATACCATCCACTGTCGATACATCAACTAGAGGTAAATTTTTGTCACCAACCAAAGACTTGATAGTTGCCACCTGTTTAGAGTAAGGCGTCAAAATAGCCATATACTTGGAATTGACTCCATAGTTTAGTAACTTCTTGTAGATTGAGATAACTAGATCAGCTTCCCCTGTGTTCATTTTGCTTTCGCCCTAGCCACCCTCCTAGCCCATTCCACAGCCAGCAGTATCGACAAACAACAAAGACTATTCTTCAGGCTTCACCCCAGAACATAATTATTTGAGCGTATGCTACTCAACAGATGTATGAGCTCTTAATTTTCCATGATAAAATTGACTATTCGACCATCCCATGATTGCATTATTCATTCTGTACTGCACCTCCAGCATGATCGAAGGTATGTGAGGAAGTTATTCCATGGCTCGAGTGAACAGAGTGTGGGAAAGGAGGGAATGATCGTTGCCTTGGATGGTCGGAGGAAGTTGCTTGTGGTCACCTGCTAAAAGTACCCTTCTGCCTTTGAGCAGAGGAATCCAGCAGCTTACTTCTAGAGCTTGGCCGCATTAGTCAATGACCACCAGATCGAATTTCTTTTTAGACAAGTATCTATTGAAGACTCGATCAGCTGCTCCCACGTTAGTGCAACAGAGCACTTAGGCATCTTGCAGCAGTTACTATATAACTTGCTCTTGCAATCTATAAATCTCATCTCTGATCTGCTTGATCTCCCCGTAAAGAGCCTTTCTTTCTTGTTTTGTTCCCCCTTTACTCAACCTTTTCCTTGTGCTTTGGAGCTTCTTCACCTCATTCTTCCAATTTCCGCTATTGGCGGCTATCTGGCTATCGAGACATCTCTCCAAAACATTCTCAATGATTCTGGCTGGGTTGCCGATTCGAATGCAATTGACTCTCCCAAATAATCCTTCGACTATGTTATCTACTGATATGTTGGAGGGACCACAAGCCAGCACTTTGTATCCTTTTTTGACTGCTTCAACAATGGTTTAGCAGATCGTGGTAGTCTTTCCTGTTCCTGGAGGACCATGCAGCAGGAAGATTTGCTATTTGATTGATCTTTCAACTGCCTCAGTTTGTTTTTCGTTGAGTTTAGGATTAACGTAGTCGCCTTTTACATAATTTTGATCAACTGATAGGCATTATAGTGTGGGAGGAAAAAAAGAAGGCAGCAAGGGCGAAAGCGATTTTTATAGTTCATCGAGTATTTTGAAATATCTTCTGAAGGTGACTTAATTCCACTTTATGACCACATTACAGTTGACTCCCTCCAAATCGTTTTCGTCTTCTAGTTCTTTTCTGGTTGTTATTTGCAACTTCGGGCCCTGTCTTTTGCTGACTACCCCATCAGCAATGATCGAGTTATTTTTGTAAACAGCCACATCATCTCCCACCTGTATCTTGCACTCTTCAGGCAAAACTATTGGATTTTTTTCAGAATGATAAGCCTTAGTAAGCGAGAGCACCGTCTTCCCATAGTATCCTCTTTTGGTGGCAGTCACCAGCATGTTGGACAGCCCATACCCTGTGGCTTCAATCTCGGCTATTGATTTATTTTTAGTCATCTCACCAAACAACTCGATCTAGTATTGCTCCTCCTCTTTCAGCAACTCTCTGGTCTTTTTGACGAAATCTTTAACGGAGGTATAGGTTAGCTTCCCTTGTTTTTTGTTATCAGACTACATTCGGATATCTATAGTTTTGAAGAATTAATAATACTAAATTGATTAAATCACTCACATTTTCCATCGACCTTTGATGGACTGAGCCTACTTGCCTCTAATCTGACGCTCATTCCACACTTTGAAAAATTACTAAGGTGTTTGTTATTGATTTGCAACTCTGAGGTTTTCCTTAAGAGGTGAGTTTCTCTGACTGCTTCTCTGGCTGGGGCCGATCGATTCTGGTTCTTCAATGAAATCAGCCCACATTGGAGTTACAGACACAAACGGGTTGTTCTCTAAATCATTGAGATATCGCTCCAGCACCTTACGACGTTCATCGATTACAAGTGACTTCTTGGAGGCCTATTGAGGACTGACAACATAGCTGACCTCTGAAAGCTAGACTCCAGGTAGAGCTCCCTTGAGAGCTGAGTGCAAGTCACATAAAGCTTTGTACTTTCTGGTAATTGTCCACTCCTTGCTATCTCTTTTGAATTCGAGGACATACTCAGTGAAGGGTTTGCCTTCAACAGATTATTTCACTAATGTCTGCCGAACTTTGATCTCGAGCTTTGGCTTCAAGTTAGTTTTTGCATTAGGTCTAGTGTTTTTGAGTGCTTCTGGTCCAATGAGGCAGACATTTAAATGGGGCAGGAATATACTGGGCACAAAGAATTTTGTACAATGCTGACACTGAAGGCAGGATGAGTTTTTCACACATTTCTTGTACTCCTTCAATTGCTTTTCCTTTTCCTCAGCCTGCTATGTCCTTTTCTCCAAATGCTTCAGGGCAGCTGATAAATTTTTGTTGGTCTCGATAAGTTCTTGTCTGCTATTAGCTTACAGTTTCAAACTTTCTGCATAACTCCAAATGTACCTTTGAGTGAATCGAACATATTTTCGTATATGTTCTTCTCTCGTTCGAGAATAGTTTTGTTGGTTTCGATATCTTTTGTGAGAGATTGAATTTCAAGGGTGAGCTGGTTGATTGTTTGTAGCTGTTCTTGGTATTTGTTTGAAAGAGAAGAATACTATTGACTTTTGTGCTTTACTTCTTGCTGGTGCTTTTCAAGTATATACGACTCCTTCTGAAGAGCAGACTCAAGACGGGCTGAGGTATCAGCAAGCTAGCTTCTCAACTCAATGACTTCTTCACTTTTAGAGTGCAAATTCATCTTTAGTATTTCAAGCTATTTGTCATTGAGTCTTTTATCCTAACTCACCTGGCCGTAATTTCTCGTCAAATCTTCGTTTCTTGCTTGCTGTTAATTCAAATTCTGCCGATATTAGTCAGCCTGTTGACATAGTTCCTGATATTTATTCATCAGCTGGTTGATCTATTGGGCATTATTCTGCTCTTTCTGCTTGAGATAGCCTATCTCCATATTCTTCTTTTCTTCCAGCTCTTGAAGCTTATTGTGAAGAGTTTGAATCTAACGGGAATATTGATGATTGACTTAAGTTTGCTATTTGAGCTGCTTCTTTAAAGAAGAAGACAACTCGGT
>Ga0100385_1004400_pt1 | contig 12163 bp, 11 predicted proteins | sample CryGeymeta201509_FD_81543 | JGI IMG/M metagenome (GOLD analysis project Ga0100385, IMG submission 81543) | Groundwater microbial communities from Crystal Geyser aquifers in Utah, USA - Crystal Geyser metaG 2015-09 | ecosystem: Environmental > Aquatic > Deep subsurface > Groundwater | place: USA... | reverse complement strand
GCCATGTTTTTGAATGCGGCCATTGATCAGCAAGTGGAATTATTTTTAAAACAAGAAGGTCAGTGGGATCAAGCACAGGCAAAAATAGCGAAATTGCGTGATAACGCGACGGTTGCCTATGTTGGCGAACTTCCCGAAGGCCACAATGGACTAGGGCTTGGTTTATTGGGTGTCACTGGTGATCAATTAGTGGATGCCGAAACCTACCAATCGTTAAAACAAAAAACATTTCAACAGGTACGTGGCACCGTTCAAGCCGATATTCTAAAAGAAGACCAGGCACAAAATACTTGTATATTTTCAACCGAATTTGCACTTCACCTGATGGGTGATGTACAGCAATGGTTTATTGAGCAGGGCGTGCGGAATTTCTATTCGGTCAGTGTCAGCGGTTATCACATCGCAGAGGCGGGTGCGAATCCCATTACTCAATTGGCGTTCACCTTGGCCAACGGTTTTACGCTGGTGGAATACTACCGAGCACGCGGTATGGACATTAACCAATTTGCCCCGAATCTGAGTTTCTTTTTTAGTAATGGCATGGACGCAGAGTACGCTGTCATCGGTCGCGTTGCGCGGCGCATTTGGTCGCGTGCGATGAAGCATCGATACGCTGCCAATGCGCGGTCACAAATGTTGAAGTATCACATACAAACCTCTGGGCGCTCGCTGCACGCTCAGGAAATTCAGTTCAACGATATCCGAACCACGTTGCAAGCGCTGTATGCGCTATTCGATAGTTGTAACAGTTTACACACCAATGCTTATGATGAAGCCATCACTACACCAACCGAAGAAAGCGTACGTCGTGCGGTGGCCATTCAACTGATTATTAACAAAGAACTCGGGTTAAACCAAATTGAAAACCCGTTACAAGGTTCTCATGCTATCGAATATTTAACGGATCTGGTTGAAGAAGCGGTGTATCAAGAATTTGAGCGGCTAAGCGAGCGCGGTGGTGTACTAGGTGCAATGGATACCATGTATCAACGCTCAAAAATTCAGGATGAATCCATGCTGTATGAGCATAAAAAACACTCTGGCGATCTGCCGTTGATTGGTGTAAATACCTTTTTGGGCAACAATAATGAAACCGAAAATGCCTCGTTAGAACTGGCACGTTCAACCGAAGCCGAAAAGGCGCAACAAATAAATGCCTTGCAGAGTTTCCAGCAACGTAACGAAGAACACGTCGCTGAACGTTTAAAACAATTACGCGACGCAGCGGTGACGGGTGGTAATGTCTTTGCTGTATTGATGGAGGCCGTGAAAGTCGCCAGTTTAGGGCAGCTTAGTCATAGCCTGTATCAAGTGGGAGGCGAGTATCGGCGGAATGTTTAACTTAGCCCGCTGTCAGTCTGTAGACACTATGCTATGTTTATAAGCGTTGCCAACAAAATCGAGGAGTAGTAAATGTCGCAAAACGCCATTGTAGATTTTTTGGATGATGAATTTGACGGGCTAAAAGTGGATGCAATACGCAACGATGCTAGCGCAAGTACCACCTTTCAAGTTGAGGTGGATGCGGGCGCTGAAATGCTGTTAACCATTGCCGATGCTTGTTTTAATGATCATTCATTGACCGATATTCAAGCGGTAATACAGTCGCATGCCAAATCGTTGATGAAGCAAAATCACAATGTGGTTATTCATCTAAACGCTGATTTATCTTGTTCCGTTGGTTAGCCACTTGGCGTAAAGAACCTCGCAACGTTACAGAGCAGGCTGCCAAATATAGCCCTTGCCACGAATGGTTTTGATCCACTCTGGGTTAGGTAGTTTTTTGCGTAAATCAGACACTAAAATATCTACCGTGCGTGAATAGCCGTCATGCTCAATACCACGTACCGCGAGCATCACCTGGTCGCGATTCACCGTCTGGCCATTACTGTCCAACAGTAAGCGTAGTAAACGAAACTCAGGTTGTGAGAGTGATAGTTTTTGACCATTACACTCGATCGTTTCTGCTTCGGCAAAGACGCGAAATTCAGCGTTTGTGTCCGTTGCCGGTGACACAGGCTCACGTTGACTACGACGCAAGTGCGCGCGAATGTGCGCTAACAACAATCGCGGATCAACTGGTTTTGCAAGGTAGTCGTCACCGCCGACTTCTAAGCCGAGAATCTCATCTAAGGCATCGCCTTTCGCGGTTAAAAATATAATCGGGCCTTGATAGTGATTGCGTAGTTGGCGACAAACTTCAACGCCATCCATACCGGGCAACATAATATCGAGTAATACACAATCGGGTTGCTGAATAGGAATCTGACTCACAGCCTCGTTCCCGTCCGTAAAGTGACTGACGCGATAACCCTGTTTTTCAATATAGGTCGCCGTCAATTGTGCGAGCGCTAGGTCATCTTCAACCAAGGCGATATGTGCGTATTCGAATTGCGAAGTTGTCATTAAAAAGGTTGCCAGTTTAGGACCAGTTTGCTGTACCAAGTGGGTGCGGACGTCAGCGTCGTCCCCGTTTGTGCTTGTAACCAAACATGAGAGCTAAACGACCAATTAAATTGAGCATAGCCGCTTAATTGAGTATTGGAAAAGTCGTACTGCAATTGCAGTGTCGGCTTCCATTGGTTATTGATGCGTACTTTGCTTTCTAAAACTCCCAATTGCCATTGTTCTGCTATGCGAAGGCTTTCGATGCTTAGGCTCGCAGACCAAAACTCCGGTGTAAAACTAATGGTTTCAGTGGCGGTCAGTTGATGGTTTTGTGTTGACCAGTCAACTTCGGTTGTAGCCCCCAGCGATGATGCTTTTAACGACAATTTGGCGGTTGCGCCGGCATACAATGCGTTATTCACATTTTGCATATTAGCGCCAATGGTTAAGGTAGCGGGTTTACTTTCGCTTAAAAAACCAGCTTCTAATAATAAACTGCTTAACGTGGAATCGTTTTGCCAATAGTAACGATTGCTGCCAGAAAATTTGCCATACAGTCCGGGTGACATTGGGTATCCCCAGGTATTGAACGCCATTGCGCGATGTTTACCAATGCCATAAACGAGAACGTCGTTAGATACACCTGAGACGCTGTGGAAACGAGCACCAGTACCAAACAATAGGTGTGCCCGATTTAACGAAGGCGGCTTTAACCTAGCTTGAATAATTCGCAGTTTAACGGTAGAGGCAACCTTAGGTGGCAGCTTGTCCTCGTTTAGGGCGGATTGCCATAACTCTAACGCTGACTCTAAATCGCCGATGCTAAGATATAGTGCTCCAAGTTCTAATTTTATGCGTGGGTGATAACAGCTATCGAGGCCGACGGTTAATTCATCGATGGCGGAAAAGGTTCGACCTTGCTCGGCAAGACGCTGACTGCGTTCAATTAATGTGTCTGTCTCGCAGGCAAAAGTAAAGGTAGAGCTCAAGCATAGGACTGCAAAAAGTGGTGATACGAATTTCACGAATCAATCTCCTCCACTTCCGGCGGTTCTACGTCGTCTAATTCATCCTCATCATCTATTTCGTCGATTTCATCGCTATCCGCATCGTCGATTTCATCTTGCTCTTTCTCCTGCTCTTTAAGTTCGTCTTCAAGCGCATCATTGGCGTCATCAAGCTGGTCTTTCAACCAATCTTCAAGTTCATTGGCTATCTCTTCATCTGACTCTCCGTTTAATCGCTCTAACAATTCAGCGATTTCGCTATTGTCCTGGAAGTCGAGATTTAAATTGAGCAACCAGTCTTCAAGGTCGACAGCTTGTATCGAAACTTTACTATCGGAGCGCGATTTCAGTTGATCATAGAGGCGATCAATGGCCAGATTGGGGTCAGCTTCGGTGCTTAACAAGTCATCAGGCAAGTCATCCCATGAGCCCCATTCATCGGCGCTCGCACTGGCCATGACGGCAAAGAGCGAAAGACAAGCCAGAAAAACCTTCACGAAAAAATATCCTATAGAGTCATTAGGTAGAGAATAATGCGAAAACCTCTGTTATTCGAGCCCTACATTGTTAGTAAAATGTAGGTGAACACAAAAACACGTACCGCCAAGTGGGCTTGGGCAAACACTTAATTCGCCGCCGTAATGACTAACCGTGGCATCAACAATGGCTAGGCCCAGACCATGATTATTGTCATTTAAATTGCGATGAATTTGTTGGCGTTGGAAGGGCTGCTTGAGTTGCTCAAAATCGTCAGGTGATAAGCCCCGTCCATTATCCTCTACCTTTAACGTGATCTGATTTGCCTCCCGACTAAGACTGACTTTTAGCTTGCCATGCCCATATTGAACGGCGTTTTTGATCAGGTTGTCGGTAATTCTGCGCCAATGGGTTGCTAACATCGGTAGTTGGACATCGCTAGAGGGCAACTCTACCTGCAATTGAACGTTGTCAGGCACATTATTCAGGCTATTTGTTATTTCGGTCTTGGCCCAACACTGTGTCTTTTCTGGAGCGGACTGCTTAAGCTGATGAAACAGCAGTAGTTCATTGGTGAGGTCGGTCAGCAGCGTGACGTCGTTTCGTATTTGCTCAACATAAGGGTCGTCATCTGAATTCGGTAGCAGTGCCAAGGCAAATTGAATCCGTGCCAATGGCGTTTTTAAATCATGAGACACGGCTTGATTAAGTTGCTTATTTAACCTGATCTGTTCTATAAGCCCTAGTGCCATACGTTCAATGTGGCGAGCAAGTCGGCCAATATCGTCTGCACTGTCGGTTAATTTTTTAACACTATCCGTGCTTTCGTTGATGGCATCAACCGCGTCGAGTAACGTGCTAAACCGACGCTGAATGGGCCGTACCCAAAGTGAAAAACTGATACCAAGCACGACGAGGCTAACGACAAACACCGCGACCCATTGCAGTGGACCAAACAGCTGATAAGCAGGAATAGGACCGAGACGAATAAGTTGCCGTGATCCACCAGGGTAATAAAAGGTATCGGCTTGTGTGTCGGCGTTGGTTTCTCGAATACTTTGCCCATTACTGAGTTGACGTAACGCGATGGCGTTGAGTGGCTCATTATCACGATTTACTCGCGCAAGCGGCCATGGTGTTTTAGCATTGAGCACTTGAAACTTGGCTTCACGCAATTCAGCCGAGACATTTGACACCGCCCCCAAAATGAGCCAACCGTGTGTTTTGTGCCAGTCCGCCCAATTTCCAATGTGAAGGTTTACTGCCTGTTTATCATTGAGCTTAATGTGAGCAGTAACTGCACCAGATAAAGGATCTATGTTGGTGATTTGCACATTGTTAACCAAAGAAACATCCGTAAGTTGCCACTGCGTGCCTGAGAACGTGGACATAAGTGCCAACCAGTTGTTTTGCTCCTCTTGTTCAAGTGTTTGCCAATTTTCAAAGGCTAATGCTGCAACAGGCGAAACTCGGTTGATGGCATAGGCCTTCAATTTTAGGTAGCCATAACAATAAATACCGATGCTTACCACCACCAATAACAGCAGTAGAGTAGCCGTAAATTTAATATACAGTCGGGTAAACAGATTCGTCATGAATCGCACTCGTTAATTGATTATTCGTTGAAGACTTTGTGTCGAACACTGTAGCGTCGAAATGACATGCCAGCCAGTCGCTGCTACAAAACAGGAACACTTCCCTAACATTGTAGGGCAAGTAAGCGAGCTATTGTTATGTCACCGACTAACGAGGTACTACTGATGAAATCACTACTCCCTATTACGCTTTTTTCTGCATTAACTCTAGTTGCTTGTAACCCTGCGGCAACGACTAACGATGGAAAAGGTGAAGTCACCTTAAAATTCTCATCGACTCAAACAGCGCGCGCGTTGTTGCGAACTACTTTAACTGATATTCCCGTTACCGATACCGCCGGTAATGTCAGTGGGCATATAACGATATCTGACGCTTGGGTAGTCATTAAAGAAGTTGAGTTACAGGGCGAAGACGACGATGAAAACGCTGACGATGACATCAATAAACTTGAGTTTGTTGGTCCTTTCGCATTAGACCTGTTAACAGGTACGTCATATCCAGAGATACCACAAGTTACGATTGACACCGGCGTCTATACAGACATTGAGCTAGATATTGAAAAACTACAGAATAACGATCTAACAGGCATGCCAAACCTTCCGCAAGGTATTGCAGATAAGTTGCTTGACTACTCTGTTTATATCGAAGGCAGCTACGACAGTGCTGATGGGACAACCTATGTTGCTGTGCCATTTTTATTGGCTTTAGAAGACGGAGACGAGTTTGAATTTTCTGGTACGGATTTCAGTAGCGGTTTCATGGTGGATGATCAAGGTGTCAACGATATTATCGTCGCCTTCCGTTTAAACGAATGGTTCCGTTTTGATAACACTGAAACTAACAGTGACAATTTCACCTTGGAAGATGCTATCGCAGACAACGGCAACGGCAATGAAATAATTTTGCGTAGCAATACCAACAGCGAAGTGATGCATGTTATTGCAGATAACCTCGAAGAATCCGCTGAATATGGCAAAGATGAAGATGGTGATCACGAGTTGGATGAGAACGAAGACGATGACGATGTTGAATATGACGACTAATTAAGTCCGCCATGTAATATAGAAATCACTACTCCTTGCCTCACGTTTGTGGGGCTTTTTTATGCGTGTCAGGGCATCGTTATGATTTCAATTGTGGTGTTAACTGGTGACACTGCCATTTGTACTCGTTCAAATTTTATATGAGATACCGTTACCGATTGGTTAGCTTAATCTCAATTCGCCGGTTGTTTCGAAAAGCTTCTTCAGTGGTGCCAGTGTCAACCGGATGGTGCTCGCCAAAACCGGTTGCGGCCATACGCTCCTGCGCGATACCTTGCGCAGCCAGATAGCGCACAACAGATACCGCCCTCGCCGTTGACAGCTCCCAGTTCGACGGAAATCGTTCAGTATTAATCGGCAGTTGGTCGGTATGGCCGTCAATTCGTAATATCCAATTAATGTCTTCAGGAATATCGGTTGCGACTTCTTTTAAAATTTGCGCGAGTTTGTTTAACTCTTGCTGGCCTTCGATGCCGAGTGTTGCCGAGGCCGAACCGAAAAGAAGTTCAGATGGCAGTAAGAACCGGTCGCCCTCAATGCGAACATTAGAATTGTTAGCTAACGCGATGCGAAGTCGACCAAAGAAGTCAGAGCGATATTGCTCTAGCTCGTTAACACGCAGGGCCAACTCTGTATTTAATCGCTCACCTAAGTCGGCCAATTGTGCTTCTTGTTCTGTGGTTAACTCTTTTTCGATGGCCAGTGCTGAGCTGATTTGATCAAGTTGCTCTTTTAAGTTATCAATTTGTTGACTGAGTTGGTCAATATTTGCTTGAGCCCGAGACGATGTGCGTTTTTCTTCGTTGAGTGCCGCCTCTGCTTGGGTTGTGATCATCACCAAGTCTTCAATGCGTATTTCTTTTTGTTCTAATTCGCGCTGAGCGAGGAGGGTGCGTTCTTGTTCACTGGCTAAGTCAGCCTCCAATGCCATGGTACGATCACGCAGTGAGCCTATTTGTACTTCACGTGCGGCCAATTCGGTTGTAAGTTGTTCGGTTAATTGTTCACTGTCGTCCAAGCGGGCGACCAAGCTGGATATGTCGAGTTCAAGCTCAGCGCGTAATTGTTGCAGCGCCATAATATCCTGCTGCAGTGATGCCTTTTCTCGTAGTTGGATTTCAATCGTTTCGCGCTCGACACTCACGGTTTCTTCGAGTGCGTTAACTTGTTCTTCGAGCCCTTCTTGCACAGCGAGGCTCTGATTGTACTGATCTCGCAATGACACTAATCGTCGGCTGAGCGTTTCGTTGTTTTGTTCTTGAAGTAGCAGTGCCGAACTGATTTCGGCGAGTCTGTTGTTTAGCCTGTTTAGCTCCGCATCGCGGTCAGAGACGGTCTGCGCGAGAAACACCTGCGCCAAAGTGAAGATCAACAACATAAAGATGACCAGTAACAGCAAGGCCGACAGCGCGTCGACATAGCCAGGCCAGACATTAATGATGGTTTGAGTGCGTCTGCGACTGCCTAACATCAGTTGGGTTCCCTTACTCGTCGTCTAGTAAGCCCAGCTTGGCTTTAAGCTGGCGATTTTCTTCTTCGAGGTTCATGAGTTCGTTTGCTAATTCTGTACTGGTTTTGGGAGTGCTCGAAGACGCCGGTTTTTCAACAAGGTCGCGCGCGTCAATGAGGTGGGTTAAACCTGTCAGCCATTCTTCAAGGCCATCATAAAAACGGTTCTGTGCATGACCGGCTTGGATATCCAGAAAACCAAGGATCAGTGACCCCCCTAGACCCAACAAAGATGAGCTAAACGCCGTGCCCATGCCGTCAAGCGGCTTCAATAAACCAGCCTGCAGTTCACTAAACACCTGTGCAAAATTTTGGTTGCTGATATCCAGATTAATAATCACGCTGCCCACCGCCTCAATGGTACCCAGTAGCCCCCAGAACGTGCCAAGCAGCCCTAAGAAAATAAGCAGGCTAATCATATAACGTGAAATTTCACGCGATTCATCCATACGAGAACGAATACCATCGAGTACGGTACGTAGCGACATTGCAGACAAGGTAAAGCGATCTCGCTTGAAATCGTCCCCTAACTGGCGCGCTAATGGTTTGAGTAGCCGTGGCTCTTGCTTAACAGACAAGCCGGTGCGCCCTGTGCGAAACAACGCTATCCACTCTAATTCTGGCTGTAGTATAAAGACTTGGCGATAGGTAAGGCCGATGCCGATCACCAACACCACCGAGATCAAAGTGTTGAACACCCAATTGGCCATGAAGGCCGTGCTAATTGGCTCGTAAATAAGCGCGCAAACAGTGGCGACGATCAGCAGGTAGACCGTCATCCAGAATAGGGCATGTTTCGGGTTACTCATGAACACTCCTCGGCTTAACATCAGATGCACTCGTTTGACCTTAGCATACCGTGCTAACCCTTGCCTCGAAACGGGCTTTACGTTAGTAAAATATACTACTCGGTTCCAACTCCGCCAGCAGTTAAGTTTACAGGGACACTCGCTGATAACCCTTCGAACGATCGTTCAGACCGTTCATGTAAAAAATCGACCTATTTGGTCGTGGCGGCGAAATTTTTCCCTGTGTCAGGAGTCGTTTTAATTGCTGTTGCGATGGTCATTAGTGGTGCCACTAAAGTGTTGTGATGTAGCTAAAGCGAATGTCTTCTTAAGTTGGAATTTTTGTCGAAACACGACTTCAGCATGTGGGAGCGCTCACGCCCCAGCGTGGCCGCGATAAGCTGCAACTGCAATTTCAGCAAGTCTTGCGGCTTTAAGTCGTAATCGATGTTTGGTCTCAAAGTGGTAATAAGTCGGGTGTGATATTTACCTTGTGGTAAAACGCTATCGCGACCATCGAAAAAAGACTCGATGATCCCTCCTACAAAAAAGATGACGAATTATATATTAAATTCTGATCGAAACACGACTTCTGCATGTGGGAGCGCTCACGCCCCAGCGTGGCCGCGAACAGCTGGACCACTGGTTAGAAATCACTTGTTGTAATTCAACATGTGAGAATCTTTTCTCCGTTTCAACCAAAAGGAAAATGCTAACCCGATTAATATGGAAATAGGAATTGCAATGGAGGACGCATCATTATTTCTCATTTTTGATTTAAACCACAATATGTCGTAAACCCGCTGCGTTCCTACATAAAACTCATAGACATCAATTGAACTACCATTATTAAAAGTTAGTAGCCTTGTATGCTTCCCAATCCACTGTTGCTGAGATTTTTCACAGAAGAAGTCATTTCCTGGTACCAAGTCATAAGAATAACCCGTATCCAGATAAATAGATCGAACGCCTTGAGTGTCTTCGCAGTGCACTTCAACTATTTGTCCTGTAACTTCAGTTAAATTATCCAGCTCAGCAAATTCTCGTGTCGGCTCCTGTAGTTTATTGTATCCATTTACAAATGAAGGAACGATGAATGTTCCTAGTCGCCAAGTGACGACGAGCAAGCAGATTACAATTAGAAGTACTTTGATGATCTTTTTAAACAGAGTTGTTATCCTTAAATCAGGAATAAGTCAAAAGTAAGTCAAAATGGTCAGAGCAACTGAAATTTCAATCGTTTCGACGCTTTTGATTTTTCGTCATCTTCGGCTTTAGCGTTTCCAAAAAAGGTGACAGCTTTAAGTCCGAGTGCAGTCATTTGTTATGTGAGTGTGACTAATAATTTCTTAGGTATTCTAATCCTAAAGAACCAAGAACAATATACAAACACAGCGAAATGAAAGCGATAAACAATAAATGTAACCTTTTTCGAAATAAGCGAATACTCAGTTTAAGCTCTTCGCTATAAGATGACATTATGAAATATGCTGGAATAATAGTTCTCGTTCCTAATGCGCATTAAGTGTCCCTCAGTTTTTTAACACGGGACCACTGCATGAACACAGAAACGCCAAGAATATATAATCCTACCACTGACATAAAACCAATAAAAAGACCAATATTTTCAAGGATACTTACTAACAAAATTCATTCTCTCTGATACACATAACATTAAGCACTGGGGCGAGGTAACGAGCCCCATGTCCGCCGCGTAACTTTTACCGAATTATAGTTTTGCCACTGAACTCTGCTACGTCTTTTACCATTGAAGCAGCATAATCTTGCATATTTTTGGGCAATTCATTTGGCTTAAACCAACCATATTCAATTAGCTCGGATTCGTCGATGGTAATTGAACCAAGTTCACTTTCCCTAACTTCACAAGAGAGAAGAAATGTAAGTGACTGTAATTCGTCACCATTTGAATATTTCCTTACCCATTTAGAGCCAGAATAAACAGAAATTAATGATATTGCAGTAATCTCTATCCCTAGTTCTTCAAGCACTTCGCGGGTACCAGTTTCGAATATAGATTCGCCTAATTCTTGAAGGCCACCAGGAAGAAACCAGTTACCGTTGTCTTTATTTCTGACCAGTAAAATCCCTTTTGAAGAAGTAACAGCAACATCAACACCGGGAATAATTATTCGTTCCTTTCCAACTTTGCTTCTTAAAACCTTCCAGTATTCCATTGCACTCACATTAAAAGTAATGTTTTTCTGCTGGCGCGAGCGATAGCGGGTTAATAAAAGCGGACCTGTGCAACCGCAAATTGCTAGAGATAGGCAGATTACAATGCTTTTTTAAAGCAGATGCGCTCGGCCTCTTCATGCCCATAATTCTCCACTTCCGTTATGTCGTAACCATTAGCTATTAGCATTAGTAACATGGAACGAAAACGATTCATGGATTTAACTTTAATATGCTTAAAAGAACGGTCTTTAACAAGTTCTTCTTGAAGTGATAGCAAGCGCTTAGCAACTCCGAGTTTTCGCTTGCTCGGAACTACACCTCCTAACCAACTATAAAACTCAGTTTCACTGAGAGGGTACCCAATTTTAAACCCTATAAGACTATTTTGATGTTCACTAATTAAAACTAAGGAACCATCTAATACTTTGTTTCGCATTTCTTCGATAGAAAGATACTTATCTAATTCAGGTACCTTCAAAAATACTTCGAAGGCTTCTTCTACTGTTCCGATTCTTTCCATCTCAGATCTCTAACGCTCTCCACAAAGGCGAGCAACTTGTTGCGATTCCAGCGTACGTAGTTTGCGATAATGCTGGCGTTTGTTAAGGCTCAATGCCAACTTGCCGTTGTAATACTTCAATTTTTTCTTCAAGTTTTGCAACTTTCTTTTTTTGAGAGTTGCACTGAGCCGCTATTATGCCAAGTGGAATGATCGCTACCATAACTGGTGTCTCGAATGCTAACCAAGCAAACACCGCAAAAGATACTGGTAGCGCCATAGTATCTAAAAATTTAAAAAGTTCCTTCATGCTTTTACTTAATCCCATAGAGTATTAACGAGCCTGTAGATTAACCCTGTTTTTCCAGCATTAATCCAAGACTTCACAATAATTTATTTATCCCAACAATTTGCCAGATTGCTCATCATTTTCAACTGGTCATTTGGGTTTAAGACTGTTTTTTTCTTGTTTGTTGATTTGAGCGTGTATAGGACGGTTAGTGCGGGTTTTTTAAGGTGATGGTATGTGTTGTTAATGTCATTGCGTTGTTAGGTGACCGTTTTTGAACCATTTCTCTATGTTGTGAACCATGCAATACAATTTCCATTGCCCATCCACTTTGGCTTGGCTGCGCAAGCTAAACCGGTTTAAGCCTTTGT
>Ga0100385_1004399_pt1 | contig 12165 bp, 12 predicted proteins | sample CryGeymeta201509_FD_81543 | JGI IMG/M metagenome (GOLD analysis project Ga0100385, IMG submission 81543) | Groundwater microbial communities from Crystal Geyser aquifers in Utah, USA - Crystal Geyser metaG 2015-09 | ecosystem: Environmental > Aquatic > Deep subsurface > Groundwater | place: USA... | reverse complement strand
CGTTAGTGATTTGATCAAGAAGGTTAATTTTCAATCTCTTAATATCGTAAAGGGCCATAAGCTCGCTATCTATCTTGAACGCTTGTCTTTGCTCATCGACTCTAAACAGAGGTTGGGTATACAGATTGGGGCCGATATTGAATTACTCGTCGATGAACTTTGGGGGAGTTATCAGCATGAGTGCGAAGCGTTGAAAGTGAAGGTGACGATATTAAAGTTTATTTGGCTCTGCGTTTTTTTTCTTTCGACCTACCTTATTTCTCTCTACAGTATTTTGGGGAAAATGATTAGCTAGAACTAGTTGAAAGTTCGATGATATCTAGGTATTTTAGAGGCACTAATTACTTATATATCGGAGAACTTAATGAGTTACCAAAACGACAAACAAATTATCTATTCAATGAATCGCGTTGGAAAAGTTTATAAGAGTAAGCATGTGCTTAAAAATATCTCGCTCTCATACTTCTATGGAGCAAAAATTGGGGTTCTAGGTCTTAACGGTTCTGGAAAATCAACACTTTTAAAAATCATGGCCGGTCTTGACTCTGATCATCTTGGTGAAGTGACATTAGCAAAGAATTACAGTGTCGGTTACCTTGAGCAAGAGCCAAAACTTGATCCTGAAAAAACAGTTAAAGAAATTGTTCAGGAAGGTTGTCAGGAAGTTGTAAATAATCTTAAAGAATTTGAAGAGATCAGTGCGAAATTTTGTGAGCCTTTAAGCGATGACGAAATGAATAAGCTTCTTGATAAGCAAGCTAAGCTTCAAGATAAGCTTGATGCTTCAAATGCATGGGATCTTGATTCAAGACTAGAGCTTGCAATGGATGCACTAAACTGTCCTCCATCTGATCAAAAATGTGGAGTTCTTTCTGGTGGGGAAAAGAGAAGGGTTGCTCTTTGTCGTCTTCTTTTACAGGAGCCAGATATCTTACTTCTCGATGAGCCTACTAACCACCTTGATGCAGAAACAGTATGGTGGCTTGAAAGACATCTTCAACTATATAAAGGTACAGTAATTGCCGTAACCCACGATAGATACTTTTTAGATAACGTCGCTGGTTGGATTCTAGAACTTGACCGTGGAGAAGGGATTCCATTTGAAGGTAATTATACTGACTGGTTAGATACAAAGGCTAAACGTCTTGAGAAAGAAGAGAAGACAGAATCAAAAAGACAAAAGGCAATGAAAGAAGAACTTGAATGGATTCGTTCAAGTCCTAAGGCCCGTCAAGCTAAGTCAAAGGCCCGTATCCGTGAATACGAAGAAAGAGCAAAGCACCAGTCTGAAAAGAGAAATGAGACGAATGAACTATTCATTCCACCAGGACCTCGTTTAGGAAATAAAGTTATTGAAGCAGAAGGTGTTTCAAAAGCCTTTGGAGATAATCTTCTCTATGAAAATTTAGAATTTAAACTACCGGCCGGTGGTATCGTTGGAATTATTGGTCCGAACGGTGCTGGTAAGACAACTCTTTTCAAAATGATTACGGGACAAGAGCAAGCGACAACAGGAACATTCTCTGTTGGTGAAACAGTGAAATTAGCTTACGTTGACCAGGGGCGTGATCTTGATCCAAACCAGACAATTTACGATGTTGTTGCTGAAGGGCATGAAATAATTAAGCTTGGCGAAAACGAAGTTAACTCTCGTGCCTATATTGCAAAATTCAATTTCTCTGGAGAAGAGCAAAAGAAGAAAGTTTCAGAACTATCTGGTGGAGAGAGAAATAGAGTACACCTTGCAAAGGTTTTAAAAGAAGGTGGAAACGTCCTTCTTCTCGATGAGCCTACCAACGATCTTGATGTAAACACTCTTCAGGCCCTTGAAAAAGCGCTTGTTGATTATGCTGGTTGTGCGGTTATCATTTCCCATGATCGTTTCTTTCTGGATAGACTTGCAACACATATCCTAGCTTTTGAAGGTGAAGGAAATGTGATTTGGTTCGAAGGTAACTTCAATGACTATGAAGAAGATAAGAAAAAGCGTCTAGGGGAGAATGCAATAAACCCACGTCGTCATACTTATAAGAAGTTAACAAGAGTTTAATCATTGAGCTTAGTTTATAAATTTGGTGGAAGTACCATACGAAGTGCAACAGCGCTTCGTATGATTGCTGACATCATTGTAAATTCTCTCGACTTGAAGTTTGTCGTTGTTTCAGCGACCTATAACTCTACAAATGAGTTGGAAGAAATTGCACGAGCTTCAGTTAAAAGTCTTTGTAATGCAAAAGATTTAATTTCATCATTTCTTTTTAAACATGAAGCATTGGCAAAAGAGTTAGATGTTCTAAGCTTTTGCAAAGATCATTTTGCACAACTTCGAAATGAAGCCGAAGAATATAGCAAACGCATCAATGAAGACCTTGAAGTAAGGCCAATACTCATGGATGGCCTCTACTCGCTTGGGGAGAGGTTTTCTTCAATCATTTTATACTCATATATTAAAAATCATCTTCATCATCATTATGTGGACCATCTGGATGCTCGAGAAGTTATCGTCACTAATGATCGCTTTCGTGATGCTACTCCATTATTTGGATTTATTGAAAAAAGAGTTGCTTCTCTTGATCCCTCCAAAGTTTATATAACTCAAGGTTTTATTGGAAAGACTCTCGCTGGAGATACGACGACGTTAGGTAGAGAAGGTTCTGATTACACGGCCTCGATACTGGCATGGGCGCTAAGAGCATCAAGATTAGTAATATGGAAGGATGTTGGTGGTATCTTATCATGGGACCCTAAGATCTATGATGGTGCCTTTAAATTAAAAAATATTTCATATGATGAAGCAACTCTTTTAACTGAGAATGGGGCTAAGGTTCTATTTCATCGTACGATGAATCCTCTAAAAGAACGTTCTATTCCATTGGAGGTTAAGGGCGTTTATTCACCTCATGAGCATGGTAGTATTATTTCAAGTGCCTCTCATGGGAAAATCCTTGGCGTTGTCGAGCAAAAAAGTATCGAGTATTCAAAGCTATCGATCTGTGGTCATGACCTGATCGAAAATCAGGCCATCATTGAATTAATTAAGATCGAAGAAGCGGCTCTTGATGAGTTCAGCAATCAAGTTGTTGCTTTTAAGGTCAACTTGCAAAAAAGAGATGATCTGTTGGCTCAAATTGTTGCCCTTGTTTCTCTGTCATTTGATTCGTAATTGGATGCATTCCTTCCGCTCCTTTTACCTCAATGATTTCCTTAACTTTTTTATTTTCTAAGAAAACTACATGATCAATATTCTTGCATATCAGTTGTAGTATTTGTTCATAACTTATTGCTTGTCCAGAGTTAGAAAAAATACTGAAGAGCATTGCAAGTCTCGATAAAGTGTCTGTGGCACTATTTGCATGTATCGTCGAAAGAAGACCTGTATGGCCTGTATTCATTGCTAGCGTGAATGGCACGACTTCATCTGATCGAATCTCTCCAAGAATAATTCTCTCTGGTGACATTCTAAGTGAATACTTACAAAAATCAGTCATTGACTTATTTTTTTCTCCACTTGCTAGGAGATTTGTAAAATTTTTATCAGGTGAGGAAATTTCATGGGTATCTTCAATGACAACGACATGTTCTTCAGGATCAATATACTCAAGACATGACTTTAAGAAGCTTGTTTTCCCCGAGCCCGTCGAGCCCGCAATAATGATATTCTTTTTACTGCGAATTAAGTCAGCGACAATTTTCGCATCCTTCCCGTATTTATCGAGCGCAAAAACCTTAGACGCAAGTTTTCGCAAGAAAATAGTAGGGGAGTTTGTTGCACTAATACAACGATGAGTCAAAGTACATCGATAATTATCTCCATTTAGCTTGAGAAGAAACGAACAAAATGGATTTTGAAAATTCCAGTTTTGATTATTCTTTAATCCCAGTACATTTAAGCAAACTTCTAGGTCTTCATTGCTTATTGACAGGCCTTCGAAAATAACTTTACCTGTTTTACTTATAACTTCGATTGAAGTATTTCCGTGAATGATGACTTCAAATAAATCATCTTGCTTGACGATATTACTAAGAAAGCCGTGATCAAAGTAGATATCAAAGATATCTTTTAATTCTTCAATTTGAACTATTGAATCGAGATCAAGGCTGTTCTCATAAGCAATTCTAGCGCAAATTGATTCATGACTAAAGTCGATACTTCTTTGGAGTTCTTCTTTGAAAATTCTTTTATAACTCTTTGTCAGAAACTTAATTGCTTGATTACTACTTTCCATCTTTAAAGTTCCTTCTTTGTTACACGTACTATGGCGACTATCTTCTTATAAGTATTCATGGAGCTCTTAGATGAGAATATATTTTTTAAAACAGGGATATTTCCTATGATTGGTATCGATGATTCAAGATTATCATCTGTTTTAATATCGATTTCGAATATTTGAATTGGTCTATTAAGACTAATAGAAAAAGATGAGTTTTGAGAATTTCCAGTAATTGAATTAATTCCATCTGAGCTACTTGAGATTGGTCGAGAGAGATTTGTTGAATAATTAATTTGATATTGATTATTCTCTTTTTTCATTAGTATCTTTATTCCAAGGCCTACAAACTTCCACTTTGTCTCACTGACAATATTTGTTCCTCCTGTTCCTTGGAATGGGATTTCACTTCCTATTTTAATATCAAGAGGTGTGTCGAGCTTTAAAATTGCCTTGGGTGTTGCAAGGGTTGAGAGGTCATAATTTGAATCCTTGAGCTTAACTCTGTTATTTCCCGCGAGCGCGACAAGTCCTTGAGAGAATACGTCTGAGAGATTGACATCAATTTGATCAAGACCAAAGTTAATTTCAGATCCATCAAGTTTTTCGATTTGGAAGAGTTTAATATCGATTTGAAAGTTTTCAAGCTTTCCAAACGTCATTGAAGGATAGAAGTTAACCCCATGCTTTTCTTCCATTGTTCTTATAAATTGCTTATTTTTCAAAATTGTTTCTGTCGTCGCACAAGAGATGATGGCCTTTGTTTCTTCACAAAGGATTTCGTCGAGATAATTTTGAAAAAATTCATAATAGATACTACTCATAATTTCTTTTCTAAGCTCTTTTGACATCTGTAGGTTGTTGATGATTTCTTTTTTATGAACTTTAATTATTTCAACAATTGATAAGTACTGATCTCGGTTAATAATCGTTCCTGCCAAGATAATCTTTGGGCCAAAGACCTCTGTCTCAGTTAGGCCAATCGCCGACAGTGAATTTTGTATTTCTAAGAGTTTTAATTGTTGATTCTTACTTAAGACATAGATTTTAAGAGTTCTTTGCATTTTTCCTAGAAGCCTTAGTTCGCTATAGCCCTGCATAAGCCCTGTTAGATAAAATTTATTGCTGTTTTTGTCGAACCTAACACTTATGATGTCCTTGTTACCAATTGCGTACTTATTTATGCCATTTGCATTAATTTCAAATACTTGGCCTTTAGAAAGGCTTATCTGAGGGCCATATGCTTCTTGCGCTGCTATGTGACGAAAAGAAAAAACGATGGCAAAAGTAGTAAAGACTTTGACAAAGCACTGAAATTTAGATAAAAATTCTGTTCTAGTTAAAGACTTTAATTTTTTTAGTTTTATATTTAGGAGAATAATCATGGTTTCTAGAACTCGTGTAACTGAAAACAGACGTACTATCAGAAAAAAGAAAATGGGTGTTAAGAGAAAAGCAGCTAATAAGAACAAGGGGACAACTCCTAAGTTTAAAGTTCATCTCGATTAATTAATATTTTTATATTTTTTGAATTAAAAGGCCTTCGTTGAAAGGCCTTTTATAGTTTAGATATTGTCTTCGTTAGAATTTCTACATTCTGTCTTACTACATTCATCTCGTCATTTTCATCAAAACAAATATGTAACACGACGTCTTTGTATACGTCCTCGCATGGTTTATCTATTTCTACCACCTTAATTAGTTTCATTGTAACTTGAGCTTTCATTTCGCGAAGTAGGTACTCGACTGACTCAGTTTTATTCTTATAGCTGATGACGATAACATCTCTTGCTGTTACTTGTTGGGCAAGAAGCAATGTTAAGGTACATAATTTAAAAACGGATTTCATGAGGTCCTCCCTTTGAGAATTTTTGATTTGTTAATACTGTCATTGGATATGCCCTGATTAGTTTATTTCGGTAGTTTAAAAATTTAGACGCATCTTGGTCTTTCACGGTTACGACATAGACTGGAACTTCTCTGTCTTCAACATTGACAACTTCCTCTGTTGAATTTTCAATGATGACTTCTTCCGCGATCATTTCGTTATTAGGTCCAACGAGTTTGACCTTGGGAATACGTCCTCCTTTGGGAATATAGCTTTGAATCGGAAGACTCAGGCTTGTCATTCCTTTTTCGATCACTGCTTCAGGTGATAGCACGACTGGGTTACTACTGAGTGCTGTATAGGTCATTAGGTTTGTGAGAACAATACAAAAGAAAGACTTGATTGTGATAGTCTTTTTGAATTGCTGCTCTTTAGCCTTGTTAAAGAAAAGATCATCATCTTTTTTTGGTTCAGTTATTTTTGATCCAGCTTTTTTTAAAATTTTGAAATTCTTTAAGTCTTGCACTCTCGATATCCTTTTGAAGGTTGATATAGTTTATAAGTAGGGTGGTAATAATTAGAGTCCAGCCAATTGCTTCAATTTCCACAAAGCCTCGGTATTTATCTCTTTTGAGCTTAATGTAAAAGAGTGTGTAATGACTCCTTTGACGAGAGTAAATTCGGTTGAAATGGCGAAGGAGTCGCGGGTAATATTCATTGGTTCTTTTGCAGTGAATAGTAGGTAGCTTTTCCATTTGTCCCTAAAGAATATTGAGCCATCAAAATCTCTTTTTAAGAGTGTTGATACGACAAGTTTTACTGGGGTACTTATGACAAATTGTCCCGTATTTTTCCAGTTACAGTATTTCGATTTTGCAACATTTTTCAGATATGAAAGATGATAGATTTGCTGGGTCAGTATCAAGGTTTGATGAGTTGCTTCAGCCGCTGCATAGATGGCGGGAAGCTTGGCAATAGTTTTTGTCCAATAGGCCACTTGAATGCCGCGATTAAGGCGAGATTGGACAGTGTAGTATCGCTGGACAAGTCTTACTGTGTCTTGTGTGCAAAGATAAGCTTTGTTTCGAAACTGAAGCTTTCGGTACAAGATGAGATTTTTTACCAGACTGCCCGAAGCGAAGGCGAGGACAAGGAGTGTGAGAAGAAAAGCGATGGGAAGAATGGTTCCTTTATTATTTCTTAGCATCTCATTGTCCTTTATTCTTTGTAATTTTTTTTGGGGGAACGAGTTTTTGTTTGAAGTCGTACCTAAAGTTTGAGTTTCGATAATCAATCTTGTAAGCAGCATTTTCTTGGGAAATTCGAACTCGCCTTTGGAAAAGTCCTTGGTGTTCACAAGAAATTGATTTATTTAAGGACTTGTTTGTTGAGTTAAGTCCTTGATGTATTTTGAAGTAGGTTTGGTAGCTTTTTTCATCAATGCATGAGCTTTCATTAATGATTTGGATTGAGAGAAACGAGACCATTACAATAAGTGTAATGGCCAATATGTGAGAGAGGATTTGCATTAGATCTTGATAGATTTTGTAATTTTCTCTTTTGATTGCTTCAATCTTGTCTCGATTGAATCTCCAAAACTTTTCATCACACCGATGCAGAGAATACCAACGAGACTCGTGATAATCATGTACTCCATTACCCCTTGTCCTTTTTGATTTCTTAAAATTTTCTTTCTCATAAATGCTCCTTGTTAATGCTGGAGCTAATGTAGGGGAGAATAAGAGGTGAGTCGACGTTTTGAAGCACTTTAGTCGGTCTTTTTTCAAAGATGAAAATATTTCCCTTTTTGACCTGTACTTTCAACAACTTGCTACATTTTTTAGAGGAACGTAAAATAAGAGAATGAACGAGAAAAGTAATTTTTATGTATTTGAACGAAAAGAGATTTTTTTAGTAATCCTGTTTGTGATTCTAGTATCAATCACATCATTCCTTTTTGGACTAAAGATGGGCTCAGGCTATTCTTTTGAAAAAACTGGGCACAATGAGTCTGATCTTGAAATGATTTCTACTCCTGCAAAGAAGATTGATTTTTCTTCTACGGAAGAAGAGAGTGTTAAGAAGATGATTGATGAGCAGAAGGCGATGCCGGAAACTAAGAAAGAAGACATTAACAAAACTGTAGAAGAGTCATTGAAGAAGAAAATGATTGAAGAGTTTAACTCTGAAAATTCAAAAAAATTCAACAATGAAGCGGAGCCTGTAAAAGTCAATGAGGTCACTCCTGAAACGAGTCCGGTCGTGATGGATGATACTCCTGCTGTTTCAGATCAAGAAGTACCGGCACAGGTTGAAGAGAATGGAGTTTCCTCAAGTGATAAATTTGCAGGAAAGTATACAATTCAGCTTGGTTCGTACCAAACGGTTAAGGAAGCGACAGATTTTGCTGAGGGATTTAAAGTGTTAGGCTACAATCCGATTATTAATGAAGTACAGATTCCAAGTCGTGGAAATTGGTTCAGAGTTAGTCTGGGTGTATTTGATTCACTTGTTGATGCAAAGAGTTACCTTTTAAAAAATAAGAGTCTTTTTTCAGATAGAGACTATGTTTTGATTCAGTTTGATTAATGACTAATTCCTAAGTCCGTGTTAATATTTTGCTATATTAATTCGGAGCAATAATGAAAAACTCAAAAATATATTGTCTTGTGATGGCCGGTGGTCGAGGAACTCGTCTTTGGCCTGAGTCTACTGAAAAAAAGCCAAAGCAATACCTTTCTCTTGTTGGAGAGGGGACTTTACTTGAACAAACTTTAAATCGTTTTGAATCAATAATTGAGCCATCTTTTCGTTTTATCGTGACGACTGAAGATCAAAAAGATCTCGCGCTTTCTTCATCAAAGGGGAAAGTGAATTCTTCGGGATTAATCCTTGAGCCTGCAGGAAGAAATACTGCGCCTTGTATTCTACTTTCTTTAGCAAGTCTGGAAAATGCTGGAGCGAGTGATGAAGATGTTGTTGCGGTCATGCCATCTGATCATGTTATTTTAGATACTCAAGGTTTTAAGAAAACATTTCTCGATGCTGTTGAGTTGTGCTCAAGCTCTGACTCGATTACAACAATTGGAATTAGACCTCACTTTCCACATACTGGTTATGGATATATTAGAAAAGGTAAAAGCATCGGTAATGGTGCTGAAGTTTTAGAATTTAGAGAAAAACCAGACTTTGAAACAGCAAAGTCATATCTTGCAACAGGTGAATTTCTTTGGAATGCAGGAATGTTCATGGGAAAACTTGGTGTGTTTAAGCGCGAGTTTGCAAAACATTCGCCTGATATGTTTGCTTTTTATCAAAAGTTACTTGAAGTGATTAATGATCAAAAAGCTTTGGCCGTTGTTTATGCACAAATTCCTGAAGACTCAATCGATTATGCGATCATGGAAAAATCAGATTGTATTACAACTATTCCGGCAAGTTTTGATTGGAATGATTTAGGTTCATGGGAGGCCCTTGAAGCTGTCGTTGATAAGGTTGATGGTAATACAGTTGTGAAGGCGGCATCTTTCTTTGCAAAGGACTCAGTTGGAAATGTTGTGTACGCTCCAGATAAATTTGTTTCACTTATTAATGTGAATGACCTTGTTGTTGTTTCTAATGAGAGAGCGGTTATGATTATGCCAAAGCACGATGCTCAAAGAGTTAAAGAAGTTGTCCAGCACCTAAAAGCTGATAAGTTAGATAATCTCTTATAATTGAAGGCCCGTGATTGGGCCTTTTTTATTTCTTCCAAACCGATTGTAAGTACTGATCTCGACCTGAATTGTAACGATAGAATTTATAGCGAATTGGATTGGTCTTGTAATAATCTTGGTGATAATCTTCGGCCGGATAAAATTTTTCGAGGTGATAGGCTTCTGTCACGATTGGTTTTTTAAAGTATTTCTGATGCTCTTTTTTACTTTCGAGAAATATCTTTTTTTCCTCTTCATTAAGAAAGAAAAATCCTGTCGCATATTGAGGGCCGCGATCGACAAATTGTCCGCCAGCATCAGTCGGGTTAACATTTCTCCAAAAAGTTTCGAGAATTTTTTTTAATGATATTTTTGAATCATCATAAGCTATTTCGACAACTTCGAGATGACCAGAAGAGCCACTTGAAACATCGTGATAAGTTGGGGATTTAAGTTTTCCACCGGCGTAGCCAGAGGTCGTTTTAAGTACTCCAGGAAGTTTATCAAATGGAGCTTCCATACACCAGAAACAACCTCCTGCGACAACTATTGTCTTCGTAGTTGCAAAGGTAAGGATGGCAATATTAGATACGATCAAAAACTTTAGTAGTGTGTTTACCATAGATTTGAATTGGTGTAAGTTTTTCAATTTCATTTAATAACTCCTGTTCACTTTGATTAGTGAACAAAGACCTTAAAACGTTATAGAAATCTTGCTTGTTTTTTGACTTAAAAGAAGCTTCTTGGACGTGCTTGTAACAGTCTTCACGTGTTTTATCTGTAATTTCAATAAGTTTATGAAGAACAAAACTTGAAAGGTAGATAAAATTATCATTAACTTTCTTGTCCATATTTTCATTGTTAACAACAAGATCTCTCACTGTCGTGCTTAATCTTCTAAGAGTATAACTCATCAGACCAAGGGCATCAGGCAAGTAGATTCTCTCTGCACTAGAATGACTAATATCTCTTTCATGCCAAAGAAGAGTATTATCCATGGCAAGAGTTAGGTGTGATCGAAGCACACGGGCCATCCCTGTGAGGTTTTCACTGGAGATAGGATTTTTCTTGTGAGGCATTGTAGAAGAGCCTTTTTGACCCTTTGCAAAGCCTTCAAAAACTTCTGCGACATCACTATGTTGAAGATGTCTTATCTCCATCGCGAGTCTCTCTAGTGCACATCCGTAGAGAGAAAAAATGGAGATTAGTTTTGCGATGCGATCTCTTGGAATAATTTGTGTTGAAACATCTTCGACTTCAAGATCTAGTTCTGTGAGAACTTCCTTTTCAAGCTCCGGGTCAACAATGGTATAATTTCCAACTGCTCCGGATATTTGTCCAGTAAGTTCATTATTGTAAAATTCTTGCAACTCAGCGAAGCGGCGATTAAATTCACTATAGTGTCCCAGAATTTTTTGGCCGAAACTCATTGGCTCGGCCCAAATTCCATGGCTCCTTCCGATACAAACTTGATCCTTATTTCTTAATGCAAGATCATAAAGTTCATCGAGTAGGGCCTTATAGTCTGAAATGATCACATCGAGTGATTCTTTTATTTGAAGCATTAGAGCAGTGTCGATGATATCACTTGAAGTCACTCCAAAGTGAAAGAATTTTCCAAACTCTTTTGGCATTTGTTCAGTGATTGATGAACAAAATGCAATAACATCATGGCGAGTTTCTTTTTCAATTTCATAAATTCTCTCACAGTTTATTTTTGCCTCGCTGGCTTTTGTGACAACCTCTTGTGAAATATGTCCACGGTTTGCAAGAGCATTTAGGAGAGCAACTTCAACATCAAGGAATTTTTTGAATTTAAATTCATCGGTCCATATTTGTGCTATTTCTATAACTTCATATCTTTCAATCATTTTGCATCCTAAAAGTAAAACCCTAAACCAAGGCCAATTGTCATCCATGTTGCGATAAAATCGACCTTCGTCTCAGTATCCGTATCTGTGTAAGAAAGAGAATTAAGGTGGTAATCTGCTCTGAGTGACCAGTGAAATGCTTTTGAAGTACGATAAAATAGTGCATAGCCTGCAACCATCCCATAACCACTCATTGTTTCTTCGATAACTGATGAGCTTGCTGTAACATAATTAACCGTAAACATCGACTCATCATAAACATGGGCATTATCCCAAAAGGTATTGATAAGTGTTGAACGACGAGAAAGTCCAAAGCCAGCTTCAAGCATATCGATCGTTTCTGTTTGACGGGCAAAGTTACAACTCAAGTGTGTAGCTTCTTTTATTGTTGAATAGTTCTTTGAAGCAAGAAGAACGTAGGAGAATGGATTTTGAAACCAGGTCATCTGTCCTCTGAAGCCACTAATTGAAGCAGCCTCCATGAGGTTCATATTTGCAGAATAACTTAGGTCTAGCGAGTATGAATCATTGGCGATATCATAGTCGTAGTCTTTGATCCCAGT
>Ga0100385_1004391_pt1 | contig 12175 bp, 8 predicted proteins | sample CryGeymeta201509_FD_81543 | JGI IMG/M metagenome (GOLD analysis project Ga0100385, IMG submission 81543) | Groundwater microbial communities from Crystal Geyser aquifers in Utah, USA - Crystal Geyser metaG 2015-09 | ecosystem: Environmental > Aquatic > Deep subsurface > Groundwater | place: USA... | reverse complement strand
TATATGACAGGTAAATCTGATGGTGGAGTTAAAAAGACTCGTACTAGCATTAACTTCTCAGAAGGTGAGCAAGTTAAAGTTATCGAAGGTCCATTTGCTTCATTTGTAGGTACTGTTGAGGCCGTAAATGAAAAAGGAAAACTGAAAGTAAACGTTTCAATCTTTGGTAGACCAACACCAGTTGAATTAGATTACTCTCAAGTTGAAAAAATAGGTTAATTAGTTGGTAGAACTTAGGTTCGCAGGAGTTAAAAATGGCTAAGAAAATTACAGGTTTCATTAAGCTACAAATTCCTGGTGGAAAGGCAAACCCTTCTCCTCCAGTAGGTCCAGCACTCGGTCAAAAGGGTGTTAACATCATGGAATTTTGTAAGGCTTTCAACGCGAAAACACAAAAAGATGCAGGAGTTATTCTTCCTACAATCATTACTGTGTATTCAGACAGATCGTTTACATTCGTTACTAAAACACCTCCAGCATCTTACTTGCTTAAGGACTTAATGAAGCTTAAAAGAGGCGCGCAAAAAACTGGTACAGAAACAGTTGGTGCAGTTTCTAAAAAGATTGTTGAGCAAATCGTTGAAACGAAAAGACCAGATCTTACTGCAGCTACACAAGAAGCAGCAGAGAGAACAATTGAAGGTTCATGTCGTTCAATGGGAATTAAGCTAGATTACTAATTGGGAGACTGTAAAAGTCGTTTGAACCAACTGAGGTTATTATGGGAAAGAAATCAAAAAAATATTTAGACGCATTAGCGAAAGTTGATGCAACAGCAACTTACTCAATCAGTGATGCAATTAAACTTTGTAAAGAAGTTAAATTCGCAAAATTCGATGAAACAGTTGATTTAGCATTCAGACTTGGAGTTGATCCTCGTCACGCTGACCAAATGATTAGAGGAGCGATCTCTCTACCAGCTGGTACAGGTAAAACAGTTAGAATCTGTGTTCTTACATCAGGTGATAACCTTAAGAAAGCTGAAGATGCTGGAGCTGACTTTGTTGGTGGTGATGATATCATCGCTAAGATTGCTGGTGGATGGTTAGAGTTCGATAGAATGATTGCTACTCCAGACATGATGGGTAAATTAGGTAGAATCGGTAGAGTACTTGGACCAAGAGGTCTTATGCCAAACCCAAAACTTGGTACAGTTACAACTGACGTTGAAAAAGCTGTTCAAGAACAAAAAGCTGGTAAGGTTGAGTATAGAACAGAAAAGAACGGGATCATTCACGTTCCTGTTGGAAAATCATCTTTCTCTGATGAAGATCTAAGAAAGAACATCGATGCTATGGTTGCTGCAATCATTAAGGCTAAACCAAGTAGTGCTAAAGGGACATATATGAAGTCTCTTGCTATCAGTACTACAATGGGTCCAGGTATCAAAATTGATACACTAGAAGCTTCAACTGTTGGTGCAAGTAAATAAGACGTAGAGGTGATGAAAGTCGGTGTAGCTGCTGTAAACGTTTAACGCTACATAAGGCCTGCTTAAATCTCACTCCAGCGATATAGGAGGTAATAAATGTTAACAAGATCCGAGAAGGATGTAATTATCAATGGCCTAAAGGCTGATATTGATAATGCAAAAGCGATCTTTCTAACTAACTTAGTAGGTTTGAAATCAAACATATCTACTGGTTTGAGAAAGAGCGTAAGAGATGCTGAAGGTAAAGTAGTTGTTGCCAAAAACTCTCTTTTTGAAAAAGCTGCACAGGGAACAGCAGCAGAGGCTCTTCTTTCAGGTTTAAAAGGAACTCAAGCAGTTGCTTTCGCTTTTGGTGATGCACCAGGTGTAGCAAAGGCCCTTAAAGAACTTGGAAAAGAACAAGAACTAGTTGAGCTACGTGGTGGTTTACTAGATGGTAAAGTATTAAGTATCGCTGATGTTAAGGCCATTGCTGACCTTCCATCAAGAGACGAAATGCTTGGAACATTACTTGCGACTTTCAACGCGCCAATCTCTGCACTTGCAAGAGTGCTACATGCGATTAGCGAAACGAAAGGTGAAGGTAGTGCTGTAGTTGCTGAGGCTGCTGAATAAGAAGCCCTTGTATAAATGTAGTTTTAAAACAAATTAATCAAAAAATGAATTATTGAAGGAGTTTACAATGTCTATCACAAACGAACAATTAATCGATCATATCTCTGCAATGTCAGTACTTGAGTGTTCTGAATTAGTTAAATTACTAGAAGAAAAATTTGGTGTATCAGCTGCTCCTGTAGCTGTTGCTGGTGGTGGTGCTGCTGCTGCTGTTGAAGAAAAAACTGAATTTGACGTAATTCTTGCTGACGCAGGTGCTAAGAAGATCAACGTTATTAAAGAAGTTAGAGGAATCACTGGACTAGGGCTTAAAGAAGCAAAAGATCTAGTTGAAGGTGCTCCAAAGCCAGTTAAAGAAGCTTGTACAAAAGAAGAAGCTGAAGAAATCAAGAAAAAACTTGAGGCAGCTGGTGCTAAAGTAGAGCTTAAGTAATTATTTTACAAATTGCTTAACATTTACTATTAAGTAAAGAAAAAAATTTTGGTGTGAAGGCCTTTAAGCCTTCACACCTTTTTGTGTTTAAAAATAAAAAATAATAAAAAAAACTATACTAACGTGCACGATAATATTTTAAATCTAGGAGACCGCAAATGACTGAGGTTTTTAGACCTAATGAGTGGTTTCGTAAGAACTTTGCCTCAACACCGGCTGTTCTTGAAACTCCACCCCTGATGCTTCTACAACAGAGTTCTTATGAAGAATTCTTACAAAGAGATGTTCCACCTGCTAAAAGAGAAGAGGTTGGCTTACAGGCTGTATTCCATTCTGTTTTTCCAATTCACGACTTTAACAAAACTGTATCATTAGAGTTTGTTAGTTATTCTCTTGAAGAGCCAAAATACACTGTAAAAGAGTGTAGACAACGTGGTCTCTCTTACGAGTCACCATTAAAAGTAGTTGTTAGACTAGTTTTCTATGATGTGGCTGTAGACAAAGATGGTAACGAACAAAGAACTGTGTCTTCTATTAAGGAACAGGAAGTTTACCTCGGTAATATTCCATTAATGGCTGAAACTGGTTCTTTTGTATATAACGGAACTGAGAGAGTTATTGTTTCTCAGCTTCATAGATCACCAGGTATTGTTTTCGAACATGATTTCGGAAAGAAACACTCGAGTGGTAAACTTCTATATTCAGCAAGAATTATTCCTCATAGAGGATCTTGGTTAGATTTCGAATTTGATCATAAAAATATTCTTTTCGCTAGAATCGATAGAAAGAGAAAGCTTCACGCAACTGTAGTACTAAAAGCTCTTGGACTTTCTACTGAAGAAATTCTAAATGCATTTTACGAAATGGAAACTGTTAAGCTTGCAAAAGATGGTAACTTCGAAAGAGTACTTGATTTAAACCTACTTATTGGAACAAGAGCAAATGAAGATGTGCTAGATCCAAAAACTGGTAAACCGGTTGTTAGAAAAGGTAAAAAGTATTCTAAGGCATCTGTTAAGAGATTAGTAGAAGCTGGAGTAACTTCATTAGCTGCAACATTGGAAGATGTTGTTGGTAGAGTTGTCGCTGAAGATATTTTCAATGAAGAAACTGGTGAAGTAATTTGTTTAGCAAATGAAGCTTTGTCAGAATCAAAAATCCAAGAATTAATGGGTGTTGGTGTAAAAGAAGTTAAAGTTCTTTATATCGATATGATTAACTTTGGTGATCAAATTAGAAACACTCTTTTAGTTGATAAAACAGATACTAAAGAAGATGCACTAATTAAAATTTTTGAAAGACTAAGACCAGGTGAGCCACCAGCTGTTGAAGCTGCTCAGGCCCTATTTAATGGTTTATTCTTCAATGAAGAAAGATATGACCTATCTCGTGTTGGTCGTATGAAAATCAATTACAAATTTCAAACAGATATCCCTGTTGAGAATACAATTCTTACGAAGGAAGATATTGTTAAAACTGTTCATTACCTTGTTGAACTTAACAACGGTAAAGGTCGAGTTGATGATATTGACCACTTAGGAAACAGAAGAGTTAGAGCTGTAGGTGAACTTCTAGAAAACCAATTTAGAGTTGGTCTTGTAAGAATGGAAAGAGCGGTTAAAGAAAGAATGGCAATTCAAGAAATTGATACAATGATGCCATACGATCTAGTTAACCAAAAACCAGTTGCTGCTGCTGTTAAAGAATTTTTTGGATCTTCTCAGCTTTCACAGTTCATGGATCAAACAAACCCACTTTCTGAAGTAACTCACAAGAGAAGACTTTCAGCTCTTGGGCCAGGTGGTCTAACTCGTGAGAGAGCATCATTCGAAGTTCGTGACGTTCACGTTACTCACTACGGAAGAATGTGTCCGGTTGAGACTCCAGAAGGACCAAACATTGGTCTAATTACATCTCTTGCTACATATGCAAAAGTTTCTGAATACGGATTCATTGAAACACCATATTTAACAGTTGATGAAAATAGAAAAATTGGTGACGTAAAGTATTTTACTGCCTTCCAAGAAGAAGGAAAAGTAATTGCACAGATCGACGTAAACAATATGAAAGATGGAAAGCTTGAAGGTGAGCATATTGCGGCTCGTGCTTCTGGTGAATTCACTCTCGTAAATGCTGATGAAGTTGATTTGATGGACGTTTCTCCAACTCAGATGATTTCTGTTGCTACATCACTTATTCCTTTCCTTGAGCACGATGATGCCAACCGTGCACTTATGGGATCGAACATGATGAGACAGGCCGTGCCTGTTGTTAGAACAGATGCTCCTATCGTTGGTACTGGTACTGAAAGAGTTGTTGCTAGAGATTCTGGTGCAGTTCTTTTTGCTAAAGAAGACGGAAAGGTTATCTTTGTTGATTCAAATAGAATTGTTATTCAAAGAAATAAATTTAAAGATGGTGAGTCTGGTGTTGATATTTACAAACTTGTTAAATATCAAAGAACAAACCAAAATACTTCTAACAACCAAAAAGCTCTTGTTAAAGAGGGAGATATCGTTGTTAAGGGTGATGTTCTTGCAGATGGTCCAGGTACTGACAATGGTGATTTAGCTCTAGGGCAAAACGTTCTTGTGGCGTTCATGCCGTGGGGTGGATATAACTACGAAGATTCGATCCTAATTTCTGAAGATCTTCTAGCTCAAGATATCTTTACTTCAGTTCACATTGAAGCATTTGAAATCGAAGCAAGAGATACAAAACTAGGTAAAGAAGAAATTACTAGAGATATCCCGAACGTTTCAGAAGAGTCTTTAAAAGACCTTGATGAAGCAGGTATTATTAGAGTTGGTGCAATCATCAAGTCTGGTGACATCCTTGTTGGTAAAATTACTCCAAAAGGTGAAACTCAACTTTCTCCTGAGGAAAAACTACTTAAGGCGATCTTCGGTGATAAAGCTGGAGACGTTAAAGATACTTCATTAAGAGTTCCTTCAAGTGTAAGAGGAACTGTTATCGACGCTAGAGTTTATACTCGTGAAGGTGTTGAGCTTTGTGCAAGATCAAAAGAGATCATTGAGCAAGAAACAACTCTTTTAAGAAGAGATGAAAGAATTGAAATTAAAGCAATTCAAACATCAGCAATTCTTAAAATTGCAGAAATGCTTAAAGGTGCTAAAACATCTGACAAGCTAGTTTCTGAAGATGGTTCAACTGAACTTCTTGCTAAAGGCGCTGAAGTTAACTTTGAAAATCTTTCATCAATTCCATTTGAGTTAATTGGATATCTTCCATTACAAGCGGAACTTGAAGAAAAACTTTCTGAGTACTTTGCTGATATCAGAAACAGAATTAATAGAGTAAGACAAAAAACTACTGATGAAATTGCAAAACTTCACAGAGGTGATGAGCTTCCTCCAGGTGTAATTAAGAAAGTAATCGTATATGTTGCGATTAAGAGAAAGTTACAACCAGGTGATAAGATGGCTGGACGTCACGGTAACAAAGGGGTTATCTCAAACGTTCTTCCAAAAGAAGATATGCCATACCTAGCAGATGGTACTCCAGTAGAAATCGTACTTAACCCACTAGGGGTTCCGTCACGTATGAACATTGGACAGCTTCTTGAACTTCACCTTGGATGGGCAGGTCGTGGACTTGGTGACAAGCTAAGACTTATGCTTGAAGAGCAAAGAGAAATTCATGAATTTAAAGATTTTATCTTTAAAATTTATAACACTCCGGATACTGAAGCTTGGCTTAAAAAAGCATCAGATGAAGAAGTTAGAACTCTTGCTAAGAAACTTACTTCAGGTGTTAGATTCTCAACTAAAGTTTTCGACGGTGCGAAAGAATCTGATATTAGAGAGATGCTAGCATTAGCAGATCTTGAAACTAACGGTAAGACGACTCTCTTTGATGGTAAAACAGGTGATGCATTCGCTGAAGACGTAACAGTTGGAACAATGTATATGCTTAAACTTCACCACTTAGTAGATGAAAAACTTCACGCTCGTTCTACAGGGCCATATTCACTTGTTACTCAGCAGCCACTTGGTGGTAAGGCTCAGTTCGGTGGGCAGCGTCTTGGAGAGATGGAAGTTTGGGCACTTGAAGCTTACGGTGCGGCTTATACACTTCAAGAATTCTTAACGGTAAAATCTGATGATGTTATCGGAAGAACAAGAATGTATGAATCTATCGTAAAAGGTGAGCAAGTTCTTGAACCAGGTCTTCCTGAATCATTTAATGTTCTTATCAGAGAGCTTCAAGCACTTTGTTTAGACGTTAAACTTGAGGAAGGTAAAGAAGAAGAAGAACTTAGATAGTTTTAGATAACTTATTTCCTCGAGGCTTTGTCCTCGAGGTATTTATAGAGGGCACAAGATGAAAGACCTTTTGAACTTTTTTGATAAACCAAAAGATCCAGTAAGTGTTGAAGCTGTTTCAATTAAAATGGCTTCTCCAGACACTATTCGTGAGTGGTCATTTGGTGAAGTTAAAAAGCCAGAGACAATCAACTATAGAACATATAAGCCAGAGAGAGATGGTCTTTTCTGTGCAAAAATTTTCGGACCAATCAAAGATTACGAATGTATCTGTGGTAAGTATAAGAGAATGAAGCACAGAGGTGTAGTTTGTGAAAAATGTGGTGTTGAAGTAACACTTTCTAAAGTAAGAAGAGAAAGATGTGGTCACATTGAACTAGCAGCGCCAGTTGCACACATTTGGTTTTTAAGATCACTCCCATCTAGACTAGGAGCTCTTTTAAATTTAACTCTTAAAGAACTTGAAAAAGTACTTTATTATGAAGCTTTTATCGTAACTTCTTCAGCTACAGATGGTGTTGAGGGTGGTTTAGAAGTTGGTCGTGTTATCACTGAACAACAATATTACGAACTAAAAGAACAAGCTGTTGATTTCGAAGCTGGAATGGGTGGAGAAGTTGTTCAAGAACTACTTCAAAAACTAGATATTGATACTGAAAATAAATATCTAAGAAGAAACCTAGCTAGTGCAACAACTGAAATGGCTAGAACAAAACTTGTTAAGAGACTAAAAGTTGTAGAGTCAATTATGAAGTCTGAAAACAGACCTGATTGGTTCATGATGGATGTAATCCCAGTATTACCACCAGATTTAAGACCACTAGTTCCTCTAGAAGCAGGAAGGTTTGCTACTTCAGATCTTAACGATCTTTATAGAAGAGTAATTAATAGAAATAACCGTCTAAGAAGACTTAAGGAACTTAATGCTCCTGAGATCATTATTAGAAACGAAAAGAGAATGCTTCAAGAAGCAGTAGATGCTCTTTTTGATAACGGTAGAAGAGGTAAAGTATTTACTGGTGCGAACAAGCGTCCACTTAGATCTTTATCTGATATGTTAAAAGGAAAGCAAGGGCGTTTCCGTCAAAACCTTCTTGGTAAGCGTGTTGACTATTCTGGACGTTCTGTAATCGTTGTTGGACCAAGTTTAAGACTTCACCAGTGTGGTCTTCCAAAACTTATGGCCCTTGAGCTTTTCAAGCCATTTATCTACAACAAGTTAATTGAAAAAGGTCACTGTACTACAATTAAAGTTGCAAAAAGAATGGTTGAGCAACAAAAAGAAGAAGTTTGGAATATTCTTGAAGAAGTTGTTCAAGAGCACCCAGTACTTCTAAACCGTGCGCCTACTCTACACAGACTAGGAATTCAAGCATTTGAACCAGTACTAATTGAAGGTAAGGCTATTAGACTTCACCCACTAGTTTGTACTGCATTTAACGCTGACTTTGACGGTGACCAGATGGCTGTTCACGTTCCATTGTCTCTTGAAGCACAAATTGAGTGTCGTATTCTTGCAATGTCGACAAATAATATTCTTTCACCAAAAGATGGTTCTCCAATTATCGTTCCATCACAGGATATCGTTCTTGGTCTTTACTACATGACTCGTGTTAGACCATATGCTCGTGGATATGGAAAAGTGTTCTCTTCAAAAGAGGAAGCGCAATTCGCATACCATTCAGGTAACCTTCACCTTCAAGCGCCTATTAAGGTTCGTATTGCAGGTCATCTACATGAGACGACTGTTGGTAGAACATTTGTTTTTGATATCATCCCGGCTTGTTTAAGCTTTGAAGATATTAACAAGAACTTAAATAAGAAAGAACTTGGAAAGCTTCTTGATGCTGCATATAGAAAAGGTTCTGAGAAAGATACTGTTCTACTTGCTGATAGTATCATGCAGACTGGTTATGACATGGCGACGAGAGCTGGTATCTCGATTAACGTTGTGGATATGACTATTCCAAAAGAAAAAGAAGGAATTCTTAACGAAGCATACACTGAAGTAGATTCAATCATTGAGGAATATAACGAAGGTTCTATTACAAATGGTGAAAGATACAACAAGGTTGTTGATGTTTGGTCACAAACAACAGAAAAACTTGTTAAGGTTATGCTTGAGAGAATTTCAATTGATACTTTCGTAAGTGAAGTACCAGGTGAGGAGCCAATTGAGGCACCTTCATTTAACTCTCTTTATATGATGGCCGATTCTGGAGCAAGGGGTTCTGCACAGCAGATGAGACAGCTTGCTGCGATGAGGGGTCTAATGGCTAAACCATCTGGGGAGATTATTGAGACACCAATTACTTCAAACTTCCGTGAAGGTTTATCAGCACTTCAATACTTTACGTCTACCCACGGTGCGCGTAAGGGTCTAGCGGATACTGCTCTTAAGACGGCAAACTCTGGTTATCTAACAAGAAGACTAGTTGACGTTGCTCAAGATGGTATTATTAGAACTGAAGATTGTGGAACTACTGATGGTATTACACTTACTTCACGTATTGAGTCTGGAGAAGTTGTAGAACACGTTTCTGATAGAGCTATGGGTCGTGTTACGGCATCATCTGTTCTTAACGTAAACGGTGAAGAAGTTCTTGCTGCTGGACATATGCTAACTGAAAAAGACCTACAGGTTCTTAAAGACCAAGAAGTCGATCAGATTAAAGTTAGATCAGTTTTAACTTGTAACGAAAAGCACGGATTCTGTGCAATGTGTTTTGGACGTGACCTTGCAAGAGGAACATTAGTATCAATGGGTGAAACTGTTGGTGTTATTGCTGCTCAGTCAATTGGTGAGCCAGGTACACAGCTTACAATGCGTACATTCCACGTTGGGGGTACAGCAACTGCAGGTGCACAAGTTAACAAAACTATCGTTAGAACTGCTGGTCAGGTAATGTTTGACAACGTTAAGCTTGCTGAAACACCAAATGGTCTAATTGTTATGAATAAGAATGGATCTCTTGTTATTAAAGATAACAGAGGTGTTGAGAAAGAAAGATACGCTGCTGTTTATGGTGCGAAATTATTCTTTGCTGAAGGTACGGATGTGAACGTTGGGGATACCCTGATTGAATGGGACCCGTTCTCAATTCCACTTCTTACTGAAGTTGCTGGTACCGTTAAGTTTGAAGATATGATTGTTGGAGCAACAATCAGTGAGCAGACAGATACTGTTACTGGTCTTACTCAAAGAGTTGTAATGGAGTCTAAAGACCCATCATTACAACCAAGAGTTACAATGCTTGACGCTGACGGAAATCCACTAGTAGTTCCTGGAACTAAGAGACAGGCTTCATTCAGACTTCAAGTAGGTGCTACTCTTACGGTAAACGAAGGTGATAGTGTTGCTATCGGTGCTGTTTTATCTAAGCTTTCTCGTGAAACGACGAAAACAAAAGATATTACAGGGGGTCTTCCAAGAGTTGCAGAACTTTTCGAAGCTAGAAAGCCAACTAACGCTGCTCAGATCTCTGATGTTTCAGGAACAATTGAATTTGGTGCCGAAGTTAGAGGTAGCCGTAGAATACTTGTAAAACCAGAAGATGGAAGTGATCCAGTTGTATACACTATTCCTAAAGGAAGATTCGTTACTGTTAACGAAGGTGACTATATTAGAGCTGGTGAGCCGATTATGGACGGTCCATCAAATCCACATGATATCTTAAGAGTATTAGGTATCAAGGAACTTGCTGGTTATATCGTTGATGAAATTCAAGAAGTTTATAGACTTCAAGGTGTTGACATCGATGATAAGCATATTGAGGTAATTGTTTCACAAATGCTTAAAAAAGTAGAAGTAACTGATCCAGGTGATTCAACATTTGTTGTTGGGGACTCTGTTACAAAAACTGAACTAATCAGCGAAAATGAAAAACTTGTTGCTCAAGGTTACGAGCCTGCACAAGCAAGACCTTTACTGCTTGGTATTACAAAAGCTGCCTTAACGACTGATTCGTTTATTTCAGCTGCGTCATTCCAGGAAACAACAAAGGTTCTTACTCAAGCAGCCCTTGAAGGTAAGAGTGATGAGCTACGAGGACTAAAAGAAAACGTAATTATGGGACGCTTAATCCCAGCGGGTTCTGGAATCCAAAAATACCGTGATTTTGACGCGGTAGTAGAAGATGATTTTACAAAATCAGAAGAAACTTCTACATTAATGTTTTAAAAATGCTTGATTTAGCTAGGTGTGATGTGTTATTCATCCTAGCTAAATTACATCTTGGTAATAATATTGTTTTAAGGAGCGGAAATGCCTACGATTAATCAGTTAATTAGAAAGGGCAGAGTAGATAAAGTTGAAAAGACTAAGTCACCTGCGCTAAAGTCGTGTCCACAAAGACGCGGAGTATGTACAAGAGTTTATACTACTACACCAAAGAAACCAAACTCAGCGATGAGAAAAGTTTGTAGAGTAAAGCTTACAAGTGGATTTGAAGTAACATCATACATTGGTGGTGAAGGTCACAATCTACAAGAACACTCGATCGTAATGATCAGAGGTGGAAGAGTTAAAGATCTACCAGGGGTTCGTTATCACACAATTAGAGGGGCACTAGACTGTCAAGGTGTTGATAAAAGAGGACAAAGAAGATCGAAATACGGTTGTAAAAAACCAAAAAAATAAATTAAATTTTAATTTAGCACTTTAAGTCGGGATTCTTGATTTAAAGTGAGTAACCTAAGGGTGAAGAGGAGAAAGATATGAGTAGAAAACATAGAGCACAGGCTAGAGAAGTACTTCCTGATCCGATATACCAAGATGTCGTTGTTACGAAGTGTGTAAACGCTTTAATGAAAGGTGGAAAAAAAGCCACTGCAGAAAGAATTTTTTATTCAGCTCTACAAAGAGTTGAGCAAAAAACTGGTGAAGAGCCTTTGAAAGTTTTTAAGAAAGCACTTTCAAACATCAAGCCAGCTGTTGAAGTTAAATCAAGAAGAATCGGTGGGGCGACTTACCAAATTCCTGTTGAAGTAAGACCAAACAGAAGACAATCTCTGGCACTTAGATGGCTAAGAGATTACGCAAGAGCAAGAAACGGTAAAACAATGGTAGACAGATTATCTGACGAAATCATTGATGCTTCTCAAGGTAGAGGCGCTTCAGTTAAGAAACGTGAAGACGTTTACAAAATGGCTGAAGCTAACAAAGCTTTTGCACACCTTAAGTGGTAATTTCTTAAAAAGAAGTAAAATTTAAAAAACTAGGCTTCGAGAGAGCAAAATTCTTTCGAAGCCTTTTTTAGTTTTGGTAACCAAGGAAGTTGTTCTCAATGAGTTCTGATCAATTAGAAAAAATTAGAAATATTGGAATTATGGCTCATATCGATGCGGGTAAAACTACAACGACAGAGCGAATCCTGTTTTATACAGGAAAGTCCCATAAGATAGGTGAGG
>Ga0100385_1004390_pt1 | contig 12179 bp, 9 predicted proteins | sample CryGeymeta201509_FD_81543 | JGI IMG/M metagenome (GOLD analysis project Ga0100385, IMG submission 81543) | Groundwater microbial communities from Crystal Geyser aquifers in Utah, USA - Crystal Geyser metaG 2015-09 | ecosystem: Environmental > Aquatic > Deep subsurface > Groundwater | place: USA... | reverse complement strand
GTTGCCCTCGTGGTGACAACATACAGATCCCCCCCTACAATTGCAGTCGCCAGTCCTGCGCCTGTCGCCACGCCACTCCCGCGCTGGCAAGCGCGGGCCGATCTGCCTACCGCACGGGGTGGATTGGCAGTTGCCGTCTACGAGAATCAGATTTATGCGATTGGGGGCGAAACGACCCAAGGCGTTACCGGCATGATGGAGCAATATGACGTGGCGAGCGATACGTGGAAGGCGCTCACACCCAAGCCGCTGCCGGTGACCGATATCAATGCGGCGGTGATCGGGGGACAAATTTACATTCCCGGCGGGCGCCTCGCTTCGGGCCGCGTGACCGACGTTTTCGAGTCCTATGACCCGCGCCGCGCTCTGTGGGAAAGACGCGCGCCCCTGCCGGTAGCGCTCAGCGGGTATGCGCTGGCCGCATTTGAGGGGAAACTGTACATCTTCGGCGGCTGGGACGGTCAAAAATTCCTGGCATCCGTCTACGAGTACGACCCCGGCCAGGACAACTGGATCGAGCGTACGCCGATGCCGACCGCGCGCGGTTTCGCAGGCGCGGCAATCGCCGGGGGAAAAATCTATGTGATTGGAGGAACGGCAGGCGAGCAGGCACTGGGCATCAACGAAGCTTATACCCCCAACCGCGAAGGTGTGGATAATCCATGGGAGAGTTTCGAACCGATGCCCTCGAGCCGCGCCCACCCCGGAGTGGGCAGCGTGGCCGATGTCGTATACATTCTCGGCAGTGCCGCGCCTGAAGAAACCTTCTCCTTTATCGCCTACTTGTCCCAAACGGACGAATGGCAAGCCTTTGAGACCCCTCCCGTTTCAGCGAAGAATAAGATTGCGCTCATCTCTCTTGGTGAATATCTTTACGCTATTGGCGGCACGCTCGAGGGGGATCAGGCAGGGGTGATGCTGGCTTATCGGGCGGTGTATACCGTTGGAATACCGGTGATCATCAAATAGCGGTATCCACCACTAACGCGCCGTCTACCAGCCACTTACGGCAGTCGCGCAGCCATTCTGTCTCGTCTGTTGCCAATTGGGAACCTTGCCAGTTGGAATAATCGTCCACTTGCAGCATCGCCCCCCGGTTAAGATTATTTTGCAGATACGCCAATACTGTCTTCGAGCTTTCGTACCAATCGCAGTCAATGTGAACGAAATCAAAGGCGCGTGCTTGTTGCTGGAGGGGGAGAGTATCTTCGTACTTCCCTTGCACGAACTGCACTTGAGCCAGATCACACACGCCGCTCAATTCATGTTTGACAGTCTCCAGCAGGTTGGAGATATTGCCATAGTATTCCCCGCTCTCATTTTCAATAATGAACTTGTACCTCTCCTGGGCTTGCTCGCCGTCTTTTTCGCCGGGGGAGGGGATGCGACCAAACATATCGTAAAGAGTCAGCGTTCCACCGTAACGGTTGGCCAACCAGGCCAATACCACTGCGCTACCGCCACGCCCGACTCCGAATTCGGCGATCTGCAATGGTCGGCCGGGATGCCTCTTCCTGGCCTGCCGCACGCATTCCACAAAGCTCCACAACTTTGGGGTGGTCAGATATGTCTTTTTACTGTTTTTCAAGCCCCACACGAGCGAGAGCAGATGACTATTGTAGAGACCAATTTTCAACAGGGCAACGTATTTTGAAATCGTAGTAATCATAAATTTACTCGGTCTGGGTTTAATAGAAATACAAGGGAGACCGCAAGATCTCCCTTGTATTGTAGTGTGAGGTTATGGGGCCTGGAAGACTACGGAGCGGCCATACCGTTATAGTCTTCTGAGGCAAAGACGCCGGCCGAGACCTGGGTAGAGACACGAGCAACCACTGCAATCTGGCTGCCAGCCGGGGCAATGACGAGCACACCGCCGCCGTACTGCGGGCCGGCGTAAACGCCGAACTCGGTCAGGCCAGCATTGGTAGCGTTGGAATTTGTCTTGGCGCCCACGGCCAGATCAGCGGTGATGGTGTGCGTGCCGACCACAACGCCATCGCGGTCAATATACTGGACGAGGATGTCGCCAGTGATGGCAGCACCGCCAACGTTCTGGATGGTCAGGTTGACGCGCTGTTGCGTACCGGCGGCCCAGTTGGCGTTGGAAGCCCAGCGGACATAAGGAAGGGCAACACGTGCAGAACCAGAGGAAGCGCCAACGAAGGCGGTGGACAGGCCCAAGCCGTAAGCTTTACCAATGGCGACAACAGGGGTGGTAGCGCTGACAACGGTGGCCGAGCCGCTAAACCCAGTGGCCATGCCAGCAGCATTGCAGGCTATGAAACTCTTCTTGGCGCCGGGGAGGATGTTTTGGGCCTCGGTCGCGCCGTTGCTATAGGTCACGGTCACATTCGTTGCGGTGGTCAGGCTGGTGTTCTGCACGGCGTAAGCGGTATTGGTGCCGCCGAAGGCCTCGCACAGAGCGGAGGGCATGTAGAACGTCATCGAGCCGGTAGCAACGCCTTCAAAGGCCTTGTTGCCGGTGCCGACGATTGCCAATTCCATGGCGCTGCTGATGATATTGCCGTTAGTGAGATCGGAGCGCAATGCGGTGATGACAGCAGAGCCGTTGAAGGAAGCGCCCAGACCGGCCTCCAAGCCCGCGTCCACATAGAAAGATGCGCCAGGTTCGATGGAGGCCGTGATGGTGTCAATCAGGGCCGCACTGGTGTCGTAGAACTTGATGGCGATGTTGTTGGTCTGTGAGTCCACGTTCTGGACGGAGAAGACCGTGTTGGTGTCATAGGTATTCTTGATGACGGTTGCAATCAACGACTGCGCAGCGCCGCTAGAAAAACCATTGGACAGCGGGCGGTTCTTCACTGTTGCGGAGCCCTGAGGCAGTTGCACCAGCGTCGCCAGCAGGGGCTGGTCGGACTGCATGACGGCGGAGCCGCGGAAGCCAGCGCTGATCTCGGCCAAGGAGCCGATATATAGAGAAGTACCCGCGCCGGCGGCCAGATTCGGACGGGTGATGGTGATTGGCGTTGTGGTTGTAGGCAGGGCGTAGAATAGCACCTGGAGGCTAGTCGTGGCAGCCGTGCCAACATTTTGATAGGTGACTGAGGTGGTGTACGAGGTCGAATAGGCCTGAGCCTGCACATTCGGGATAAAACCGGCGAAAGCGATGGCCAGGATGACGAGGGCGGTTACTAATCGAAGTTTCATAAGGGATCTCCTGTTGGGTGGAATAGGATTTTGGCTTCCAACTTGGAAACTTGTTGTCAGTATACAGGCCGCAACCCCATCCGGCAATAACTCTTAAGGGTTATTCTTTCTGGATTGCGTTTCTGAATGGGTTGAGATACGATAGAGCCAGAAAACTTTTTCCAAGGAGTATGATGATGAGACCCAAATTATGGCGGATTGCCCTGACCCTCGCGCTTTTTCTAGTAACTGCCTGCAACGCCTCCTCTCCGACCAATGATTCTAAAACCCCGCTTCCCACCCCGGCCTCGGGAAAAGCCACCGTTACCGGCCGGGTACTCTCGCTGGATGGCAAGCCGTTGCCGCATACCGCTGTCTGGCTGGCAGAGGTTGTTTGCGACGGCCCCGACCCGTCCCGTTGTGCATTCGTTCTGGATGCCGCCTTCAGCCCAGGCGTTTATACCGACAACCAGGGGTATTTCGTGATTACCGATGTAGACCCCAAGAAATACGTGGTGACCATTGGCGACCCGCAAACGATTTACTATAACATCCCCGATGATAGTGGGCGAGCAAAGGCCTTCGACCTCGCTGCCGATAAAATTACCGACCTGGGCGAATTGAAGGCTAATTTAATCGGGCCGTAGCACGGCGTAAAATTTCTCGTGCCCGGCGGCGATTGCCCCAATCGAAAAAGCCCGCACATCCTCTCTGGCACGGCCCGCGAAACGCTCGCGGGTCGCTTCGTTTTCCAGCGCCTCACGGATAGCCTGCGCCAGCGCTGCGGCATCCGCCGGGGGAACCAGCCAGCCGTTCTGCCCGCGGTGGATGATCTCTCTCGTCCCGGCAATATCCGTTGCCACCACTGGCGTGCCGGCTGCCATGCTTTCGAGGAGGACAGTGCTAAGTCCCTCCCACAAAGACGAAGAGACAAATAAATCCAGACCGGCGAGAATGGCTTCAATGTCTGTCTGAGACCCGGCGAAGACTACGTGAGATGCAATTCCCAGGGTTTCGGCGTGTGCCCGCAATTCCGGGCCGAGTGGGCCGTCGCCCACCAGGAGCAGACACACCTCCGGGTGCGAGTCGAGTACCCGGGCGAAAGCCTCCAGCAAGAACGGATACCCCTTCTCCTCTGCCAGTCGCCCTATGCTGCCCACTACCCTGGATTGAGCGGGAATCCCCAAGAAGCGCCGCTTTTCCAATATATCCTGGCGGACGTTGGTAAAACGATCCAAATTGATGCCGTTGAACACACGCCGCGCTTTTTTTTGCAACAGCCGCGCCAAAAAACGGCGGTTCAGGTTGTCCACAATGCTCTGGCTGACACCGATTTCCAGGTCGAAATTCAGGGGGTAGAGAAAATACGAGAGCAACCAGCGACGCAAGGGGCGTTTCTTCCATTCCAACCGGAAGCCATTATGCACTGTGCGCACGATGGCCGGCCGGTTGGGTAGCGTTTTGAGCAACAGGGCGGCCATATCGGCGAACTCCGAATGGCTGTGCAGGATTGATACGGGTTGTGCTCTGAGCGCGGCATGCAAGCTCCAATAGGCCCGCACGAAACTGCCGTAGGGGCTGGATTCATCCCAGCGCGCCGCAGCAAAGGCGTGGATGCCGCGCTCCGTCAGGTGGGCAATGCGCTCCTGCTCGAAAGGCGTGCCCGTATCCCACAGGCCGCAAACACTCACCTCGAAGCGGGCCGGGTCGAGGCGCTGGCTTAACTCTACGCAGAAGCGGCTGGCCCCGCCGCCTCCGCCCTCCACGCCAAAGTCTTTGATCAGTTCCAAAATCCTTATGTGTGAAGCCATGTTAATCTATCAGACTTTCGAAGTCTGACGCCACAAGCCTCCCCGCTTGGCGCGCCTGCTCTACCAGGGATGGGAGAACCCGGCGGAGGGCCTGGCGTACCGCCTGACGCGCCTGCCACAACCCTTCCAGCTTTTCAGCCAGTGCCCCTGAGGTCACGTCGCCAATATCGAGCACCCATTCACCCATCCCCGCCATTTCGGCGATGCCCCGCGTTTTGTGCATGTAACCGATCGCCAGGCAGGGTACGCCCTCGCTCAGGGCAAAAATGTTGGAGTGCATTCGTGTCCCTATGAATACATCCATCCGACCATAGACCGATTTGAGCAGGGTCGGGGGTAGCGGTTGTTCCACCATCGTCACCGCGTTGCTCAGACCGGCCAGTTGCGCGGCAATGCGCCGGGCAGGGACGCGGTCGTCGTGGGCGGCGGTCGGCCCCCAAACCTGGGGGAACAGGATGACCCTGCCGCCGTGATCCTCCAAAAAACGGCGCACCGCCCCGGCGCAGGCCGCCTCGTACTCGCTTTGACGGGTAAAACCGGGGTTTTGCGCACCCCAGTGGATGGCAGTCAGTCCCAACAGCGGCCGGTCTTTCTCCGGATCAATCCCCTGACTTCGCAGCCATGCATCGGCTTCCGCAAACGGCGCGCCCTCGAAGGCGAAGGCCGTATCCGGCAGCAGGTGCAGGCGTGGGTGCGTGAAGCGGCAGCGGTTCAACATGTTGAGCGAGGCTTTTTCCCGCACCATCACCACCCGCGCCTTGCCCAAAATCCAACGCAGCAACCGGCATTCCCAAGCGCGCACCAGCGGCCCCATGGATTGCGGGAAAACGTAGAACGGCTTGCCCGCCAGCCACGCCAGGGTGAGGATGAACACGGAGATTACGAGCGTCAGCCCCCGGCCGGAGGAATACAGGAACCCGCCGGGTTTGCTCACCACCAGGTCGGCATCCAGGTAGGCGCGCAACAGCGGGCGCAGGACGGCGGGGGTGAGACCAAAGAAGACGCGGTGAAAGATGCGGCGGGAGAACAGGGGCGTCAGCGTGGCGAAGGGCAGCCAGAGCAGGGCGGGCTTGCGCCAGCGTGTGCTCCCGTCTCTGGCAGTAGATTTGACCCAGGCGAAGAGTGAGGGAACCACGGTCACATCGGGATCTGGCTGGTCGGGGTCATCCATTGCCAGCGTGATGCGGCAGCCGGGGAAGTTCTGGCGCAACTGTTGGAGCGTCGCCAGCGTCAGCGCCGCGTCCCCGGCGTTGCGTGAGGAATGAACGTTGATGAGCAAAATGTCCGTCACACCTTCCTCGCCAGCAGATTGATCCCGCTCACGATCAGGCTCGTGAAAGACGGGGCGTGTGCTTTGAACAACCCGGCGTGAGCAGCAACCATGCCCAGGCCCTGGAGCGCCGTCCGCTCGGTGTAGACGATCATCTTCAGCGCCCCGCGCCGTTGCCAGAAGATTTGGCGGAACTGTTCCACCTTCCAGCGATTGAGCGGCGGGCTGATGTGCGTTTTATCCGAGGTTGGGTCATAGGTTTCGGCGATCTCGGCGGCTTTTTCATCCACGAAGCGCTGGATGGTGGTCTCAGGAAACAGGATCTGCGGGTAGGGGAAACCCAGGCGGCGTACGGCGTGCAGCCCCCAGGGGGAGTAATACAGCGGGTCGAAGGTCAGGTAGATCAGCCCACCCGGGCGGGTTATCCGCAGCATTTCGTCCAACGCGGCCGCGGGATCATTGAAATGCTCGAAAGAGTTGACCGAAAAAACCAGGTCGAAAGCCGCGTCGGGGTAGTTCAGCCCCCGGCAGATATCACCTTCAATGAATTTAACACCCGCCTGGTGCGTCGCCGGGTCGAGGATATTGACCACGTCGTTGGCGGTAACATCGAACCCGGCCTGTTGCAGGATAGTCGCAGCCAGTCCGTGTCCGCAGCCGACTTCGAGGAGTCTTTTGCTCCCATAGAGACGGGCGATTTTAGCGACGCGCCCGGCCCACTTGGCCTGGTGCTGTTGCCTGCTCTCGGGGATTTGCCGCATCTGAACGGGGTAGCGAGCACGCATCGCCAGCAAATCCTCGTAGCCGAGTTGCCACGGATCGGGCCGAGCGATGGAAAATGCCGCCCACACCGGGAGTGTAGCCAAGTGTGAAAGCCGGAAAGCCGCGCTTATCAGGCGACTGAGAAAGAAAAAATTTAACCAGTCCATTATGGAATCCATCCTCTTTTTTGGGGGAAACAGACAATCTCATCCGCGATTATCTGCGTCCAGTCTCTGCCTGCCGCCAGTGCTGCCACGCCAGCCAGCCATACCCGCTGAATAATACCATCTCTGTAATCACATATACCACCGCCGCGCCGCGAATGCCCGCCCAGCGCACGACGAGCAAATTCAGCGAGACGTTGACAAGCACGGCGACCACCTGAACCACGATGCGCCGCGCCTGCAAATTTGCGGCAATAAGAATGGATGCCAGCCCGAAACTGAGCGAGTGTACGAAGAGAATAGCGCTGAGAATTTGCAGCACCTGGCGCGAGCCACTAAAACTCTGTCCCAAGAGCGCTACTGCTGGTACTGCCAGCGTGAACAACGCCAGCGACATCGCCACTCCCACCGCCAGTAGCAACAGCAGGCTGCGCCTGGCCGTCAGCCACCCCTGCCGCACGTTGGTCACGAACAGGTTGCTCAACACTGGCGTGACCACCAGATACACCGCTGCCGGGATGAGAAATGCGGCATTGATGATACCCACTGCCGGCGAATACTGCCCCACCTCTGTTTCACCCAGCAAGAGCGCCACAATCAGCACATCCACCCGCATCGAGGTCCAGGCCAAAAATTCTGAGGCGGCGAAGGGCAGCGTTTCGCGCACTGCACGGCGGGCGGTGGAGAGATTGGGATGCAGCCGCACGACGCGCCCCACCAGTGCCAGCGCGATTACCAAAAATATCGCTTGCACCGCAATGCGCGCCCAAATGAAATTCGCCGCCTGCCGTTCCCCGGCCGCGATCAGCGCCAGCGTAACGGCAAACCAAGCTGTATCTGCCCCACCTTCTAGCAACGATGTGAACTGGTTGCGTAGCGAGGCTTTGAAGGCCGTCAGCGGCGTACTGAAGAACGTATCCAGCCAGATAGAAATTACGGCCAATTGCAGCAGGCCCGCCGGGAATGTGACCGAATCTAGAAACTGAGATAAGGCTAGCATCGCTGCCAGCCAACCCAATCCCAGCGCCAGCTTGATTGCCAGCACACTGCCCACCGCCTCTGCCAACTGCGCCGGGTTGCGTCCTCCTTCCTGTAGCAGCCAGATATCCAGCCCCAGACTGAAGACGATGGAAGTGAAACTGGCGAGGATGAAGCAGGAGGCGTACTGTCCGTAGGTGGCCGCACCGAGCTGCCGCGCCGTGAGCAACAGAGCCAGCGCCATCATCCCCTGGGCCACCATTGACCCGGAGAACAGCGCGGCGATATTTTGTACGACGTTCCTGCGGTTGAGCTGCATCATCTATGTCGTGGAGGGTGATTTTTCCTGACATTGACCGTCAGGACGGGGTGCGAATCAACTTTTTCTCCAGCGTTTGCTGATACATCATTTCCAACTCCACTGCCAATTGATCCCAATAATACGCCCCGACCCGCTCCAAGCCGCGCCGCCGGAAGGTTTCAGCCATTCCTGGGTCTGATAGGATTTGATGGATGGCGTTTGCCAGGGATTCTGCATCGCCGGGTTGGGCCAGCAGCCCCGCGGGCGGAGAGCCAAGTAACCTCTGTCGGTCTCCAACATCTGCCGAAACGAAAGGAACACCGCAGGCCCAGCTTTCAAATAGTTTGAGCGGAGAGCGGCCCCGAGCCGCATCGTCGTCACGCACCGGGTCTACTGAGACATCCGCCAGGTGATAGTAGAGTACCACCTGATCTGGCGAAACACGCCCAGGGAGGAGCACAACATCGCTCAGTCCCATTTGCTGAACCTGTGTAACAAGGTAATCGTAATCCTCACCTCCACCGACCAGTAACAATCGGGCCAATGGTTCTGCCTGACTAACTTGCTTAAAGGCTTCCAATAATAAATCTACCGGATGACTAGGACGGCTAAGACTCCCTAAAAATAGAACTACCTTTTTCCCTTTCAACCCTAGTTGATTTCTTAATTCCTGCAGAGTTGCAGGTGCGGGTGGGATAAAACGGGTTCGGTCTACGCCATTGGGCAAATAGAATACCCGCTCTGGAGAAACTCCGCTGCCGACAATCCGGCCACGATTGAAATAGGTATGGGTAGTGATAAAATCCACCCAAAAGGGCATTTTCTTCTCAAAGAATTCAACCCCCATCTTTTGCCAGCGCGAACTGAAATGCCCCGCACCAGTTTCAGAGTCGTCGCAATCCAGATAGACCTGTCGGCCTCGTAGATATTTGGCAATCAGACCCGCCAGACTATTCATTGGATGAGGTTTGCCAATATGCACGATATCTGCCGGGATGGTCAACACGGCACGAATGAGTTGCCACGTGGCCCATGCAGTTAATAAAAGCAATTTAGAGGCCGGATAGTAACTTTTTACATTCCCGATCTTACTTACATGCATGGGAGCTACATACCATACGCGCACCCCATCAACTTCAAAGCAATGATTCTCAAGACTTCGATAATTAGAGTGCAATGCGGCAATGGTCACCTGATGACCAAGGTGTGTTAATTCCCGCGCTAATGGATAATATCGCCCTAATCCACTGGGACTTTCCAAATCCTGGGTGAGTAGAAACAACACCTTCATTGGAACAACAACTCATCCATATGGGATGCGAAGATCTGGCCGACATGGTTTATATCAAACTTGTCGCAAAAAAAACGATGACCATTTTGCCCCAAGCGCCGGCACAAATCTGGGTTGCTCTTTAGCGTTCTAATAGCCTCAGCCAAAGATAGGGGGTTTTCACGTTTACATAGGTAAACCTGTTCACCGTGGATTAGCGCTTGCCGGACGGCGGGCGAATCGCCGGTAATGACCGGTCTCGCCATTGCCAGACCTTCGTAGATTTTATTTTGCACCGTCAACAGCGATTGCGGTGTAGTTCCGAAAGCTCCCAGACAGACATCCGCCTGCACCACCCGCTTCACCAGTTCAGTTTTTTCCAGCCATTCCACGAAGGTGACATTGCTCAGATGATAGCGATTGGCGATTTCCTGCGCTTTTTCACGTTCAGGCCCATCACCAATAAATTCAAACCGGATGGAGGAATCATCCGCCAGCAGCCGGGCAGCTTCGACGATGTGATTAACACCATGATTGCGGATAAATGTACCGTAATAGATCACGCAGAAAGTGTGGCTTTCTGGCATTGGTAAGAGGATGGGATAAAAGACGCGGTCATCTGCACCGGTAGGAACCAGCCGAAATCGCTGCGTGGGGACACCATGCGTTTTCCCGAACCAGGCGACATATTCAGACGTGTCGAGAATCAATCGGTCAGGCAGGCGGCAGGCGACCCATTCCAAGCGGCGCAACAGGTCAATCGTAAACCGGCTGCGCTTATCCAACCCACGTTCCAAGGTAATCAAATAAATTGACATGAAAACATCCCAAACCAAGGGCTTACGGTGCAGCCAACTCAAAAATCGAGCCAGAAAAACATCAAACTGGCCGGGATATCCCACAATCAGAACGTCATACTTCCCTACCCGCCTGTATTGTAATAATAAGCGAAAATACGTCCGCAACACCCGCCACCAAAAAACGGGTCGCGACCAGCCACCACTCACCGTTTGCACACGGTCTTCTACGCTATGCCACAATGTTTCGTGACATTCAACCACCTCAACGCCGTTGCGGCGCAAGCCTTCGATCATAATTTGGTTGCGGGAATATTCCCGGCGGTAGGTTCCAAAATAGCATACGATCATAGGTTGATCCTGGGTCATCATGGCGTCTGCTGGATTTGGAATATCCATACGCGATCCTGATGATATGCCAAACGGAAATTTGGGTCAGCAAGCAGTTGTTGCGGGTCAAGCACATACGGTCCGCCATAGTTCACCCGTCCCTGCCTCTGACCTATATACACGTACGTGATGCCGCGCGCGCGTAGAAGAGCCAGTACGTCGGGATGCGCGATCCCCTTGTTTTGAATCTCGGTGGTCAGCGCGTTTATCCACTGAATATAGTCCGGGTGCGGGCCTCCTTCGGAACCGTAAGTGAGCGGGGGCAGTGTCGTCTGTCGTTGCGACAGAAGCGGCAGCCACCAGCCGCCATCTGATCCAACGATGACTGGATCTCCATAAGCAAAGAAAGAGTTTACCAAAAACCGCGCATTCTGAGGTGTATTCTCCTGAATCCATTCTGCCGCGCGGATATCGGGACGCGTTGCCAGAGCGCCCGCCATGACATTGAAATCGCGCAATCGCTGACGCGTACCCCATGCGCCAATGGCCAACACCAAAACCAATAAAGTAATCGTCAGGAAATTGGACTTACTTTTAACTTTCGACGGATAACTTACAACCTGTCCCAGCAGATAGCCGGCCAGCACACTGACCGGGATGTAGGCGGCGATAAATACGGCAAAGTTACTGAGCGCCCCCTCTCCCGGCAGGCGCAGCCATTGTGGGTTGGCCGCCAGCAGGGTCAGAAACGACCACAAGCCGATCAGCGCCACGCCTTTGTTCCGCCGCCACAGGCCCCAAATAACGCTCACAGGCAAGAGCCACCAGAGCGCCATCGGCAGGTAGGAGGATAAGGTTCCGATGGCGTTATATTGTTGGGTCGAGATTGGAACTGCCACAGCGGGTGTGCTCAACTGCGTGGAAAAGATAAGCAAAATCCTGCCAGCGAAGGTATGAATAAACCAGGGCAGAAAAAGCAGTCCGGCTCCGGCGCCCAGCCAAAAGGTCCGGGAAAGGAGCGCACGCCAGGTATCCCTTGTGGCGCGCAGCATAAAAAACGTCCCGAAAAAGAGAACCGCAAAAATCAGGACGCGATAATGCGTGAGCGCCAGCCCGCCCAGAATTAACCACGTGAGCGCCATCCTTCGACTTCGCTCAGGACAGGCCCATCCAGCGTCGAATGGAATGTTGCGGCGCCATTTAAACCAATTTGACTCCCCCGCCAAGACAAGCGATTCGGTCCTGCGCGGTCCCGCTTCCAGGGTTGCCCAAGCCAGATAGATCGCTCCCGGCAATATGACCTGTCCCGCCAGTTGCGTGTAACGTCCCCAATTGACATAGTACAT
>Ga0100385_1004376_pt1 | contig 12201 bp, 12 predicted proteins | sample CryGeymeta201509_FD_81543 | JGI IMG/M metagenome (GOLD analysis project Ga0100385, IMG submission 81543) | Groundwater microbial communities from Crystal Geyser aquifers in Utah, USA - Crystal Geyser metaG 2015-09 | ecosystem: Environmental > Aquatic > Deep subsurface > Groundwater | place: USA... | reverse complement strand
TAAAGTTACGCTACTCTGTAGCTTTTGAAATTTATTTTTTATTATCATTCTACAAAGGTTACGCAACTTTGTTGCTAGGAAAGGACTATTTTAGATTTTATAAATGTCACTCATGTTATTATATCATTCGCAATCTACAACGTTTTCAAAACCGTCCTGCTGCATTAGAAGAGCGTATTTTTGATAAAGTTTTCGAAACGGCAGAAATTGCTATGTTTGATAAACAAGAAAGAATGGCGTATGAAGATAGTTTAAAAAATTATAGAGATATAAAAAATGTGATAGATACAGCAAAAGAGGAGGGAAAAGAAGAAAAAGCAATCGAAATGGCTAAAAATTTTATTTTAAAAGGCTATCCTTTTGAAGATATTGCTGATGGAACAGGTTTAACTATCGAAGAAATTCAAAAAATGGCCGATTCATTGAAAAAGTAATTTTGTGTTATGAAAAATATATGAATTACGACAACAAAAAATTCCGTCCTATATTCGAATACAGAAAATGGAGAAACATCTAGTGAAACTATTTTTGAGTAGGGTGCATCTCAAGATGTCGCTTTATTAATTTTATAGTTGTAGGGAAAAGGCAAGCCTTTTCCCTACTAAAAACGACATTTTGAGATGAGTCCTTTTGAGTATAAACAAAAAGGAAACATTCCGGCTTCAACGTATAGTGGAGAAAAGATAATCAAATATCATTTGATTGGACTCGTTGATGAAAATGGAAATATTGATATGGTTATCATCAAGTCAATGAAAAAGGCGAGCTCATGACAGGAATTTGTAATTCTACGTCTAAACTACTAGAAAATGGAAAAATCCGTCTTTACGAAAAATGGCAACGAACAAGAGAAAATTATGTCGGAGATAATCCAAAAGGAAATTCTATCTTAGAAGAAATATAAAAGTAGCTGACAGTTTCCAACTGTCAGAAGAACAGTAAACCTATACCAAAATGACACTTGGAAAGTGTCGCCTACATTATGCTAACTCAAACTTCTCAAAATCCACCTTTAGCAGAACGAATGCGACCAACTTCTTTAGAGGAAGTCATCGGACAAAAACATTTAATTGGAAATTTATCTAAAAACGAAGGCGTTTTGGCTCGTGTCATTTCTTCGGGTGCTGTGCCTTCCATGATTCTTTGGGGTGCACCCGGAATTGGCAAAACTACACTTGCTTTACTGATTGCAAAGGCTTTAAAACGTCCTTTTCATACATTGAGTGCTATTTCAGCAGGAGTAAAAGATGTTAGAGAAGTCATTGAAACGGCAAAAAGACAGACTAGAGCGATTCTTTTTATTGATGAAATTCATCGTTTTAGCAAATCTCAACAAGATGCACTCTTGGGAGCAGTTGAGCGTGGAACGATTACGCTTATTGGTGCGACAACTGAAAATCCTTCTTTTGAGATAAATTCGGCTTTACTTTCTCGTTGTCAAGTTTATATTCTCAATCCACTTTCAGAAGAAGAATTAAAACAACTTTTAGGACAGGCAATGGAGAAAGATTTTAAGCTCAAAAAGAAAAATATTGAAATAAAATCGTATGAAGCTCTTTTCAGAATTTCGGGAGGAGATGCACGAAAATTATTGAATCTTTTCGAACTCGTTGTAGAATCTGAACCAAATTTTAATATAGTAAATTCTGAAAATACAAAAGAAAATAAGATTGAAGTTACTGATGAAAAAGTAATGCAATCGGCACAACAACGCATTTCTTCGTATGATAAAAGCGGCGAAAATCATTACGATATTGTTTCGGCTTTCATAAAATCTATTCGTGGAAGTGACCCAAATGCTGCTATTTATTGGTTGGCTAGAATGATTGAAGGAGGGGAAGATGTCAAATTTATTGCTCGTCGTTTGGTTATTTTGGCTTCTGAAGACATTGGAAATGCAAATCCGACAGCGTTAGTTTTGGCTACAACGACTTTTCAAGCTGCCATACAAATTGGTTTTCCAGAAGCGCAAATCGTTTTGGCTCAATGTGTTACGTATTTGGCGACTTCTCCAAAAAGTAATTCTTCGTATATGGCAATCAAAACGGCTAGAAAAATCGTACAAGAACAAGGCGATTTGCCTGTTCCGTTGCATCTTCGAAATGCGCCTACAAAACTCATGAAACAACAAGGCTATGGAAAAGACTACAATTACTCCCACAACAACGCCAATAATTTTGCTCAGCAAGAGTACTTCCCAAAAGAATTAGCAGGCACAAAACTCTACGAACCTGCACAAAACGCAAGAGAAAACGAAATAAGACGTTTTTTGAAAGAACGTTGGAAAGAAAAATATGGATATTAATCAGTTACCAGTTAATTTCAATGAAATTACGGATTTATTTTTTTGATAAATCGTACTGTAATTTCTTGTGGTTTATTTTCTGTTTTTTCTTCTTCTTTCTTGGAATTTTCTTTAGGATTTAATTTCTTTTTATTATTAGTATCATCATCATCTGTACTGTTTTTTGTAAAATTAGATGAAATTTCCTCTAATAATTTATCTAGTTCATTAAGAGTCATAATTAAAATTATATTTTAGTTTTGATTACTTTAACTAAAATAAAGAAAAATACTCAAAACAGAAAATCCAAAATTGAATTTCCTGCAATTCTCCATTTCCCATTTCCCATTTCCTAATTCCCATTTCCTAATTCCTAATTCCTCTTTATTTTCTCAGCCAAAAGATACAAGACAGCCATTCTTATAGCTACTCCATTTTCTACTTGATTAAGAATAATTGAGTGTTGAGAGTCGGCTACATCGCTATCAATTTCTACACCTCTATTAATTGGACCAGGGTGCATAATGACAATTTCTTTGTTGAGAGAATCTAATAATTCTTTATTTATTCCGTAATAAAGCGAATATTCACGCAAAGAGGGAATATTTTTTACATCTTGTCTTTCTAACTGAATACGCAAAACATTTGCAACATCACACCATTCTAAAGTTTCTCTAAGATTATAACTTACCTTGACTCCTAACTGATTTATGAATTTGGGAATAAGTGTAGGCATTCCACATAATGTAACTTCTGCACCTAATTTTTGAAGTGCAAAAATATTTGAAAGAGCTACTCTAGAATGTGAAATATCTCCGATGATAGCTACTTTTTTCCCTGCTACTTCGCCTAGTTTTTCTCTAATCGAAAAGGTATCTAAAAGTGCTTGTGTTGGGTGTTCGTGTGTTCCGTCGCCAGCATTTATGATGGCTGCATTGATATGTTTGGCTAAAAAATGAGGCGCACCTGCACTAGAATGACGCATCACAATCATATCCACTTTCATTGCCAAAATATTATTGACTGTATCAAGAAGCGTTTCGCCTTTCGAAACCGAACTATTACTTGCCGAAAAATTGACAACATCAGCAGAAAGACGTTTTTGAGCTAACTCAAAAGAAATACGAGTACGAGTAGAATTTTCAAAAAAAACATTGGCAATCGTAATATCACGCAAGGAAGGCACTTTTTTGATAGGACGATTAATGACTTCCTTAAACTGCTCTGCCATTTCAAAAATATGAAAAATATCAGCTTGGGTAAGGTCTTTTATTCCTAATAAATGATTGACACTCAGACTCATACTACTAATTAAGAATTGAAAATTAAGAATTAAGAATTAAATCAAATGAAATTATAGGTCACAACAAACTTCTCACTACAAAAGTATCATAAATTTATAAGGCTTAAAAATGAATTTTCTATAAAAATGAAGATTTATTAAACAAAGTGGAATAGAGAATATTTTAGAGTAAGTTAGAATTTTACTAAATAAAATGATTATTTTTTATTAAATTTAGAGTCATTTGTATATAATTAATTTTATTACTAATTTAATAGAACAATCCTATTTACTTCTCTGCCTAAATAAGTCCCTAAATTAATGCAAACGCAAAAACCTATTTTATTTACAGGAGCTTTTTGTTCTAACCAAGAATGGATAGAACCTATTTTATCTGTTTTTCCTTTGGTTCATTATCTTCCTCATTTTTTTTCGCCTCATTCTGATGCGATGGAGATTTTCTCATTCGAAAAAAAGTTTCCTTTTATTGCTCCTAAAGAAGATAATCCTTATGCACCTTTTATTGCAGAATTTTTTGGTTATAAAACAGGACAAGAAAATACAAAAACTGGGAACAGCTTTAAACAACTTTACCACCGTTTTGTAGATAAATATCAAATTAATAAAGATATAAAAAAAAAAATTCGTCCCCTTATTTATGATAAGCACGGTATTTTTTTGGCAGAATGGTTAAGTAAACATTATCAAGCTGATATAATAATTCTTATTCAACATCCTTTACACTTTGTCTATCAGTGGATAGAAAATAAGGAAAGTATGGATTTTGATAAGTTATTTTTGCCCAAACTTACCAACTATGCACCAAATACTTTCGAACGTGTGGCATTAGAAAAACAAGAAAATAGATTTCAAGAGCTTCAAGATTGGGAAAAAGCATTACGAATATGGCTGATTTTTGCTGAAACTATTTTGTATTATCAACTCAATTATCCAGATTGGTTATTTTTTAGATACGAAGACTTTAGAGAAAAACCAGAACGAACACTCACAGATATTTGTGATATGTTAGACTTGAATTATACAAAAGAATTTTTGAAGAAATTTGAGGAAACGAGTGAAATGCGTACCAAAGATGCAAAAAGACTAAATCCTGATTATCTCAAAGCCTTAATCAATGAAACACAAGAATATTTAACTCATTTTTATCCTAGAAATGTTATAGGAAAAAGTATGTTTCGATAAACTATATCGTCTTAGGAATGATGAGTTATTCATAGCGAATGAATACAAATAGTTAATTATCAACTACTTACAGATTTAAAAGAGTGAAATATTTAATTCTCAGTTCCTTAAAAATTCAAAAAAAATAGTAAAACAAAAAAGCATTTCCCAACCAAACCTAAATTTAGTAAGAAAATGCTTTTTTATAAAATCAAATGTAATTCAGAATTTACACTTTAATCTCTACATCAACACCTGAAGCTAATTCTAATTTCATCAAAGCATCAACGGTTTTTGGGCTGCTTGAGTGAATGTCGATAAGGCGTTTGTAAGTACAAAGTTGGAACTGCTCACGAGCTTTCTTGTTTACGTGAGGAGAACGAAGTACAGTAAATTTTTCTTTTTTAGTAGGCAATGGAATTGGACCACTAACAACTGCACCTGTGTTTTTGACAGCCTTAACAATTTTTTCAGCCGACTTATCAACCAAATTGTGGTCATAAGATTTTAATTTGATTCTAATTTTTTGAGACATCCTTGTATGGAGTTAGATTTTTTTGAAAGACTTGTATAAAAATCATAATATTTTTCATTATTCAAATAATAAGGATTTAAGCAAAAAACCTAACCCCTTATTATCTAAACCAAATCTTTACTTGGAATTTATATAATTAAACGTTTTTACAAACTAGGCAGTTTTCATACCTTTTACGTCTGCAATAACTTGTTCTGCGATATTATTCGGTACTTCTGAATAGTGAGAGAACGTAAGCGAAGCAGCACCACGACCAGAAGTGATTGTACGAAGTGAAGTAACATAACCAAATAATTCCGACAATGGAACGTCTGCTTTGATTACAACGCCAGTACCTTTCATCTGCTGACCTTTAGGCATACCACGACGACGGTTAAGGTCACCGATTACAGAACCCGTAAATTCTTCAGGACAAACAACTTCTACGTCCATGATTGGCTCAAGAATTTTTGCACCTGCTCTTTTACCAGCATCTTTGTAACCCATTTTAGCTGCCATTTCAAAAGAAATAGCATCTGAATCGACACTGTGGAATGAACCAAAGAATACACGTACACGCATACCCACAACTGGGAATCCTGCAAGTACACCGTTTTTCATTGCTTCCTCAAATCCTTTCTTGATTGCAGGAACGAATTCTTTAGGAATTACACCACCTTTAATCTCATCAACGAATTCAAGAACGCCTTCTTTTTGGTTTTCTGGATCTTCTGCTGGTCCGATTTCAAACTGAACATCAGCAAATTTACCTTTACCACCTGACTGCTTCTTATAAACTTCTCTGTGTTCAACAGATTTAGTAAATGCTTCTTTATAAGCAACCTGTGGCGCACCTTGATTTACTTCTACTTTAAACTCACGCTTCATTCTATCCATGATAATTTCAAGGTGAAGCTCGCCCATTCCTCTGATGATTGTTTGACCTGTTTCTTCGTCTGTATTTACACGAAGCGTAGGGTCTTCCTCAACAAGTTTGGTAATAGCTAAAGAAAGTTTGTCTTGGTCTGCTTGTTTCTTAGGCTCAATAGCATATCCAATTACTGGCTCTGGGAACGTAAGTTCTTCCAAAACTAATGGATTTTTTTCTGATGTAAGTGTATCACCAGTTTTGATTTCTTTGAAACCAACACCGGCACAAATATCACCAGCACCTACTCTATCGATAGGATTTTGTTTGTTAGAGTGCATTTGCATCAAACGAGAAATACGCTCTTTTTTGCCTGTACGGTTGTTCAAGATATAAGAACCTGCGTCCAAAGAACCTGCATAAACACGCATAAAACAAAGACGACCTACAAAAGGGTCAGTAGCAATCTTAAACGCAAGGGCAGTAAATGGTTCATCTTCGTTTGGATGACGTACCTCTTCTTTTCCTGTATCTGGATTTGTACCCGTAACTGGTGGTAAATCAAGAGGAGAAGGGAGATAAGCACATGCAGCATCAAGAACAGCCTGAACACCTTTATTTTTGAAAGCACTACCACAGAATACTGGGAAGATTGTCATTGCCATTACAGCTTTACGAACTGCTCTACGGATTTCGTCAGGAGTAATTGATTCTGGATCTTCATCATATTTCATGAATAAATCTTCGTCCATTACAGCTACTTCTTCCAAAAGATTGTTGCGATATTCTTCTACATCGTCTTTCATGTCTTCAGGAATATCAATAGTATGGAAAGACATACCTTGAGTTTCGTCTTCCCAGACAATAGCACGTTTTTCTATCAAATCTACTACACCTACAAATTTATCTTCTGCTCCAATTGGAATTTGAAGAGGAACTGCATTTGCACCCAAAGTAGCTTTGATGTCTTTAATAGCATTATAAAAATCTGCACCAGCTCTATCCATTTTGTTTACAAAACAGATGCGTGGAACACCATATTTATCTGCTTGTCTCCAAACAGTTTCAGATTGAGGCTCAACCCCAGAAACTGCACAGAAAAGAGCAACTGCACCATCCAAAACTCTAAGAGAACGTTCTACTTCGACAGTAAAATCAACGTGACCAGGAGTATCAATGATGTTAATTTGATATGAATTTGTTTTGCCATCAATATCCAAACTTTTATCATCCGTAGGATATTTCCAACTTGTTGTTGTAGCAGCCGACGTGATAGTGATACCACGCTCTTGCTCTTGCTCCATCCAGTCCATAGTCGCAGCCCCATCATGTACTTCACCAATTTTATGGCTAATACCTGTATAGTAGAGAATACGCTCTGTAGTGGTTGTTTTTCCAGCATCAATGTGAGCCATGATGCCAATATTTCGACGGTATTGTAGGTCTTTTTTAGACATTGTAACTAAATGTATAATGAGATAGAAAACTTCTATTTATTAAGTTTATTAAGTTTACTAAGTTTATTAAGTACTGCTATATCAAGTGAAAATAAATAAGTCTATTTTAATAAGTATCTCAAAAGTACGAATTTATTTCAATTATTACTAATTCTTATGCTTGATGTAGTTGATTAACAAATGGTTAAGAAGTTTTGTGATTAATTTTATTTAACAAACAAAATGTAATAATCTGACAAATCAAATTACTACATTTTGTTTATAACCAGTTTTGGATGGCTTTAATTCCATTTTTTAGTAAAACGACAGCTCATAGAAGCTATCGGCTACTAGAAACGGAAGTGAGAGAACGCTTTGTTCGCCTCTGCCATACGGTGTGTATCGTCTTTACGTTTAACGGCAGCACCTTCACCTTTTGCAGCAGCCATAAATTCGGCAGCCAAACGGTCAGTCATGTTGCGTTCGTTACGACGACGAGAGAAATTGATAAGCCATTTCATACCAAGCGCCATTTTACGCTCTGGACGAACTTCTGTCGGTACTTGGAAGGTTGCTCCACCTACACGACGACTCTTTACTTCAACACCTGGTGTTACATTAGTCAATGCTTTTTTGAAAATCTCTAATCCATTTACTGAAGGATCTTCTTTTTTCATTTTTTCTTCTATACGCTCCAATGCGCCATAGAAAATATCATAAGCTAAACTCTTCTTTCCAGAGTACATCAAGTTATTTACAAACTTAGTTACTACTGTATCACCAAATTTTGGGTCAGGAAGAATATCTCGCTTTTTTGGTTTATGCTTTCTCATGAGTTATCTCAAGGTTTTTTAAAAGTTTTAAAAAGGAAACAATCTGAAATAATAAGTGGGCGACACTTTTCAAGTGTCGTTACATAATCAAACAGTTGGAAACTGTTTGCTACATTTTACTTATTTTTTCTTCTTAGTTGGCTCTGGTGCTGCACCTGGTTTAGGGCGTTTTGCACCATATTTAGAGCGTGATTGCTTACGACCTTGTACTCCAGAGGTATCTAAAGCACCACGAACGATATGATAACGAACACCTGGTAAATCTTTTACACGACCACCACGGACGAGTACGATTGAGTGTTCTTGAAGGTTGTGTCCTTCGCCAGGGATGTAGGCAATTACTTCGATACCATTAGAAAGACGAACTTTAGAAACTTTACGCATTGCTGAGTTTGGTTTCTTAGGTGTAGTCGTATAAACACGAGTACAAACTCCACGTTTTTGAGGACAAGAGTCCAACGCTGGAGATTTCGATTTTTTAATGATTTCTTTGCGTCCCTTGCGAACTAGTTGTTGAATAGTAGGCATTTCTGAAACAAATGTTTAGACCACTTAAATACTGTTCTTCTCTAAAAGTCTATTGGAACAAAACTGAAACTCTGCCAGTCTGTTCTTCAAACACTCCTAAGCCTAGTTTTATCTTTATTTTCTTAAAAAACAAGAAATATATCGTAGGTGAGGAATTTAAGCAGCGTGCTAGAATAAAATTTAATAAGTTTAGCAACGTCTGAAAAATTGATTTTCTTTTTATAAAAAATGAATTTGATACAATTCGTTCTTTTTGCAAAGAAATATGTATTTTTTCAGCACTGCAAAGGTAAGACTAATTTTATTGGTTTGCAAACCTTTGTTTTGAATAAAACTAAAACTTTGTGAGTAGTTTTTTGAATCCAAAATAACTCTGACATTAGTTGTCTAAAAAACCCTTATTTAAGCACCTGCGTTCTTGTTGGTGTTCCCTTTTTGTAAAAGGTAAAAAAGCCGTTGTTGGTCATCGTAACGGCAAGCCGAAACTAAAGACCAACAACGGTAGCATGCTAAATTAACCGTAATAATCTTTGTTAAGTTATAGCGTTTAATTATGATTTAAATATCTGATTATCAACAATTTAATCCTTTCACTCATTGCAAAAGGTATCCCAAATTAAACCCACGAATTTATTCATGAGAAAAAACTACTCGGCACTTAGTAACCGTTTTGACGGTTTTTATAGAACAAAACGTATTCTTTTTCTTGCCCCCACAACTAAAGTTGTGGGTTAAAGAGGATACCCTTTTGTAAAACAAAATACTTATAAAATATTGAAAATAAATAAGTTATAAGAAAATTAATCTCTACAAGTTAAGGTTTCATGTTTCTGAATCTAAAATTTGGTTGTTTTTATCTTCTGTATCATTTTTTAAAAGCATTTCAAATAAAATTCCCATCAAGATTACCATTACACAGCCAATCAAATTATACCAAAGAAAACCAATTTCAAAAGTTTCTCTAAAAAAGAAATAATGAATGAGAATTATGGATTCACTCACAACGGCAGCATAAAAAACAGCATTTGATTTTACTTTTTTGATATAAAAAGCGACCAAAAATATTCCTAAAATTGTTCCATAAAAAAGTGAACCAAGAATATTTACAGCCTGTATCAGATTATCTAATTGTGTGGCAAGCATCGCAAAAAATATCGCATAAACACCCCAAAACATCGTAAAACCTTTTGAAGCCTTGACATAATGTTCTTCGTCTTTATCTTTGGCAATAGAACGTTTGTAAATATCAATAACTGTCGTAGAGCCAAGCGCATTGAGTTCGGAAGAAGCCGACGACATCGCAGCCGAAAGCATCACAGAAACCAAAAGACCAATCAAACCAATAGGCAAATAATCTAAAACAAAATTGATAAAGGCATAATCCAAGTCATTGTTGCTCAATCTTTTAGCTTCTAATTTATTTCCTTTTTCAATATTATTAATAATGGCTGTTGCTTGATTTCTCAAGGTATCATTTTGTGCGTTATAGGTTCTGATACGACTTGCATACATTGTATCTAATTCTACATTTTTAGATTCTGCATCTTTTTTTGCTTCCAAAAATTCAAAAATAACTTGTTTCTTTTCTTCAAAATTTTGAGTGTATAGCGTTTCTATATTTTTTAAAGAATCTGCTTTTGTTGGATTTTCTTGAATGAACGTTGTTTTTTTATTTGTATTAAAGAAAATAGGTGGTTGATAAAATTGATAGAAAGCAAAAAGAAAAATTCCTACCAAAAGAATCAAAAACTGCATCGGAATTTTTACCATTCCATTCATAAGTAGTCCTACACGAGTTTGTGCAATCGATTTTCCTGTCAAATAACGCTGAACTTGTGATTGGTCAGTTCCAAAATAAGACAATGCCAAAAACAAACCTCCAATAATTCCAGACCAAACATTATAACGGTTATTCAAATCAAAATCCAAATTAATCACTTCCAATCTTCCCACAGCCCCAGCAACACTAAGCGCATCTGTAACTGAAACTTCCTTTGGCAAGAGCGAAACCAAAATATAACCTGCTGCTACCATTCCAATCAAAATAACCAGCATTTGTTGTTTCTGTGTCTGACTAACAGCCTTTGTACCACCAAAAACGGTATAAGCAATCACAACAATTCCGATAATGACAATCAAATAATAAATATTCCAGCCCAAAACTGTCGACAAAATAATAGCAGGTGCATAAATAGAAAGTCCTGCTGCAAGTCCACGCTGAGTCAGAAAAAGAGCTGCTCCAAGCGAACGAGTTTTTAAATCAAAACGGTTTTCAAGATACTCATAAGCTGTATAAACATTGAGTTTGTGATAAATAGGAACAGCAGTAATCGATAAAATTACCATAGCGATAGGCAGACCAAAATAAAACTGCACAAAACCCATTCCGTTGCCAAACGCTTGCCCCGGTGTCGATAGAAAAGTAATGGCACTCGCCTGTGTCGCCATAATAGAAAGACCTATTGTAAACCAGTTCATATCTCTATCCGAAAGCAAATAGCCTTGTAAATTTTTACTTTGTTTGCGAGTTTTCCATACGCCATAAGCGATAATCAAAACTTGCGTTGCAATCAGTACAGCCCAGTCTAAAGCATTCATAAAAATCAGTTATCAGTTTTTACAGTTACCAGTAATTAGTTACCAGTAACCAGTTAATTTTATTAATTTTTTGCAGATACTTTAAAATATCATACAGTTAAATTTCATTCTTATTTCCTATCTCCCAATTCCTACTTCCCTCTCCTCTCGCCCCTAATCCCTCGCTCCTATCCCCCAAAATATTCCCCAAATACATAAAAAAGAACAATCAGAACCACCAGTTCGCCCAAGACGACACTATAAAATGTTTTCCATGTTCCAAAGATAGGAGGTTTTTCAAACTCATTTTTGTTTTGTTCATTTTGCAGGTCTTCGTTTGTTGTAAATTCTTTCATAATTTTTGTAATTTGAAATATTACAGTTTATTAATCCTAAAACTAATCAAAACTCCTTATTCAACGCCAACTTTTATGCGAACCTTTAGCATTTTTTGTGTATTTGAAAAATAGCATTTATGAAATTTCTACTCTACCCTACTAAAAAGGTAAATTTTGCATAAAAAAAAAGAAAAGTATATTTTTGAAGTGTCTAATCATCAAACTTATACTTTTCTATATTGGAGACTTAGGAAAAGTGTATTTTTGAACAAACCTACTAAAAATTATGAGAAATTATACAGAATATAGTGCTACTCTACTCTCTTGTATCAATGATAGTCGTGTAAAAAAAACTTTTT
>Ga0100385_1004362_pt1 | contig 12211 bp, 6 predicted proteins | sample CryGeymeta201509_FD_81543 | JGI IMG/M metagenome (GOLD analysis project Ga0100385, IMG submission 81543) | Groundwater microbial communities from Crystal Geyser aquifers in Utah, USA - Crystal Geyser metaG 2015-09 | ecosystem: Environmental > Aquatic > Deep subsurface > Groundwater | place: USA... | reverse complement strand
CATTCAAAGTTTAATGAAAAGTAAGCATGGCGAAATGAAGGCCATCCGAGAAGAAGCTGCTGCAGAAAGAGAGGCCAGAAGAAAAGAGTTGGCTGACCTCAAAAAGGATGAAAAAGCTGAAATTGAATTGCTTTTAACTGCTGAACAGCGAGTAAAATTCAACGAAATGATGAAACAGCGTGAAGAAAGAGGCAAAAACAAAAAAAATAGGCATGGCGAAAAAGGTAGACATGCAGGAAAAAGAGGCCCTCAATCAGACCAAAAATAATCGACACATGATAAAGCAGAAGCTTGCAAATAGCTTCTGCTTTTTTCACTGGCAACCCCAAAATGTTCTTATCTCCTCATTAATTTATAAAAATAACCTAGCTTTGTCTTTGAAACAATGTAACCCTTATGGCATCAGGATTTTTTGCTCTATTTGATGATATCGCAACACTTATGGATGACGTGGCTGCCATGAGCAAAGTCAGCACCCAAAAAACTGCGGGTTTGCTGGCCGATGATTTGGCGGTAAATGCTGAAAAAGCTTCTGGCTTTGTAGCAGCCAGGGAATTGCCAGTCTTGTGGGAAATTACCAAAGGTTCTTTTTTAAACAAATTGAAAGCGAGTCCGCCCATTAAAGCGCCATAAAGCGTTGAATTGTATGGGTTTGATGTAATAGCACAAGTTCCTGAAATACACCCGATTTGTTGCCAGTAGAAAAAACCGGCAATTCCACCGAGTAAAGCGCCTAAAACATATAATAAATTCTTTTTGAAAAACGTAATGATCATGATATACAATTAATCTTTTTTACAAGTTGATAGCCCAAAAGGCAAATACAAAGGGCAAAATGTAACGATAGAAGTTACTAAAAATATTGCAGCTAAAGCTAAAAGCACGTATCCAACTGTGCCTGTTACAGTTCCAGTAAAAAATAAAACTGCAAATACTACAGCAAGTGTTATTCTGATAATTCTATCAGCTGTTCCGACATTTTTTTTCATAATGAATACAATTAGTTTTAAACAATGAGCAAAATTATCAGTTAACCAGTTACTTTTCAGTAACATAAGTTGCATAAGCCCTTTATAAATTCTATTGGTTTTCTCTATGAAAATTGATTATTAGCTTGAGTTCGAGATAAGACAAAAAAGTCCTTCTTTCGCCAAGAACTTCGAGTACGATGACAGATGAACGATAAGGGCGAGGGAGATTTCATGAAAAACTTGTGGCGAGAAGTTGAGTTCGGCCAAGATCTTGTTTCGAAAGCTTTCGAAGTGAAATCCCCCAAGCCCCCTTTGGTCAAATTTTGTACAAACCGCTTCATTTTGTCTCGAAAGGGGGATTTTAGTCTTTGCCTCGGAAAGTAAAACTCCCTAATTTGACCAGAATATCAAGTACGAAGAAATATGAATTTTAAAGAGGTTGGGGGAGATTTCAAGAAGAACTTGTGGCGAGAAGTTGAGTTCGTCCGAGATCCTGTGTCGGAGCCCAGGATGATCGTAGCACCGAAATTAAAAAGTCTACATTCAAAACCATTCCCAATGCTAAGCAATCATTCCATTTCCCTATCTTTAATCTATGAGTTCAGCAAAATATATCGCAGATCGCATTCGTCTTTTAATTGCCACAAAGCAATTTCAAGTAGAAGAAACACTTCCCTCAACACGGGAATTGGGTAAACAATTAAACGTGAGTTTTCATACTGTTCGAAAAGCTTACCAACAATTGCAAGAAGAAGGCTTGGTTTCATCAGCTGGTGGACGTGGATTTGTTGTTAAAAAGCAGCACACATCGTTAAATAAGGAAGCTCGTTTAGAATATGGCGCAGAGCGCATGAAAACCGTTTTAGAAGAACTTATCGGTTACGGATTAAGTGAAGACGAGATTGAAATGGCTTTCGAAGAACAGCTCACTTACATGGAATGGCCGAATAAATTTGAATCCTGTGCCTCAATCGGAATAAATACTGAACACGCTCAAATGATTTCCGGCGCTATAAAGCGTGCAATTGGTGTTAAAAGCGAAGCTGTTGCTTGGAATGACCCAAACGTAATGATAGATTATGATGCCCTTTTTGTTCCAATCACTTATTTAAGACATTTTCAAACCGAAGTCGAAGACATACATGTTATTCCTGTGGTTTATCAGTTTAACCCGCAGTTGCTTATCGATTTAGGAAGCAAATTTGAGCTTACAGGTTTAGGATTAGTAACTCAAAGTGAAGATACGATTCCGTTTTTGTTGGATGAATTAAAGTCTGCACTAAAACCTTCTACCTCAATTATTGCAGGTACCATTTACGGAAAATCTTTGCCCTTATTTGTTCGTGATGTTGATGTTGTCTTATATCCATCAACCACAGCAAACCTTGTTGAGCGTCAGATGCCAGAAAAAAAGCGACTTGCTTTGGAATATTCAATTGCAGAAGTATCATTAAACCTGATTCGTTCTGAATTGTGGGATCAATAAATATACGTACTCTTAAAAGTGGTTTTCAGCTAAGTAATCGGCGATTTCACTCGATTAAAAAAGGTAAAACCCGACAAAATAGACTTTTGGGAGTGGTATAAAAAAAATAAATCTCAAAAATTCCTAAAAAAGCTTCTAATTGTTTCTGAATCCTTCAATTCCTATTATTAAACCCATTCATCATAATTATAATCGTGTGTTTCGTATGAAAATTGTAGCAACACTTTTTCTCTTTTTATTATTCAACTCTTCATCTCTTTTTGCACAACCTGCAAACGATTATTGGCAGCAGGAAGTTTATTATCAAATGAATATTGATATGAAGACCGAAGCCAATCAGTTTACAGGAACTCAAAATCTTATTTACACAAATAATTCACCCGATACTTTATACAAAGTATTCTATCATTTGTATTTCAATGCGTTTCAGCCGGGTTCTATGATGGATGAGCGTTCAAGAACAATTTTAGATCCCGATAGAAGAGTTCGTGACCGAATTAGCAAACTTTCTGATAAAGAAATCGGATATCATCACGTTCGTTCATTAAAACAAGGCGGACAAAAAGTAGAATTTACGGTCGAACAAACAACCATGGAAGTTCAATTAGCAAAGCCGATTTTACCGGGTGAGCAAGTAATTTTTGATATGGAATTTGATTCCCAAGTTCCTCTTCAAATTCGACGTTCAGGTCGAGATAATGCAGAAGGAATTCGTTTTTCAATGACGCAATGGTATCCTAAAATGGCCGAATATGATAAAGACGGTTGGCATACAAGCACCTATGTCGCAAGAGAGTTTTATGCGCCTTATGGTACTTTCGATGTAAAAGTTACTATTGATTCAGCATATACTTTAGGCGGAACAGGTGTTTTACAAAATCCTGAAGAAATTGGTCACGGTTACAATGTGAGTGGAATTTTAAATCGCCCAGCGAATCAAGATAGATTAACTTGGCATTTCATTGCAGAAAATGTGCATGATTTCGGTTTTGTAGCCGATCCCGATATGAAACATTATATTCGAAAAACAGCTAATGATAAAGATGTTCATGTAATCTATAAAGCAGGTCAAAATGAGGAAAATTGGGAAAAACTGGGTGAGTATACAGCAAAAGCAATTGATTATTTAAGTGAAAATTTTGGAGAATATCAGTGGCCACAATTTACCGTTATTCAAGGCGGAGATGGCGGAATGGAATATCCGATGGCAACGTTGATAACTGGTAAAAGAAGTCTTGGTTCTTTAGTCGGAGTTACAGCGCACGAGTTAACTCATATGTGGTATTACGGTCAACTAGGATTTAATGAAAGTTATTATTTTTGGATGGATGAAGGTTTTACAGAATATGCCTCTAACGAAGCAGTTGCTCATATTTTGAAACAAGCTGGTGATCCACAAATGAGTGCATATGGCGGTTTTCTTTATTTAAAACATCGAGGCTTTGAAGAACCATTAAGTACACATGCTGATGAGTTTGATACCAATTCTGCTTATGGTACAGCTGCTTATAACATGGGAAATATTTTTCTACACCAATTGGGATATATAGTTGGAAACGATGTGATGAGAAAAGCATTATTTCGTTTTTTCAATGAATGGAAATTCAAGCATCCTAAACCAGAAGACTTTATTCATATTGTTGAAAAAGAATCTGGTCTTGTTTTAGATTGGTACTTAAATCATTGGATAAGATCGACTCACACAATTGATTATGCGCTCAAAAAAATCAAAAAACAAGATGATAAAGCAACAATTACTTTAGAGCGTAAAGGCGATTTTCCAATGCCAATAGATGTTTATGTTGAATTTGACGACGAAACGAGTATTGTTTACACTATTCCATTAGTTCAAATGCGAGGCGAAAAGAAATTTGAAGGTAGCTATGTTTATGAAGTTGCGAAAGATTGGCAATGGACTCACTCAACGTATGATTTAGAAGTTCTAACAAAAGGGAAAAAAATTAAGCGTGTAGAAATTGATCCAACACTAAGAATGGCTGATGTAAATCGATTAAACAATACCTGGCCTTTTCCAAAAAATAAGCAGTTTATGAAACCTGCTCAACCCTATTGGAACATGTATGGCACAAGTTGGAGGCCATCTTTGTGGTATGGTGAAAATTCAGGCGTAATGGCAGGTTTTCATTCGTATGGAAACTACATTTATGATCAATATGCTTATGAAGCCTCCATGCGTTTAACAAGTGGTTCTTTGTATGAATATGATGCCAAACGTACGGATGCAGATTATACATTTAGTATTACACTTCCTGCAAAATTTTCTGGAAAAAGTGCAACGGTAAGCTTTGAAGCCATGCGTTATTTTGGTGTATTTCAAAATCAATTGACTTATAAAAAGTACATTGGCAAATATGGTCAATGGTCACCAAAGCGCAGAGTGTTTACTTTTTCTTTATTTCATCAAGAAAAAACTGCAGATAGAATGATTGATTTATTTAATTCATGGGACCGATATGCAGTTGTTGGTTCTCGAATAACGTATGAAATGGGCGATCCATCAAGAAATGGAATTGGTTTAACTTCACAAATGGCAAGTTCTGGTAGAGCAAAAGCAGCGAGCTATGGAACATTAACAGCAAATAAAACATTCGATTGGACAAAATCTCTTTCCACAAGATTTGGAATGTATGTGGCAACGGGTTCTTTAGAATTGCCAAACCAATATCGAATTACTGCAGCTGGTCCGACATTGGAAGGCGCTTGGAAAAACCAAACTTGGTTTGAATTCGCCAATATTAGTGAAGAATTTACTCGCGTAGCTCATCTTTCACCTATGGGCGGAAATGGATTGCTAGGTTATGGCGTTCAAGGAATTGGAAGCCCAGATATTGCAGGTAATAATCATATAAGTTTTGTAATATGGAATGAATGGAAGCCATTTAAAAATAAATGGTTAAGACCTGCAACGTTTGAATTTGTTTCTGGATTTGGTTCTAGTTGGAATGAAGAATTCTGGAAGGATAATCCGTTTATTCATGAAAACAAGCAACCATTATTAAGTTCAATGGTAGCTGGAATTTCTTATAATGCTTCTGACTTAAGTTTATTTAATCGTTGGAGACCACAAAGTGCAGTAATACGTGATTTACAATTCAGTTTAAGAATGCCATTTTTCATGACTAATTTAGCAGGAAGAGGCGATTGGAACACGATTTTAGTTTTCGGAGTAAGCAATAGATTTTAAAAAGTCATCCTGGGCGAAGACCCAAGATCTAAGCCAAATCTAAAACAAGTTCTATTAAAGCGTCATCCTGGGCCCCGACCCAGGATCTCTGCCAAAGAACACAAAAAGTCAATAACTCATAAAGAAAACCAAAAAAGAGAGCGGTCCTGAACCTCAATTCAGGGTCCCCACCAGGGAACAAAATCAATTCAAAAACTCCTAACCCAAGCAAAAGAATTAATTAAAAATTCAGAATTCAAAACTAAGAATTTAACAATGAGTACTCCCGGAAAAGTAAACCCATTAGTAATACGACTAGACACAGCAGGTCGCCGCGGCAAACCCGTAACCATGATTATGAACATACCGCACAACCCACAAGTAATAGAAGAATTAGCCAAAGGCTTGAAAAAAATATGCGGAGCCGGTGGAACAACCTATGGTAAAACAATAGAAGTACAGGGGAATCACGTAGAAAAAGCAAAAAAATTCTTCGCAGAAAAAGGAATGATTGCCAAATAATCCCCTCGTCATCTCGACCGGAGATGAGCAAACACATCAATCACAAAGCAAGAAACACGAACGAATCGCAGCGGAGAGATCTTCGAAACAAAAACAGAACTAAGAAAGAAGCAAAAAAAATAATCAACGCAAAATTCTTAGCTTTTGGCTGCAAAACCCACAAATCGGAAGATCCCTCGACCACGCTCAGAATGACTTTTTATTAAAAAACCACAGTCATCTCTACCGGAGATGAGAGACACATCAATCACGAAGCAAGAAACACGAACGAATCGCAGCGGAGAGATCTTCGAAACAAAAACAGAACTAAGAAAGAAGCAAAAAATAAGCATCGCAAAGTTCTTAGCTTTTGACTGCAAAACCCATAAATCGTAAGATCCCTCGACCACGCTCAGAATGACTTTTTATTAAAAAACCACAGTCATCTCGACCGGAGATGAGCAAACACATCAATCACAAAGCAAGAAACACGAACGAATCGCAGCGGAGAGATCTTCGAAACAAAAACAGAACTAAGAAAGAAGCAAAAAAAAAATCAGCGCAAAGTTCAGTGCTATAGACTCCACGAATCATAAAACAGAAGATCCCTCACTCCGCTCGGGATGACTTTTTTTTATTAAAACACTTATCACGAACTCCACTAAAAACGTATACAAAAGCCTTAATTACGAAATTCACAGACAAGTTGGCACAAGATTAGCACATAATAATCAGAATTTGGTGTATTGGATAAAAAATATACCCAAAAGCTTTATTCATAATTTTTCTAAATACGCACAAGCTCAAAAAAAACAGTATATTTTGCGTTCGTGTCATTTTCAAAACCACCTGTTTTGCGCTATTTACTACTACTACTTTCTTTACTGATTTTCACTGGAAAATCCTTCGCACAGCAGGGAAGAGGGTTGTTTTTTTCCACGTTTGGCCGCGACGCTTCATTAAGTAACGGAGATTTCAATAATCTTCAAGCCGTTTATTACGATATCCCATTAGATGAAAAAAAACAAATTCACTTAAGAGTATACGATCCCGATATCAGTGGAATGTATGACGAAAAATATGGGGCATTTGACACAGAAACTCGCTTTATCGTTTTGGGCGGTGTATCAGCTAGTAAAATTTATGGCGGTCAAATAGAAAAGACTCAACCAAACTTAAAGTACAACAAAAGTGACGTTATTCTCGATCGATATTTTGGTTCAAATGGAGCAGGAAACGCTCGTTGGTACACTTTACTTGAATTAAAAAGAGGCGCTGGGTACAATTTAGGAAATGGATTTGAGCGTTTTGTTTTATTAGTTCTTGGAGGAAAAGGAAATGATGGAAATTTTTACGATTTAGCTCTTTCGCATTCTCGAACTGAAAAAATTAATCCTACTACTACTCGGTCTTTTGTTTACGATTTATCGCTCAGAATCCCTTCTTTACTAGATTATAATTGGACTGAATTTCAGGGCGCAATTACTTTAAATACGGAAGGTGTTACTCAGCTTTTTGTGAATACGTTCGATATGGACGACATGCCGATTTCATTAACAGTACCCTTTAAAGGTGATATTCCTTTAAGTTCTTCAAGCGATGGAAATTGGGTTGAAAATATCGTTTCTCTTAGCAATGTTGGAAATGTTTCTGAAGTCAGATTTAATTTCTTTGGAAATGATTTTAATAATACAGTTGGAATTCATTTTAGAGATCAGGATAATCTTCTAATTCCCATTGAATTGCCTATCAGAAATTACGAAGAACCAAATTACCCGGTCGCTGAATACAAAACTAGCTACTCAGGCGACGACTGTAATACCATCACGTTTGAAACGATTATTACTAATCAGGATATGCTTACAAACCTGGAAACGAAATGGTATTTTGGAACAGAAGTTATTACAGGAAATAAAATTACTAAACGCTTTGAAGGCAAAGGGTATCAGCCATTTACGTGGGAAGTTAGCGCATTGGTTGAAAGTCACGAACAAAAATATGCGATTCAAGATTCAGTGATTATAAATATTCCGCCAGTTGCTTGGGCAGGTGGGGACAGAGCAAATATTGTAAATAACAATATGGCTTTCGATGGTACAATTTCGCATGATCCCGATGGAAAAATAATGTCTTACCACTGGGATTTTGGAGATGGAACAAGTGCTAATGGAGCTCGTGTCGATAAAAAGTATACTAAAAACGGAATTTATGAAGTTACCTTAACCGTAAAAGACGATTCTGACAGTGAATGTGGAACGGCAACATCAAAAATTAAAGTGAAAGTTAATCGTCCTCCGGTTGCGAATATTATTGCTCCTGATGTAGTTCAAATTGGAGAATTGTTCACCTTGGATGCAACTCAATCTCAAGATCCCGATGGAGAATTGATTGAATATGCATGGCAAATCGGAAATGACACATTAATTGAAGGTCCAGTTGTTCGTTACGCTTTAAACTCAGACAACTTTACAAAAGTAATTTTACAAGTTTTGGATGACGCTAGAACGTATAATTCAAAGGACAGAAGTTATGTAAACATTCGAGTTAATAAGCGCCCAATTGCATCTGCAGGTTCCGATAAAATTGTTTCTCCAAATAGGCCAGCATCATTTAGCGGAAAATTTTCGCGAGATCCCGATGGGAAAATAATAGATTATGAATGGTACTTTCCTGATGGTTCTATTGAAAAAGGTGAGGACGTAAAACATGCCTTTGACAAGCCAGGAACCTATTACGTGAAAATGAGAGTAACCGACGATTCTCAAAAAGGTTTTGGTGTAGATTCCATACAAGTAATTGTAAATGCGCCACCAGTTGCTGTAATAACCGAAAATTTAGTTTTCAATAGCGGAAGAGTTATTCTAGATGCATCAAATAGTTACGATCCCGATGGTGAAATTATTGATATGTTCTGGATAGTTAATGGAAATACCGTAAATGGCTCAAAATTAAACACAGCTTTTAACGCTCCAGGGAAATATTCCATACAGCACACCATGATTGATAATTCGGGGACGTATTCTGCAGTTCAATCAAAAGATATTGAAGTTACCGTGAACGACTTGCCAGTGCCTGTAATTGAAGCATCTGAACATACTTCACCTGGTTCACCAGTTCTGTTTTCAGGCGTAAATTCCACAGATTCTGATGGGGAAATAATCCGCTATTTTTGGGATTTTGGAGATGGAACGGTTGCTTTAGGAAAAGAAGCGACACATGAATTCATGAGTCCGGGCACGTATCAAGTAAGTTTAAGTGTACAAGATGATTTAGGCGGAGTCGGTTCAACCGTAATTGCAAATACTGAAGTTAAAGTTAACGCTCCTCCGGTTGTTAAATATAATTTCCCAAAACGAATTGTTTCTGGCCAAGAAGTAACACTTGATTTATCTCCATCTTATGATCCGGACGGACAAATTGCAGAATATCTGTATTTCGTTGGAGATGAATGGATTATGGGGAAAGAAAAACAAACGTTTGTTTTATCGGGAAGCGTAAGTCACATAAAAGTTGCTGTAAGAGATAGAGTTGATCAAGCAAATAGTGAAACCGAGGCTTTAATTCCAGTCGTCTTTAATCAAGCGCCCGTAGCAGTTGCAGCTCAAAATGAAATTCGTTCAGCAACTCCTTTAGCCTATTTTGATGGCTCCAAAAGTTATGACTCCGATGGAGATCAGTTAAAATATTTTTGGAGTTTTGGTGATGGTGACTATTTTGAAGGAGCAATGGCTTCTCATAAATATGTCTATGGCGGACTATACAAAGCAATTTTAACCGTTGATGATCAACAAGGCTTAGACAATTCTTTAAGCAGTGACACGGTAAGTGTATTCATCAATCGTCCACCAGAAGTTTATGTTGAGTTACCAGCATCAATCTGTACCGACGACTCGTTCGTATTTGATGCTTCTAAATCCTACGATCCTGATGAAAAAGAGATTTCTTATAGTTGGGACTTTGGTGACGGTGGAAGTTCAAATCAAGCAAAAGGTTCATATACCTTCCAAAACGAAGGCATTTATCAAATTGAGTTAACCGTAAATGATAACGAAGGACTGGAAAATTCACTTACTAGAATCGCACAAACGGTAACAGTTGTCGGAGCTCCAAAAGCTTATGCAGGCCTCGATATTACAGCTTGCGAAGGAGAGTTTGTAAGCTTTGATGGCACGGAATCTAAAACGGGTGATTTATTTAATACTAACTTTAGTTGGGATTTCGGCGATGGCGATAAATCAACCGGAAGCCAAGTAAATCATAATTTTGAAAAAGCGGGCACTTATAAAGTTACCCTAACGGTTACCACTGAAATGCCTGGTTCATGTAGAAACAACGATTCTCATAGTATAACTGTAACAGTTATACCAAAACCAAAAGCGGAGTTTTCAATTCCAACAACTATTCGAACTGGAGAAGTAGTACGTTTCGATCCAAGTGCATCTTTAGTTGAAGGAATAGCAATTAAGAAATTAACGTGGAAAATTGGTTCCGTAGAAACCATCAGTTATCAAAAAGCGACAAACAGTGTTGGCGAAACTCGTTGGATTGTAACAACAAGCGCTGTTGCAGGAGTGAGTGAACTCGATGATGAATCAAAATTCGGTAAACTTCCAAAATTTGAGCGATTATTAGATAAAGGCGATTACACTATTGTCTTGACAGTAGAAGTAGAAACCAATGCGGCATGTAAAACTTCTGAAAAAACGATGTATTTAACTGTTCAGGATAAACCGATATTGTCAATTCAAGATATGCCTGTTTTAGTTCCCAATGTTCCATTCCAGTTCTCTGGTTCGAAAGAAGCTAAAGATCAAAATGTGATAAAAGCTGCGTATTGGAAAATGGGTGATGGAACAGACAAACAAGGTTTATTTGTAACTCATTCCTATTCAAAACCTGGTGTTTATACGGTTGAACTTTTAGCAGATGATGGTGGCGGTGGCGCTTCAGCGGTTACAAGAACGAAAAAAGATGTTATTGTAAATGCTCCTCCAAATGCAGTTTTTGATGCGCCAGACAAAGCATTACCGGGTGATGCCCTAGAATTTAATGCAACAGAAAGTTATGATCCTGATGGTGATATTGTTTCTTATAGCTGGTTTGTTTCCGATGGAACGCGACTTTCAGGTAAAAAAGTAACGCACAGGTTTAATAAAGAAGGAACGTTTACCATTACCTTGACTGTAAAAGATAACTCAAATGTGGCGAATTCGACCGATAGTGAATCTCAAACCATTCGAATTAATGAAATACGAAATATGGCAATTGAGCTTCCAGGAATAATTTGTGTTGAGCAACCAATTGATATTTTAGAGTCACTTACTTTTCCAACAAATGATTCTTCTCGAGTTCAGGTATATATTGGAAGTAAACGAATTACCTACTCAGAAGCTAAAAATCTGAAATTTAGTTTTGCAGGAACGTATAATATTCGTGTGATATATGTTACAGGAACCAATGCAGGAACAACCGCACTGAAACACTCTGTAATTGTAAATGGACCACCAGAAATTATTGCAACCGTTCCTGAAGTAATTAGTATTGGCGCTGTAAACGAATTAGCTGTATTTGATGCCTCAAAAAGCTTTGATCCCAATAACGATTTAGTTCGAGTTGAGTGGGATTTTGGAGATGGGAAAATTGCCTTTGGTAAAATAGTTCAATATCAATATTCAAAACCAGGTAATTACAAAGTCCGCTTAACCATTATTGATGACAAAGGAACGGAATGTAGCACCGTTCAAAAAACCTACGAAGTAAAAGTCATCAGAAATTAAAAGAAGAAAAGTCATCCAGTGCACCGCCACGATTCGAAGAACCACGAAGTGCTATCTCGGTCTAGAGATGAATTGTTCCAAAAGTAAAAATTCCGCAAAACCCGAACAAAAACTCCCCCTTTTGCCAAAAAATCATGCAAAAAAACGGCAAGAACATCAAAGGGGGCAGGGGGCTGACATTACCCGAAATCTTGAGCAAATCGAATTTTAGTACGATTTACATAGGTTGTAATCCTTGCCATAAATTTCAAAATTATATCAGTCAGCTTTAAGCTTATTCGTTGGTAGGTAT
>Ga0100385_1004358_pt1 | contig 12221 bp, 8 predicted proteins | sample CryGeymeta201509_FD_81543 | JGI IMG/M metagenome (GOLD analysis project Ga0100385, IMG submission 81543) | Groundwater microbial communities from Crystal Geyser aquifers in Utah, USA - Crystal Geyser metaG 2015-09 | ecosystem: Environmental > Aquatic > Deep subsurface > Groundwater | place: USA... | reverse complement strand
TACAACTCTCCTTTTCAGATGGTACGTCTGGAAATCTCACCAAAAGGCTCAGGTCAAATTCCAGGACAAAGAGGCAGTCAGGACCACCATCGAAGCTTTCGAGGCCAATCCTTTTCTCGATGGCACTCGTGTCAAACTATAAGTGGATGAGGTAGATCCCCGCGCTCTATACATATCTCAGTTAAAACAACACACCGATTAAATTTACATCAGATAGGCTTTAAAAGATTACGGAGTCATCAGATCTGTTGAGATATTGAAGACTCCCCTGAAGGAGACAAAAGGCGATGTTGAGCATATTGGGCATTTGCTGAAGGTGGGAGCTAAAATGGATAACATAGTCAGGTATGATGTCGTCAAGATCGAGAAGAAATAATGTGGCCTCAGATAGGCTAGAGTATTGATATCACAGAAGCATCTCATTGGCATAATATGCGAAAGACTCAACATGACCACTGGCTATTTTGGATAAGGAAGACTCTACGTCGAACCTGTATTTGAGCGTGACATTCTCATTCCATAGGGCTGTCTTGAAATATACACGGAGCTATTCTAGTAATTGCTATAAGAACACCCTGAGGAAAGAAAGAAGGTCAGGACGGAGATCCGCTAAGATGACGAAAATATTTACCTGGTTGTGGCATCCTCAATCGAATAAAGCATGCTATTTGTGCTAAGCCGACTGAAAGACAAACTCAATGGCACCAAAATAGATTTTCCTATTTAGGCTCGAAATGTCATCATGAACGAAATCGGGATCGCCAACTTGATGGACCTCGAATAAAAGCACAACTGTAAATTCATCATTTCCTCATATTCCAGCAAAATAAAAGTTCTGGCTAAGAAAGAAAACATCAAGCTGATCGAAGTGGAGGTCCAAGAAAGACTGAACAACCACTTCTTTTATCGGGTAAGCCTGCCTTCGAAAGTGTATAAAAATTACAAGGAACATCCTGATGTCTTGGATACACTGCAGAGATAGTTTGATCTTGTTCTGACTGAGCTGGAGGAAGATAACTGGGCCTTACTGCTTGAAGGCGGTGTGGTAAACATCCAAGGAGCTGTAAATTGGCTCCATGAAAAAGGAAAAGCTCAATTTAGCGATAAGTCTCGAAACGATAACGACTGTGGAATATGCGGCATGCCCCTTTAAGAATCATATCGTCTCTTCTGCTAGCATCGTTTTTGCCGATAATGCCTTATCGACTATCTACACTACTCTCTCAGCGATATGAGCCAGTTCCCATTCCTCTGCCCCGATGTTGAATGCCGTAAGAAGATATCCTGCATCGATCTGGAGTATTTGCTTGATTTCAGCGATTGGTACAAAATGCGTACGATCGCTGCCAATCACTTCCTCAAAGACAACGATGGCTTTGATTTCTGTATGACTGCTGGTTGCGAGCAGATTAACAGACTACAAACTTCCAAATTGGGAGGAGTCTAATCTGAGTTCATGAGATGCGATATATGCAAAAATAGTTACTGCCTCAAATGCAATGTAAAAGTTAATCTATTTAGGGCTATTATCATCCCGCTCGAAACTGCCAGTAGGCCAAAATGTCCGAAGACGAACTCATGAAAAATTACATCAAAAGCGAAGGAGTCCGAAAATGTGTAGGAAAACGGTGCAAAGCTCTAGTGGTCCGCTACACAGGATGTTTCAAGGTCCAATGCACTCGCTGCTCTATCTGCATGTGCTTCAAGTGCCCAGCCGACAAGATGGAACCTTTCGAGACATCGCAGCAATGCTACGACCACCTGACAAATGTTCATGGTGGATACTTTTGATGTTTATAGCGAAGGATAATGTAGTTATTATAACGGATAGATGAGAGGAGAGAGGTAGCTCACCAGACAGGGCAACAATGCATACAAATATGAGAATCGAAATTAGGACAAAGAAAATATCCCTCTGAGGATGAACTACGACCAAAGTAAGAAATTTAGCTATTCTCAATGCGATCGCCGCTTGCCTCCATCTCCCCAAAACAATGTCACTCTCAGCAAAGATGAATAGATATCTAGATTAAGGCAGGAACTCAATGACTAGAAGAAAAAGGTTAAACACCTGGAGACAACAATCATCCAAGAGCAATCTTCCGTTCTTTAGCATCTTGAGATGTTAGAGTAAAAGTTTCAGCAAGTTACCTCAGAAAAACATCACTTGGAGGTCTAGCTTCACAAAATAAGCAAAGATAGAGGCAGAAGGAGAGATTAAGATAGCTAGGAATCAAGGTGGAAGGAAAGATACTATTAACTGGAAGGAGAGCACAAAAAGATAAAAAACGTGGCTAACTCTATGATCGATATGATGAAAAAAGTAGATGGGAGTGAAGGCGATGTTCATTAAGCCTGGAAATGGGTCAAAAGAATAGTATGGTAGTACTAAGGAATCCGTAAGAAAGCACTCTAATGGAAGACAGTCTACGACCAAGTCACCGAGGCAGTCGACCTGCTTCCCACTTCCTCTCGCTGACCTGATCTTTTATTAATTAACCTCCCATTCTGATAGTTCTATATTATTACACATATCGCATGAACCGTCAACCCAGCAACGAATAGCGCCAACGCCTGATCGACAACATGCAGGACGAGATATCTCAACTGAAGCACATCACCATGAGCATAAACCGTACCCTCGATAAATAAAGTAAAGAATGGTGCTATTGAGCTAGAATAAACGCGAGATGGCTTGGGCTAGTACCTCGATAAGGGCACTGAAGCCTTGAAGAAGATCAACAATACTTTGTATGAACTAGGAGGTCGGTATTCGCTGTTTGGCTGCAATGGATGTATAGTAGTGGGAATTGCACTGCTGACCATCATGTTGCTCATTATACTCTGAGTGATTTACTGATGTCTTGATAATTTGAAATCGACCTATTAATGAAGGGACTGTTTATAAGAGTGGATAGGAAACTAAAGGCTAAATTGACGATCAAAATCTGTCACCTCTGATTCTCTTGGCCAGTTGGATGTCTCTGGTCATGATGGTGACTCTCTTGGCGTGAATAGCGCACAAGTTGGTGTCCTCGAAAAGGGAAACTAGGTAAGCCTCAGCAGCTTCCTGGAGAGCAAGGACAGCTGAGCTCTGGAATCGGAGCTCCTGCTTGAACTCGTGAGCGATTTCTCTGACGAGTCTCTGGAAGGGGAGCTTTCTGATGAGGAGATCAGTTGACTTCTGATATTTTCTGATTTCTCTGAGGGCAACTGTTCCGGGTTTGAAGCGGTGGGGCTTCTTGACACCGGTGGTGACGGGAGCGCTCTTTCTGGCGATCTTTTGGGCGACCAGTTGTTTTCTGGGGACCTTCTGAGCAGTGCTCTTTCTAGCAGTCTGTTTTGTTCTAGCCATGTAAATGAATGTAAATTAAAAGGGCACCCGCTTGATTTGAATTGTCAATAATCCGTTATTATTATAAATTAAATCTGATTGGCTCAAATATACAGTCCATAAAATGACTCGACTTAATGCACATAAATTCATTCAAAGGAAGATAAAAGAGAAGGTGGTCTCCAAGACTATATAAAATGTTTGAAAAATAATTATAGAGTAGGAAACTCATGGAAGTAGAAAGGGTTAATTCATGCCTGATCCAGAGTTTTGGTCTGTCGTTTGGTGTGTTTGATTTTTATATTATTACAAAAACTTAACTGATGCCTAAACGCATTAACTTAGCCGTAAACAAACTAGTAAACCGTCCTGCTAAGACATCCAAACAACCCATTGATAAACCTCCTCAATCCAGACCTCTCACCTTCTAACAACTCCTCTCTCTCGCACAACGCAATACCTCACATGCCCAAAGTACCTACCAGCATCACAGTCTTCCTGTTTCCTATCCCAGCAGCCAACACCAGTCCTAGTATGGTAGAAGTGGAGTGAATACTCCTCAGAATAGCAGTCGTGCTTGGGCGAGACGCAAAGAAAGAGAAGATAAACTCAATCGCTCGCTTGAAGACAAGGTCAATAGCTTAGAGAAGAAAGAAAAAAGGAACATGAGCTACAGTAGTTAGAAGTATAGAGTTGTCCAGGCTTGGGATTTGGAAAAAACAAATAAAATGTCACCAAAAGAGTCACCCAAGGAATCCTCAAAAGAATCCTAAAGTTCAAAACGGTCCTCGACCAATAGAGAAACCAACTCTCTTACCTCCGAAAGCAAAACATTTACATAGTAATTTACTTCACTTTTGAGCATGCTCGATCACAGCGCTCACTCCCACATGCGTCAAACCGAATGCTTCCTCAGCATCGAATAAATATTCACCCTCATGAAACAACTGCACTATTTACGTAAAATATAAGACGAGAAGTATTTGGTCCGAATTTGGCGTGAACTAGAAGGAGACACCTATGGCGGTGTTCCCAGCTAAAACCTCTACGAATTTCTAACCTTCATTAACCACTACAATCCATTAAATTTATACCCAAAACATCCAACTGACCCCACCTCAAAAAAGTTAGCCATCGACAGCAATCTCAAAATAAGGGCCACCTAGTAGAGCAAGTTAGCCATATATGAGCAGTATCTAGCACTGAGAGTCAACCGTATTTTGTATGGTAATGGAGAGGGGGATTATCAGAGCAGTTAGAAGAAGTTGAGGAGAACGAGTAATATCAAGATTGTAGATGAGGATGTTTCGGCTTAGAGCAGGAAGGAAAGGAACTCCAATGAAGGGAAAAGGCCTTCTTTTGGCAAAAAAGAACGAGCTAGTTAGGGACAAGTAGTATCCGCTTATGGGCGGAGGTCAGTCCGTCTAAAATCTGCTAATCAACCTCACAAACTCAAAAAATAATAAATCATCGAAAAAGACAAAAACTAAGAAACAGTCTGCTACAGCTAAATTTCCTAAACCAAATAATCCTTAAAAAAATTGACCTCCAATTAAAGCGAACACTCCCTCAACAACATCTCCAATGAAGAACCACTTCCATAGCGAAAACCCATCCTCTCGATTGACGTCAACTTAGGTGAAGGTCTTTGTGAGAAATTGTTGGTTTTTGAGGGAGAGACAGCTCTGGAAGTGTCCCGTCGATTGGTTGAGAAGTATAACATTGATTAGAGCTTGAGAGTCAAATTTTAGACTATGCTAAACGGACACATAAAGAACTTATTGTGGAGAATCGAGGAAGTATCTGAGGAGTTGATTTCCGATCGCTAATAATGATTTATGTACTATTTTTTGCTTTACCCACCTACCTCCTCTCATAGCTTGGCTAATTGTCTCCCACTTTTCCTATAATAGAATTTATCCGAACATATAGTTAATTTGTCCTGCATTTTACCCAAGAGTCAATATACTAATAACTAGCAAGGTGAAAATGAACAGAACCATGAAAACACAGAAGAAAGAGGCCAGAAGAGAACTCCAGGCTGAAATCACACTGTACGACAGAGAGATATCTCGAAGAATGGACGAATTCATAGCTGACAAACGCCGCCTCCCCTACTCAGGAAAGAACTCCAGATTAGGCCATCTACAACAAATCGCAGACAAATCTATTCACTTGGAGAAACTCAAGAGGGAAGCATAGAGACAAGGTTTCAACAATCTCCAGGTTTCCAGACAAACCAAAAATATCATGAAAAATATGTTCATGTGATACTCAATTGATCTACTTTTTTTGACAAATTATCATTTAACAAACCCGAGAAGGAGTTACTTTTTGAATTAGTGGTTCTGAAGTTTAGGGGAGAGGAATTGATTGGCCTAAGATAGGAATATGGAGGCAATGCATGATCATTGGGTGTTTTCAAACTTCTTTTTTCCATCTCTGGCTTTGAGCCGAGGAGCTATTTCTTTGAATAAATTTCTCTGAGGCTCTCGAGACATCGTATAGGTGACTGGCTGACAAGCTGAGGCCTCATCTATTTCTTCCCTACTCATTGTTGAGAAAATGTCATCTGCGTTGGTAGACTGTTGACTTGACTTACATTTAGCAAATTCGGACGATTGCGCTTCAGGATTGAATTGACTCAAAGCCAAACCTCGACTTCCTGTAAAATTTCCAGGGTTTTACTCCTTGAATTGCCTTGCTCGATCATCAAAGCTCTGAGCTTTCTTAATTTTCATTACAGTCACTTGTTCGTGTTTCACTCTGGCTTTTTCAGCATCTTTCCTCATTTGTCCAGTCACATCCTTTAGTTCAAATGGAATAAATTTCACCAACTCCTTCAATAGGCCTGATTGTTACCTCACTGGGGGCGGAATAGGTCTTTTACAAATAGGCCATGTTCTTCTATTTCCCTACTTTATGTAGCCCATCAATATTGAATCCCATGGTTCGTGGGATCATCTTGCACAGATCAAAGCATAAAGCCAGATAAATACTCAAGTCAGTCAAGTCTTTCCCGCTCCGTTTCTCCAGAAGATCAAGCTACTCTTCTAGTCTCTTCTGGGAGATCTTCAGTTTATCCAAGCCATTAGCCTCTAGAACTTTCTCCATTGTAATATTTGATACAAAGCCCTCCAAATTCGTACAATATAACAAACAATTATAGCCTTACCGAACATTTCCGATCGCCTAATAAACAAACACTCATCCCTCTTCTTCAATCATTATCTTATGTGTCAAATAAAGAAAGATGATCAATAAATTGACTCACACAAACTGAATACCTTTCTCCAAGTTGTAGAAGAACCCTTTGCGAGCCACCAATTCACTGTAGCGACCAGACTCGACAATTTCACCCTTCTCGAAAACGTGAATTACATCTGAGTTTTTTATTGTTTCTATACGGTGAGCAATGCTCAGGGTTGTCTTATTTGTCATGATGCGGTCAAGAGATTCCTGAACTTTCTTTTCATTTTCTGCGTCCAAAGCTGAAGTTGCCTCATCGAGCAATAAAATTTGAGGATTTCTAAGAATTGCTCGAGCGATTGCAACTCTCTGCTTTTGACCTCCAGAGATATGGCCACCTTTGAGTCCCACATTGCGATCGAATCCTTAACCTTCATTTTCAACCTTTGGTCCTTCTGGCTAAAGAGCTCCTTCTATTAATTACTTCCCTTCAATAAAGGACAAAGCATTGGCTTCTTAAGCAACTGCTCTGATCTCCTCTTCTGTAGCATTGTGCTTGTTGTATCTAATATTTTATCGGAAGGAAGCATTGAAAAGGGCAGGCTCTTGACTGACAACTCCAAATTGACTACGAAGATAACGAATGTCGTAGTCTTTAATGTCGATTCCATCAATGGTGATACTTCCTTCAGTAGGAAGGTAAAATCTTTGGAGTAGCTGCATAATTGTACTTTTTCCACATCCAGAAGGTCCGACAAAGGCAACTTTCTGTCCGGGTCGGATTTCCACATTCATATTTTTGAAGACATGTTGCTGTCGAGATTAATACTTGAATGCCACATTTTCTAACTTGATATGCCCCTTGAGACCAGAACTAATCATTTGTGATTTTTATCTTGCCTGCAGTTGAACCTCATCCTCCTCATCGAGAATTTCAAAAATATGAGAAGCTGACAACTTCGCCTAATTAATGTCAGGTAAGAAATTGCTGTTGTTTCCTATGGTGATTCCAGCAAAGAAGATGGAGTATACAGCAGTGAATACGTCCAATAGAGAAACACCATAATCTCTCATAAAGATAGTTCCAATGAAGAACAACAGACCAAAAGTGATGAAGTTGATAACCTGCGAAAGTCCAAAGAAGAAGCCTGACACCAAAGCACTAGAATGCAAATCTTTTCTAGGCTCATCTATGTACCTTTCGTACTTGTGAAGAACAGTATTTTAGACTCCGAACGAGACGACAGTTCTGATGTTGTTGAGAGATTCCATTGTGATCTGAGCTGAGTCTTTATAAGCCTTGTCTAGTTGCTACATTTGTCCGTTTCTGAATTTGGATCTGATCATACCAGACAACATGAGTAAAGGTAGCGATCCCAAAGCTACAAGAGCAGTTCTCCATTCATAGATCAAAGCAACAACAACACCAGCTATCAGTGTGGACATACATTGGATGATCAAGTAGATGTAGGTAGTTGCCATTCCGTTGATTGTCTGACAGTCAGTTCCCAATCGAGTAGAGAGAACACCACAATTATTTTCAACTTTGTCGAACCAATAGATAGGCATGTTTAGTATCTTTTGATAGGCCTACTTTCTAATTCCTAATGTTATCTCATCTCCCACAAGTTCAGTCAGCACATCTCTGATGAAAATAGCAATGAAAGAGCCGATAGCCAGGAGCAAGAAGGCCAAACTTGCAATGTTAGCATCGTTACGTCCTTCAGCTATAACAGTCGGATTGTTGCTTTAAAGAAGGAAGAGAGCGTTGATGATTCTGGACAAGAAGACGCTGAAAATAGGATATACGAGTCCATTGAGGATGGTGATAAGAACTCCAATGATGAAGGAAATGCAGTGAGTATTCAAGTACGAAAATATTCTTCGGAAAATGCCTTTTTCGTATCGAGCAAGTAGTACTTTATTCTCCTCATTTTTTTTCTCTTTCTCATTCTTAAGATCTTGAATTGAATTTTTTTTAATCTCTTTTAGCTCTGGCACTTTCAGGCTATTAATATCTTTATCTTCCTTGACTTCAGTCTATCTAACCTCATCATCTTAGTTGATACTTGGAATATTCTGGTATCTTTTGAGTCGATGGAATGGACCCTTCTCAACTATCTGACCTCGGTCAATCACATAAACTATATCGGAGTTCATGATTGTTTTGACACGGTGAGCCACTGTGACTGTTGTCAACCCTTGTGATATTTCGTTTAAGGTTTGCTGGATTAATTTTTCGTTCTTTCTGTCCAAAGCTGAAGTTGCTTCGTCCAGCAAGAGAATTTTAGGCTGTTTAAGCAAAGCACGAGCAATGGCTATTCTTTGCTTTTGACCTCCAGAAAGCTGACTACCGTCCGAGCCAACATAAGTCTCTTGCTTGTTTTAAAGTTCATTGACAAATTGATATGCTTCTGATTTTTTCAGAGCCATGTCGATATCTTAAGGCGTGGCATTTTCATTTCCCAGCAATAAATTTTATCTGATCGAGCTGGCAAAAAGAACAGGTTCCTGACCAACATATCCAATCTTACTTCTGAGCCAAGCAAGGTCAAGCTCCCTCAAGTCGACACCATCCAACAAAATTCTTCCTTCATTAGGATCGTAAAATCTCATAATAAGCTGCAGAATTGTGGACTTTCCACAACCAGACTCTCCCACCAATGCCGTATTGTTAAGGTCGAATTCAATAGATATGTTGTTTAGAATTTTTTTGGTCGGATCCTTCGGATAGTAAAATGTGACATTTTCAAAAGTAATTTTTCCTTTGATATTGTCAGGTTTAATTCCATTCTCAGGGTTTTTGATCAAAGGCTCTCTGTCAAGAATTTTGAATATTCTGCCGGCAGCATCCATACCTTCTCCTATTTTTTTCAAAGCTGGAGAAAGTTGGCTCAAATAGAAGCAGGAGACCAATACACTGAAGAATACAGTGATGGCTGCTCCAGGGCTGTATCTTCCTCCACTCACACTAGGCGAACAATGTGAGTTTCCTTCCACACAATTAGAGCCAAACCAGTACCCCAAAGAATACAACAAAAACATAGAACTCGACAGCAAAGCAAATCCAAAAGCTATTTTGGCACCAGCTTTCAAATTCTCAGATTTGTTGCCTTCAAGCATGTCGACATATCTGCTGTACTCATATTACTGTCCGTTGAGCTGTTTGACTGTCTTGATGGAGAAGAAAGCTTGCTATGCTCTACCTCCAGCCTCCGAGTATATTTTTTGAAATTATTTGACTTTCATCTGCAATGACCTCATGTAGAGAGCTCCTGACAGTGCAATGATGGGTATACCAGCCAGGCAGACTAAAGTCATCAGCCAGCCTTGACTGAAAGCAACTGCGAAGCCACCAATTCCAGTACCTAGTGCTTGTAGCATTATTGCCATTTTTTCACCAAGAGCTCCCTGAAAAGTAAGAGTGTCAGCTGCGAAATTTGAGCTGAGCCCACTTTGATTGATACAATCGAACCACCCGATTTCCTGTCTGAGCAGTGAGGCAAAATAAGCTTTTCTACATGCAACTGCTTGCCTTTCTCCTGTAATAGTCCATCCCGTCACCATGATCCAGCCTAACAACCATGCTCCGATACCCAAATAGATAAACTTCAGCAGTTGATTTTTTGCTTATTCTACAATTACGTCAATGTTGGAGCTGAACACATCGGTGAACTCACCCCAGAATAAAATGAAGATTGGCGTAGATGCACCAAGGGCCAAACCTCCAAAAGACCCGAGGACCATCATTAACTTATCGTAGCTATCTGCAAAACGGAACATTTAGCAGAATGAGATTGAGGGTTCCTACTCAGCTTTTTCCTGTGCCTCCGGTCGTTTCTCATGATTTTATTGAGGATCAATGAGTTCCTTGGTACTTTTGGAGGCAAGCTTGTTAGGTTTTCCTTTTAAGTTTGTTGCGCTGCTGTTGTTGTCCATTGGAGCAGAATTAATAGTCATACTTCCTAAATTGAGGCTCAATAAAAGAATAAGATCAGAAAAAACTAAAAAAAAAATCCTCCTCAACAGTCAAAAACAGTGATTTAAAACAAATTGGCCCTTTTGGAAATAGATTTAGTCAAATCAAGTAGTTGGCTGAAACATATCAAAGAATTGAAATGATTTATGATGCGATAAATCTAAACTTACTTTTATCTTTCCGAACAATTATATTTTATTGATGGAAGCTTTGGTTGTTTTTTGATGAATCGTCTTTAGCACACAAATAATGAAAATATTATCACTCAGTTTGCCATACTCTTTTACAAATATTATATTATCTCCGATGGCGATATTCTCTTGGCTGGGTTCAGTGTTAACATTCGCTTCAACAGCACCCTCAAATCCTCTTCCAGCACGATGCCCGAGTAATTTTCCTAGTAGAGGTATTGGTCCATGTGCTGAACCACCTCCAATTGCTGTTTTATGATTTTGTCAAATGCTCGACCTTTGATTGCAAACAGGCCGTATCTGATCACCTCTTGGTGTTTGCGCTTCACAATTGTCTTGAGACTCATCCAGAGAGGAATACCAGATACGATTTCCAAAAGCACACTGCCCAGACTCCAGACATCAATGACCCAGGGGCTATTATACTTCTGCACGTATTCCAGCAATTTGGGAATGTATTCGAACTCGTTTTCATACAGAATGAAGTTCAGTATTTATGGAGCCATGTATTCTGGAGTCGCCATTGAGAACTGCCTCAGGTTGTTGAAGACAAAGGAACTGCCATAATCTATTAATTTCGTCTAAAGAATATGACTTTCTTTGGGATCACCAGACATTTCGTCTTAATTTTTGAGTCGAACTAGAATATTTTCAGTCTTGAGATCCGAATGCACTATATTGTTTTCAGCCAGCAACTCCAGAGCTCGAGCCACATCAAGAATAACCTTTCTCAGCTCATTCTGATTATTCTTTATCCGGTTGTAGAACTCCCTATAGTGAATCCTGTACATTTTCTCTCCATTGTATTGTTAGCTTTTTAACTCGTAGAGAACATTCCCAAGGGAGTCCCCGCATTTTTCGTATAAAATCCAGGTGTCTTTTTTATTGATAAAGTAGTAGTATAGTTTGACTAGGTGCTTAATGCCGGGATTAGAGGCAAATTATTCTTTGGGAGCACCACCGAACTAGAAAAAGTAGGTGCCGAACCAGATCTATTTAATGTGAGTCTGATGACTGGATTATGTGATGATTTGCTTAATAGCATATTTTTTCTTGCTCTTCTTGTGCTCTCCCAGCCACACTAAACTGAACCCTCCTCGACCCAGCAATTTTATTTTATCGAAACCATCAGGAAAACGGTCTCCAAAAGTTTCACCCTCTTCCTTGCTTAGATCATATGGATTTTTCTTTTTCTTCTACCACTTGAGCTCTATTTTTTAAACAGAATCACACCTTTCAGGCTTTTCTGTCTTCACCCGTGTATATGACTCTTCTTTTGATTATCTTTCTCTCTACCTGGCTGCCAAAGGTTGATGTTTTGGCGTGGTGTCGTCACCTTTGAAAAAATCGGCTTTTTCTCTGGAGGCTTTCTTGCCATGACGTGTCAGTTCTTATAATTGTGCCCTCTTTAGTGTACTTTTTAGCTAGTGTTGTTTATTGCTTGTGATCATTTTCTTCTTAGCCATATCCAAGTTTTCCAAACTTTCATATACATACTTCTCAAGGGCTGTTTTCTTCAACCCTGATC
>Ga0100385_1004349_pt1 | contig 12229 bp, 11 predicted proteins | sample CryGeymeta201509_FD_81543 | JGI IMG/M metagenome (GOLD analysis project Ga0100385, IMG submission 81543) | Groundwater microbial communities from Crystal Geyser aquifers in Utah, USA - Crystal Geyser metaG 2015-09 | ecosystem: Environmental > Aquatic > Deep subsurface > Groundwater | place: USA... | reverse complement strand
TTAAAAGTTGGTTAGCTTCTTGCATTTTATGTACCAGATTCTGACCATTTGGTCAGCTGATTCAGAATAACACCGAATGGCGCGAAATAAAGTAGCTGTAACGATAAAACACAGGTGGTAACGGTGGATAACACAAAGCGACTGGAAATGATCGACATTACCAAAACGTACCCAGGCACGATTGCTAACGACCGGGTACATCTGTCGATCCAGCATGGGGAAATTCATGCTCTGCTCGGTGAAAACGGCGCTGGTAAAAGCACTTTGATGAAAATTCTCTATGGCGTAACCAAGCCAGATTCAGGCTCCCTCATTTGGAATGGTAAACCAGCAAAACTACAAAACCCTGCTGATGCCCGAGCACTTGGCATCGGTATGGTATTCCAACATTTCTCATTGTTTGAAACGCTTACGGTCAGGGAAAACATTGAACTTGCACTCGGCGACCAAGCAGGTAACGCCGCTACATTAGCAACTCGTATTCGCGAAACGTCTAAAAAGTATGGCATGCCTTTAGACCCTGAGCGGCGCATTGCATCACTGTCTACCGGCGAAAAACAACGTGTTGAGATCGTTCGCTGCTTGTTGCTGGACATTCAATTACTCATTCTAGATGAACCGACCTCGGTATTAACGCCGCAAGAAGTCGCCCGATTATTCGAGACTCTGCGAATACTTAGCCAAGAAGGTTGCTCAATCTTGTTTATCAGCCACAAATTGCATGAAGTCACGGCCCTATGCGAAACAGCGACCATTTTAAGACACGGCAAAGTATCCGGGTCCTGCAAAGTATCGGAACAAACGCCCGCCTCTATTGCGCGTTTAATGGTCGGTGAAGACACGCCCATTGCTCACAATGCACAACGAGCCGTCGGCGGCGACGCGTTCTTACGAGTCGAGCATTTATCGACCAGCGCCGCAGACACCTTCGAAATTGCCTTAAAAGACATCAGCTTTAGCGTAAAACAAGGAGAAATATTGGGCATCGCCGGGGTCGCCGGCAATGGCCAAGAAGAGTTGCTCAAAGCGTTGTCAGGGGAAGTAACGTATAACAGCAATGCGATATGGTTTAACGATATCGCCGTCGACACCTTATCTCCACTCAAGCGCCGTCGACTTGGTTTAGCCTGCGTACCCGAAGACAGACTCGGTCGCGGCGCAGTGCCAGATATGACCCTCATTGAAAATACGTTATTGACCAGTTTTGACTCAGGCCTTGTGTCGAAAGGCTTTATCCGCTCGAACAAGGTGATTGCCTTAGCGAAAAAAATCATTCGTCAATACAAGGTTAAAACACCTAATGAACATGCCAGCGCTGCCAGCTTATCGGGTGGCAATTTACAAAAATTCATTATCGGCCGCGAGGTTGAACAGCAACCGAAATTATTAGTCATGGCGCACCCAACCTGGGGTGTCGACATTGGTGCACAGGTCGCGATTCACAAAACGATTTTTGCCTTACGAGAACAGGGTTGTGCCGTGCTGGTCATCTCAGAAGACTTAGATGAACTCTATAACATTTGCGATCGTCTTGGCGCAATTTGCGATGGCCAAGTTTCCCCTTTTGTCGCCACAGATGATTTACCACTTGCCCAACTTGGGCAGTGGATGGCGGGTGATTTTGACGCAACCAGTGAGGTCGCCGCCTAATGCTTCGTTTAGAACCTAGACCGGCCATTTCAACTTTCTGGACTTATTTTTCGCCCATCACCGCGGTTATATTAACGCTCATTACCGGAGCCTGTTTATTTGCCGCCCTCGGTCAAGCGCCACTTGCAGCATTAAAAGTCTATTTCATTAGCCCAATCGCAGACTGGTACGGCATTAGTGAATTGTTTGTTAAAGCAGTGCCTATTTTGCTTTGCGCCTACGGGCTAGCTTTGTGTTATCGCGCCTCGGTTTGGAATATTGGCGCCGAAGGTCAATTGCTGATGGGGGCCATTTTTGCGTCGGCGATCGCAGTGCGCTTCGTAGACTCAGATTCCCTTTGGGCAATGCCATTGACGATAATCGCTGGGATTATTGGCGGTGCATTCTGGGCTGGAATTGTTGCGTTTCTAAAATTAAAAATGAACACCAACGAAACCCTGAGCACCATCATGATGAATTACATCGCGTTAAATCTGTTGTTGTACAGCGTACATGGTCCGCTAAAAGATCCAAACGGTTTCAACTTTCCTGAAAGTGCCTTATTCGGTGACAGCACCTTGTTACCCATCCTTTTCGAAGGTACCCGGTTACATCTCGGTATCGCGTTTGCGTTGCTGGCCTTTGCATGCCTCTGGGTGTTTATTAGTCGCGCTTTTCTTGGATTTCAAATCCAGGTCGTTGGACAAGATCCGGCTGCGGCTCAGATGGCTGGTTTTCATAAGGGTAAGTTAGTGCTTATCGTTTTGCTTACCTGCGGTGGCTTGGCGGGCTTGGCCGGCGCTGTCGAAGTGTCTGGTCCTATCGGTCAATTGGTGCCTCAAATTTCCCCAGGCTATGGCTACTCAGCCATTATCGTTGCCTTTCTTGGTCGTTTGCATCCGGTCGGTATTACGTTGGCCGGTTTACTCATGGCATTGATCTACATGGGCGGTGAAATGGCACAAATTTATATCGGTTTACCCAACGCCATTACCGGGGTGTTTCAAGGGCTCATTTTATTTTACCTTCTGTCGAGTGACGTTCTTATCCGTTATCGCGTGCGCTGGCAGCCCATTCAGTTAAACAAAGGAGCTGCGTAATGGATGTTGATCTATTGACCAATATTTTTTACCTCACCCTGCGCACGGGTACGCCGCTGCTGTTGGTTGCCTTAGGTGAATTGGTTTGCGAAAAAAGTGGTGTTTTAAACTTGGGCCAAGAAGGCATGATGTTAATGGGTGCCGTGGTTGGGTTCATTGCAACGTTCTACACCGGCAACGTCTACTTTGGCTTTTTGTTTGCATTGTGCGCTGGCGTTTTAATGTCACTCGTCTTTGGTTTTGTTGCCATTACCTTGAATGCAAATCAGGTCGCCACTGGTCTTGCATTGACCATTTTTGGTACCGGTCTTTCTGCATTTATCGGTGCCGATTTTGAAGGCAAAACGATCACCGCATTACCGACACTTTCCTTTGGTTACTTGGAATCTATCCCACTCATTGGTCGACCAATTTTCGCGCAGGATGCCATGGTGTATTTCAGTTGGATAATGTTTGGCGCTATTTATCTCTTCTTCAAACGAGGGCGCACGGGATTGAAAGTTCGGGCAGCAGGCGAAAACCCAACCGTTGGCAGCAACCTTGGGTTACCCGTATTAAAGATAAGATTTGCATCGATCATGTTTGGCGGCGCCATGGCTGGGCTGGCCGGCGGCTACTTAAGCCTTGCCTACACGCCGTTGTGGACTGAAAACATGACCGCAGGTCGCGGTTGGATTGCCTTGGCGCTGGTTGTCTTTGCAAGCTGGCGTGTCGGTCGCATTATGCTGGGTGCCTATTTATTCGGGTTCGCTAGCATCATGCACTTAGTTTTACAGGGCTTTGGCCTATCTATTTCCTCCAATTTACTGGCGACGCTGCCTTATGTTGCCACCATTGTCGTTCTGGTTTTTCTCAGTAAAAACATTGAACGACTTAAACAGTTTGAGCCAATGGCGTTAGGTAAGCCTTGGCACAAAACACACTAGACGAAACGAGAGAGCATTATGAAAAACGTGATTAAAGCAATGGGTTTAGCCCTTGGATTAACAGCAGCAACCGCGGCATTAGCGGCAGATCCAGTTAAAGTTGGTTTCATCTATGTGAGCCCGACCGGTGAAGCCGGTTGGACATATCAGCATGACGAAGGTCGGAAAAATCTAGAAGCCGTCTTTGGAGATAAAGTGCAAACAACTTTCGTTGAAAATGTGCCTGAAGGCGCGGATGCGGAACGTGTACTTACTCAGCTTGCGAAAAGTGGACACGATATTATTTTCACAACCTCATTTGGTTACATGAACGCCACGTTGAAGGTCGCTAAAAAATTCCCTAACGTGAAGTTTGAACATGCCTCTGGTTACAAACGTGATACCAACGTTGCAACGTATTTTGACCGAATTTACGAAGGCCGCTATTTATCTGGCGTTGTTGCCGGACGAATGACCAAAACCGATACCATCGGTTACATTGGCGCGTTCCCAATTCCAGAAGTTATTCGTGGCATAAACGCGTTTACGTTGGGAGCCCAGTCTGTCAATCCCGACATCAAAGTTAAGGTGATCTGGATAAACACTTGGTTTGACCCGTCCAAAGAGCGAGAAGCGGCGGAAACGATGATTAACCAAAAGGTCGACGTTATAACCTTCCATACCGACTCACCCGCTGCCGTTCAGGCCGCTGAAGAAGCCGGTGTATATGCAGTGGGTTACCATTCAGACATGTCTGCCTATGGTCCTAAAGCACACCTAACTGCCGCCGTGCATAACTGGAATGACTACTATGTTAGTCGCATTCAAGCCGTCATGGATGGTACATGGACATCGACAGATACATGGAACGGCATCGCTTCAAACATGACTGATATTGCGCCATTGAATGCTGCTGTACCAGCTGACGTTGCTGCCGAAGTCGCGGCACTGAAAGCGAAAATCGCCTCTGGTGAGTTCCATCCTTTCACGGGTCCAATTATGAACCAAGCGGGCGCTGAAGTATTAGCCGCTGGCGCGGTCATGAGTGACGGTGACTTATTGGGTATGAACTATTACGTCGCCGGCGTTGACGGCAAGCTTGAATAAACGAATTATTTTCTGACCAAGACGTTCTATCGCGTACGCGATAGAACGTTAATTTGCCGAGGCTTGTTATGCATTCACTGCCTATCATTGATTTCGCTCCTTTCTTAAACGGCACCAAAGCCGATAAAAAACGTGTCGCACTGGCGATGCGAAACGCCAGTAAAACGATCGGTTTTTTTATGCTGAAAAACGTTGGCATTCCCAATATCGACGTGAACAATGCGTTTAAAAATGCCAAATCTTTTTTCGACTTGCCTAACGAAGTCAAGCAACAACTGGCCTGGCAAAATGCTGAAAGCAATCGAGGTTATATCGCGGTTCGTCGCGAAACATTAGACCCAACACAAAAAAGTGACTTAAAAGAAGCATTCAATTTAGGCACACAGAAAACAGAGCTCGATCTTAGTGACAAAGCAAAAAACAAGTGGCCAGCAACTCATCCAGAATTCCGTAACAACAGAGGACCATTCATTGAACAATGTACTCATCTTTCCTTTCAGGTTTTGCGAGCATTAGCGATTGCATTGGATATAGACGATGATTATTTCTGTCAAGCGCACGACCAACAACAACATACCTTCCGCCTACTGCACTATCCCGCGTTAGCCGAACAAGAGGGCCGAGCAGACGACGAGAGTCGCGCGGGTGCCCATACCGATTACGGTAGTATTACGCTGTTGTTTCAAGATGACGTTGGCGGTCTAGAGGTAAAATCGAAAGAAGGTCATTGGGTTGCGGCATCACCAGCCCCAGAAACCATCGTTGTTAATATCGGCGACTTAATGCAGCGCTGGACTAATGACGTGTTCTGTTCAAATCCCCACCGAGTCACGCAACCAGAACAGTCTCGACACAAAGATCGCTATTCAATCGCCTATTTTTGCACACCCAATAAAGATCACATTATTGACTGTGTACCAACCTGTGCCAGTAGTGATTCTCCAGCTAAATATGCACCTATCACAACTCAAGATCATATGTTGGAGCGATTAAACCGGACATATTGACACCCCCCTTCTAGAACGTTTTTCGGCACAATTCAATGTGGATATGGACTATGTCACCCACGAAGATATTGACCAATTCGAGTACCATATGTTCTTGAACGACCAACTTTCCGAAGTCGTTTTCCATCCAATTGATTCTCTATCTGCAGTACCGATTACGTCTGCTACGCCAATTCGATTCCTGCAAATTAAAAATTTAAAAACTGGTGGTGAAGAGGGACGTGTCATCACCAGTGCTATTGGGTTGAGCTAACCAAGTTCATTATGATGAATACATATTCACGAACTTAGTATTTGATGTAAGTAAGGTTTGTTTATTCTAATTTCTTCTGCGGTTAGCCCCTTCAACTCATAGGGAAAAACCAGCCAGTTGGTTGTCTCGTGTAGGAAGAAGTCTGGTTCAATGTCACCACGCTGATAGTATGCTCGTTTATAAAGCGTTGCGATACGGATATCACTCGGGCAGTTTTTCTTCAATTTTTTGCGCAGACGCCTCAAGGTCGCTGTCATACTCATTCCAGTACTAAAGACATCATCGACCAGTAACACAGAGTCATCGGCGTTTAAATTTTCAATTAAATATTGTGTTCCATGTACGCGAATGGAGTCAGGGTCACTGACCATCGATTCATAACTTGGCAGTCCTTGGTAAGACGTACGCACCGAAATATGGTCTGTGTCGACACCAAGCGTTTGTAGGCATTCCTGCACATAGATGCCAACTGAGCTTCCGCCCCGCCAAATACCAACAATGAAGGTTGGACGAAAACCAGATTCGAATATTTTCACACCCAAACGAAAGGAATCTTGAATTAATGAATCTTCAGTTAGATATAATTTTTCCATAATTCACCTTTGCGACTAACACATGACTCAGTATGATGAAGGCTATCATTGTTGGTGGCATCAATCATGGAAAAAACTTATTTATCCGGTGAACAATTGCTCGAAGACTCTTTCAAGCTTGCAAAAAAGGTTTTCGATAGTGGCTATAAGCCAACGTTCATTGTTGCACTATGGCGTGGTGGCGCACCAATTGGTATCGCAGTACAAGAATTTTTGAGTTTTCATGGTATCGAAACCGATAACATTGCCATTCGAACATCGTCATATGCCGCTGGTATCGATCAACAATCCCGCGAAGTGAAAGTTCACGACTTAAATTATTTGCTCAAAAACCTTCAAGATCACGATAAGCTACTTATTGTCGATGATGTTTTTGATACCGGCCGTTCTATCGCAGCGGTGATCAATGAGCTACGACTCAAAACGCGATTAAACATGCCGACCGAGGTTCGCATTGCCATCCCCTACTACAAGCCTAGTCGTCGAGAAGTTGATTTTGAACCAGACTACTTTATCCATGAAACCAGTGCGTGGTTAAAATACCCCCATTCGCTAGAAGGTCTCACCAAGGCTGAAATCGAAAAACATCGCCCCGAATTGTATAGCATTTTAAAAAAGCACTTAGGTAACGCCGATTCTTGATTGAATCAATCCATCTGTTCACTACGGTCGTATATGTTGTATTGATTTTGAGGTGAACCATTGAAATATACCAAACTACCATTAACCATTCTCGCCATCTATGCCATTTTTACCACGGCAGGTGAACTAGGTTACATCCCAACGGGCATTGCAATGCTCGAGCAATTGCAAGCCAGCGTCGGCGACTATTGGTTTTGGCTGGTACTGTTTTGCATTTTCTTGGAATCACTCGTGGTGATTAGCCTTTATTTTCCGGGTCAATATATTGCTGCTATTTTGGTTATTTCTTCAGCCCCAACCACCTCAGACATTGTTCTACTCAGCGTCGCCATGGTCATTGCGACTACTGTTGGTTCAGCCTGTAATTATTGGATCGGCCGCTACCTGAGCAAAGCTCCAGAAGGTGGCGCTAAAAAGGTTTCCTATAAAACGTTGCTACCAGCTCTGATCCATTCCAGTGGTCTTGCTATTTTCACATTCAATTGGGGTTTACAGCGTGGCACAGCGAAAATGATTGCCGCCGCTGCGTTACTAAACATGCCTTATTATCTGCTTATCATGTTCACTACGGTTGCTTATGGTCGTGAAATTATTGCGGCAACTGATAACCCAGTGATTATTGTCAGCGCATTGGTCATCTGGCTAGCCATTAGTATTTGGCGTGATTGGAAACGTTCATCCACCAGTCCCGTTAATTCTGCAGTGTAAAAGGTCTATTCGGTAAGCGACTCTGCTAACAAGCTAACAGCGTTAGCAAAAGTCGTCATCGCGACGCTCACATCTTCTGTTATTACTGACTCGCTTGGGTGATGGCTTATACCACCAGGGCTGCGGATAAACAGCATACCAACGGCTGTAATTTCTGCGATTGCCATGGCATCGTGTCCCGCGCCAGACGGCAATCTTGGTGCGTTTAAACCACTGAGGTCAGCCGCTTTTTGAAAGATATTTTGGAAGGCATTTGCACACAACACGGCGCCAGCTTCGTGGTACCAATCGAATGTCACCTCCACGTTACGCCGCGTTGCTAGCTTGTGCGCTTGTGCTTCGATTATTTGAATTAAATGATCACGTTGAGCATCATCTAACGCGCGAACATCCAGTGTTAACTCACACCGTCCTGCGATAACATTTGCAGCGCCTGGCTTAACGTTTAGGTCACCGACAGTGGCAACCTCACCCGATGTGCAAGCGCTTGCCTGCTGTTCAATATGCTGAATAAGCTCGGCAGCGCACGCTAGTGCATCGCGACGCAAATGCATCGGTGTTGTACCTGCATGCCCCGCCATGCCTGCAATTTTAATTATTGCTCGCTTGGCGCCGGCGATACCGGTTACCACGCCAATGGGCAGGTCAAGTGCTTCCAAAACCGGACCTTGCTCTATGTGTACTTCCCAATATCCAATGAGGGTTTCAGGCGCGATTGCAGCCTGATGCACCGCATGGGCAGACAAGCCAAAGGTCGCTAAGGCGTCAGCCATGGTGGTTAAATCTTTGTCTCTCAGTTCTAACCAGGCTCCATTAAAATCATTCGCGACCGCTTTGGAACCGATCAACGTGGTCCCAAAACGGGTCCCTTCTTCGTCGGCAAAACCCACGACATCCAAATGAAACGGCAGCGGTTTTTGTGTCGAAAAATAAGCAAGCAATTCAATGGCCATGAGGACACCCAAGATACCATCGTATTTACCCGCGTATGGCACGGTATCTAAATGCGAACCGAGGACGAGTCTTGGTGCGTCTGGATTAGGGCAAACTAATCGCCCCCACTGGTTGCCAACGGAGTCTTGCCACGATTGCAAACCCGCTTCCGCCAAGTATCGAGCGACGAGTTGATTCGCACGTTGATGTTCTGGGGTTAAATACTGGCGCAAAACACCATCGTTAAATTCACTGATTGCCGCCAGCTCATCACAACGCGCTAAAACTCGGTTGGTAATTGACTCGTCGAGTTTATGCATTCGCATACCAACGCATTGCGGCAGCGGTTGCCTCCCCTTTCGGTCCTTGGTAACCATTAAGTGATAAGCAATTGTCTAAACAAGCTAAGGTTTGCAATACCGCCGATTTACGAGCGTTATAACCCATGGTACCGATGCGCCAAACTTTACCGTGCAGAGGACCAAACGAGGTGCCAATTTCAATGCCAAAATCGTTTAACATTTGCGATCGGACGACATCCCCATTGACAGAATCGGGAATATAAACAGCCACGACGTTATTCATTTTATGGTCAAGATCACCAAAGGTTTTAAGACCCAGAGCTTGCACACCGGCTAACATGGCATCGCCATGTAATTTATGGCGAGCAATACATTCATCAACACCCTCAGCAAGCACTATCCGAGCACATTCAGACGCGCCATAAAGCATCGTCGTGGCTTCAGTATGATGATTCAATCGCTCTTCACCCCAGTAATCGAGGATCATTGGTAAGTCAAAATAATTCGAGCGAATAAACGGTTCAACGCCGTCTTGGTGCTCACTGGTGCGAATACCCGCTTCGACTTTTTTACGTTTCCGAATCCATTCAACGAAACGGTCACTTAGCGTAACGGGTGCAGAACCAGAAGGTCCTCCCAAACATTTTTGCAAGCCAACGGAGACTGCATCAAGTTGCCACTCGTCAGTTTTGAATTCATTGCCAACAATCGAAGCGGTCGCATCAGAGTAGAAAAGAACGTCGTGCTTACGGCAAATAGCGCCTAATTCAGCCAGCGGTTGACACATCGTTGTCGACGTATCACCCTGCACAATCGCCAGCATTTTTGGCTGTACTTTTTTAATTGCAGACTCAATTTGTTCAGGTTTAAAAACTTCGCCCCAAGGCACTTCAATGGTGTGCACTTCGGCACCTGCTCGTTCAGAGATCTCAGCCAGTAAATGACCAAAACGTCCGAAGATCGGAATCAGAACTTTGTCTCCAGACCGTATGGCAGAAATAAGCACCGCCTCAATACCCGCTCGAGAAGTACCATCGATTAACAATGTCCATTGATTTTGGGTGTTAAATATTTTGCGATAACGAGCCATGGTTTCATTCATGAAACCGGTCATGGCCGGATCATACTGGCCAATCAGCTGCGCTGACATGGCTCGTAAAACTCGTGGGTCTGCGTTTATCGGACCGGGGCCCATTAACAATCTTGGCGGCGGATTTAAAGCGTGGATGTCCGTCATTATATTAAACCCCCATAACCTGAATGAGCATTCGTGCGCCAGTGAAAAACAAAACCACGGCAAAAGCCTTCTTCAATTGTTGAGGATTCAATTTTCCACCAAGCTTAGCGCCAACAGGGGCAAATAAAATAGTCAGTGGAATAATCAGAAAAAATGCCGGCAAGTTTACCAGCCCCCAAGTGCCTATCGGTGCATCGATAGGTGTCGTACCGACTATAAGCAATGTAATAACGCCAGGCAGTGCAATTAACAGACCGAAAGCCGCGGCCGTACCAACGGCACGGTGGGCCGCCACGTTGAAAGAGGTCAACAACGGAACACCAATCGTCCCTCCGCCAATGCCGATCATGACAGATAAACCGCCAACGGATGTCGCCATAAGCGCTTGCCCCGGCTTGCCAGGTAACTTAGGGAATAAAGCGGGTGCACCTGAGCGAAAAAGCATATTCAAGCTCACGATAAGGGCAATTATGCTGAACATCCAAGTGAGGAAGTTTCCTGATACAGAGGACGCAAGCAAGCTGCCAACAACGGCAGACACAAGGATAATCCCGCCCCAAAATTTAAGTAACTCAACATCAACATTGCCTTTGCGATGATGCGCACGCACAGACGAAATTGCTGTTGGTACGATCGTCGCTAAACTGGTTGCCGTCGCGATTGCCATGGCCGATGCCGCGCTCACCCCGAAACCTTGCAATAAGAAATATAAGACCGGAACGATAACAATACCGCCGCCTACACCCAGTAAACCGGCCAGTATGCCAGCAAAAACACCCGTTACAATTAACGCGACAACGATAGGCCACGCATTCAATAATTCTGTCATTGCTCTCTCACTATTTTGGTTTTCTCGTTTTAATTTTTGTATTTATTAAATGTATTCAACAACAGCAGCACCATCAGATCTTGGATCCGTCGCGGCCTCTAGGACCACGCCATTTTCGGCGATCGCGCCTGCATGCCCCATCATTTCATTTTGCGCTGGTACGACTTGCCACTGGTGACCGAGTGCATCCAATTCGGCACCGATTTCTTCGGCGATGTCCTGTTCAACTTTTAAATCTGTACTGTTATCGCCCCATGTGCGACCTAATAACCAACGTCCGCGAGCGATCGACTGCTGTAGCGTTTTACCTTGCCACACGAAACGACTAAACAGTGTTGCCTGTGTTTGTGGCTGACCTTCCCCTCCCATCGTGCCATAACTCAAACGCCTGCCATCATGGAAAAGTGCCAACGCCGGATTCAGAGTATGGCGTGGTTTTTTGCCGACACCTAAGCAGTTAATATCCTCAGGATCTAAACTAAAACTGATCCCTCGATTATTCCAAACGAACCCACAGCCCTCGATGACGACCGCAGATCCAAACTCCCAGTAAATGCTTTGAATAAAACTAACTATCTGCCCATTTTTATCGCGTGCGCCCATCCAAACCGTATCTCCATGTTCAGATGCAAATGGCCACGGTTTTGCCTGTTGCATATCTACAGCGGCTGCTTTTACTTTTAGCCGCTCATCGGTCAACGCTTCATGGTAAGCCTGTGGAACCGACTTGATATCCGCCAGTATCATAGACCGGTCAGAAAAACTTTGCTTTGTTGCTTCGACGATAAGATGCGCCCATTCGCCCTCGGTTTTAACTTCATGACGACGCTGATCAATAATAGAAAGGATCTGCAGGGAATGTACGCCTTGCGTTGGAGCCGGTAAATTAAAACAATCAACCCCCTCTAACGTTACTCGCAATGGGGCGACGACTTGGGCTGCCGTTTGAGCAATATCATTCGAGCTGAGCGGGCTACCAATCGT
>Ga0100385_1004344_pt1 | contig 12232 bp, 10 predicted proteins | sample CryGeymeta201509_FD_81543 | JGI IMG/M metagenome (GOLD analysis project Ga0100385, IMG submission 81543) | Groundwater microbial communities from Crystal Geyser aquifers in Utah, USA - Crystal Geyser metaG 2015-09 | ecosystem: Environmental > Aquatic > Deep subsurface > Groundwater | place: USA... | reverse complement strand
TCAGCGCAACTATATCAAGGCACTCGGCCTTACAGAGGAAATCTTTGTAACCTCCCAACCCCCTTCCCTGATCCAAATAAATTTACCCGACACAACTTAAAAGGGGTGTGGAATGTGGGTTTTACCAGGTTCCGACCCAGACACTGAGCCGGAAAAAAGAGGTCTTTTTTGCGGTGTACGCCGGGTTCATCCGTTACGGTATCGTCATACTATGGTGGTAGCGGCCTCTATCGCTCCCGCCCCGGGCTTGAATCCCTGTGACTTGATAACGGTTTCGAGTGCCGTAAGGAAGAGCAGAACGCTCCTCAATGTCGAGGTATGACCCATCAGCCCCACCCTCCATATCTTCCCCGCAAGGGGCCCCAGCCCTGCGCCTATCTCGATACCGAAGCCGTTGAGCAGGTCCCTTCTCACCTGGAGATCATTAATCCCTTCGGGGATCTTTATGGCGTTCAGCATCGGAAGTCTCTCTTTTTCAGGGACCAGCATGGAAAGCCCCATGGTTTCAATACCAGCCACAAGAGCCCTGTGATTCTTCAAATGCCTCTTGAATCTTTCTTCCAGCCCTTCTTCTGCGATTATGCGCAGGGCTTCCCTGAAGCCGTAGATCATATTGATAGGGGCGGTGTGGTGATATTTGCGTTCATTTCCCCAGTAGTTCCTGAGCATTCCCATATCGAGATACCAGCTCATCACCGGTGCCTTACGCCTGTCCAAGGCTTCCATGGCACGTTGGCCGAAAGATATGGGGGAAAGGCCCGGCGGGCAGGAAATACATTTCTGGGTGCCGCTGTAGGCGACATCAATGCCGAGTTCGTCAATAGGAACATTTATCCCTCCCAGGGTGGTCACCATATCAACAAGAAATAGAACTCCGCACTCCCGTGCAATTGAAGAAAGGGTGGAAAGATCGGAACAAGCGCCTGTTGATGTTTCTCCGTGAACTACCGCAAGCAGCTTCGGGTTCTTTCCCTTGACGGCCTTGCGGACAAGGTCGGGGTCCATGGCCCTCCCCCATTCGCCGTCCACTCTCGTGAGTTTGCCTCCTATGCGCTGCACAATCTCGGTCATCCTCACTCCGAAGACGCCGTTCACGCAAATGACAGCTTCGTCGCCCGGCTCGATCATATTCACCAGAGCAGCCTCCATCCCGGCGCTTCCCGTGCCTGAAACAGGGATTGTGAGTGAGTTTTTTGTCTGAAAAAGGAATCTGAGGAGTTGCTGCGTCTCGTCCATGATGGCAAGAAACTGAGGATCCAGATGCCCGATGCAGGGATTGGCCATGGCCTGGAGCACCCTGGGAGCGCAGTTGCTGGGCCCCGGTCCCATCAGTAGTCGTTCGGAAGGATAGGTGTATCTGAAGTCGTTTATACTGAGATTCATAGAAGCCTCCGTGTTTGCTTTATGTCATCGGCGCATCCATACGGTAAGCCTCTTCCCTTAAGCTCATTATGAGATGAAACGGAGGATCTCCGGGATGTGATGACCTCTGTATTCTGCATGGACTGCATATACAGGCGGGGCGAGTATATGGAATTGCCGAAAGACTGTCAAGGAGTTGCATTCTTTTATTGGATAAGTTGCTACTATCGTCTAAAATCCGATAAACTCCACGCCTACGGCGGGTGCGACGAAGGATGGAAGTCCCCCTTTTTGGTATAAGGGGGGGATGGGGGGTTTCAATATTGATATGAGGTGGTGGCGGAATGTGGCAGACATTGGTTGTCTTGATTATCGTGGCAGTGGCCCTTGCGATCTTGGTGAGACGATTATACAGGACTCTCAAAGGAAAAGAGGAACTTTGCTCTTGCGGAACCCGGAGTTGCGGAGGCAAGGTTCCAGGAGGGCCTCCGATTTGCGGTGGAGCAAACGGGAAAAAGGGTACTTCTTTCCCCTTGACACAAAAAGATGACTAGGTTATGAGCTATTATACCTTATTATGAAATACTGTTCCATAATACGAAACAAAGAATATTCTGCCTCAGTCAGATTGGATATGTCCACAGGTTATTCGTCAGGTTATATGATCTTTTTCGGATGAACTGGCCGCTGTTCCATGCCTGACCCTCTCCGGGGGCCTTTTCTGCTTGGACGGCCGTTCTTTTTTTCTAAACCCTAATACCATAGGAGGTCTTATGAGTGATCAGGTAAAGAAGGAAGGCGTGAAGGGTAAAGTGGACAAGGATGTGTCCAGGAGGGGTTTTCTCAAGGCGGCTGCAGTAGCGGGTGCGGCAGCGGGTGCTTTGGGATTTCCAAGTGTGATGCGGGTTTCCGCCCAGCCGGCTGTAAAGCTTAAGATGCAGACTGCGTGGGATGCGGGTACCCTGGGCTACACCAAGTTCCAGGAGTTCTGCAAAGAGGTGGGCGAGATGACCGAAGGCAAGCTCACCGTGGAGGGATTCCCGGCAGGCGCGATAGTGGGGACCTTTGAGATATGCGATTCGAGAATTTTGAACTGGAAGTGCCCTTATCCGGATTTCTTTGCCGACAACGGATTCTCCGCAAGGGTGGTGCTGAGCGGGGACTGGAAGGACGTATCGCGATGCAACTTGCTTGAAGAAGAGGTCACCCTCTTTCAGGATAATAGGGAGATATCAAAAGGCAAAGGCGAAATGGCCATGGGGCATCCGGCAAAGGCGGTTTCCTGGCTTGCGGGAAAACTTTATGAACGGGGAAGGGGGCTTATGGCGGGTCAGATAGTGATGACCGGGACGCTTACTCCCATCTACCCTGTGGAAAGGCCTTCCACCTTTTCATGCAGGTTTTCTACATTGGGTGAGGTGAACGTAGCCTTTGTCTGAAATATTAAGAGTCTGTTTTCTCCACGGTCTTGACAGTAGCCCGGAGGGCACCAAGGGACGGCTGATAAGAGTAGCCCTTCCGGATGCAATAATTCCGGAACTTCCTCCCGATCTATCAAAACGCCTGAGCATAGTAGAAAAAGCGATCACTTCTCCGGTCATTCTGGTAGGTTCTTCCCTTGGCGGACTGACCGCCCTTTCCTATGCGCGGAGAAGGCCAGAGATGGTCAAGGCGATGGTTCTTCTCGCCCCGGCGGTGGGCATATCCCTGGAAGGTCTCTGCCAGACTGATACAATTAGAGAACCGGCAGTTCCATCCGGGATTCCTGCAACCATAATCGCGGGAGCAAAAGACACGGTTATCCCCCTCCCCGGAATAAGGGCCCTCTATGAAAGATCCGCCGGCAGTCACCTTGTCCGCTTTATAACAGTTGATGACGACCATAACCTGCATCAGTCCCTGGACCTTGTGATGCAAGCGATCAGATATCACCTCGAAACAATTGCTTAACAGCGTGTTGAAAAACCGCGTCGCCCATTCCTTGTCTGTTACAACTGATTGGGCTCGTAAGCCGCTACTCCATAGCCTCAAAGACCAGCTCCGTAAGATCCTTTACCACCAGGTCCATCTTCTGTCTTTTCGCCCTTGTAGCGATTGTCCTCAGGCACTGCTGGCAGCTTGAGACAACCATATCAGCGCCTGTCAGGGCTATCTGCTCAAGCTTCATGGCAGCTACCTTTGCTGAAAGCTCAGGATTGACCATCTCCACATTGCCTCCGCCTCCGCAACACGTAGAAAGCTGCCTGTTGCTCGCTAGTTCAACCAGAGTGAGACCCGGGATGGATTTCAAGACCTGTCTTGGTTCTTCAAAGACACCGCTGTTTCTGCCCAGATCGCACGGGTCGTGGTAGGTGACCTTTATCTTCCTCTCCTTAAGGGTGACTTTTCCATCCCTGATAAGGTCGTTAAGCATCTGGCTTGCATGGAATAGTTTTACCTCCGGCTGATAAAGATGCTTCCAGGTGTGATAGCAGGAAGGGCAGGTAAAAACTATCGCTTTGGCCCCCACGTCCTTGACCTTGGCCAGATTATGCTCCATGAGGGCCTTTACCTTATCCGGCATTCCGGCTCCTATCAGGGGAAAACCGCAGCACCATTCCTCTCCTCCCAGTACCGTGAAATCAACCCCGGCCCTGTGCATTATCTTGCTCATGTTAACTGGTATCTTCTGGGCCATAGGGAAAAATGACGCAACGCAGCCTACAAAGAAGATCACCTCGGCCCTGTCTTTGTTGAAAGCCTCTTCTGGTATATCCTTGATCATCTCCTGCCACTCAGACCTCTCCTCATTGTCGTCGTTGGAGATGTTGTGCTGCTCTTCCAGAAAGCGGGCCACACGATCGGCTATCTTGGGATACAGCCCCTCGGTTACAAGGCATTCCCTGTCTCGGAAGACAAGGTCCTTTGTCTGCACCTTCGGGAAACAGGCGGCAGTGCAGGCCCCGCAGCCAAGACAACTGAAAATGGCCTTCTCTATCTCGGGACTCCACTGAAGCCTTCCTTCTATAACAGCCCTGGTAGTGGCGTTTCTGCCTCTTGGAGCGGAGGATTCCTTTCCCTCTGCCAGATATACCGGACAGTTGGGAAGGCAGAATCCGCACTTATTACATTTGGCCACTTCGTCGTAGGAAAGTTTCATAAGCTGTGCAATATTCATCTAAAAGACCTCGTTGGACTCTATTGTTGAGTTAGGGAAAAGAAACGGCCCGGGTTCATTATCCCTGATGGGTCAATAGCCTTCTTGAGCCGTTCCATTATGACGGAGACTGCTCCCGGTCGGCCGAAGGTCGTTATGCTCTTCCTGGCTTGAGATGGGGCGCACTCAACCGTGAGCTGCCCTCCTTTTGCTTCGCATCCTTCACGCAGGGAAGCGATTATCTGGATGAGCAGATCATGGCGGTCTTTTCCATCAGGCATGATATCAATAGCTGTGACACCGCTTCCTGCGTGGCAGACCATCGTGTGCTTGAGACCTTCCCTGCTCAGGGTTTCGTCGCATATAGCGTAGATCTTCTCCCACTCTGAAATAGGATATGAAAGTCTGACCGACAAGATGTCATTGCTTTTTTCTTTATCCATAACGCGCAGGTTTCCGAAAGAAAGCCAGAATGGGTTGTGACCGCCCTCATCAAGCTCAGCTCGTGCCGTGGCACCAAAACGCTCCCCCATGGCGGCCATCTCCTTTTTCATTCGGCCGACTGCTTCATCGAATCCTTCCATCGCTACTGCGACATTACAGGTTGCTCCCTTGGCTGATATACCTGCCTTCGCGCATACGGCATCAACCGCACCGGCGTTCATGATCTCTACGGCGGCTGGGATAAGCTTTGTTCTCAAAAGCGCGTCTGCAAATCGGGCCGCCTCTGAAAGAGAGGCAAATCCGAGGATCATTGTCTCCATGCGCTCCGGAAGCGGCAGAAGCCTCAAGGTCATCTCACAGATGATCCCCAGGGTCCCGAACGACCCTATCATGAGCTTGGAGACGTCGTAGCCCGAGACATTCTTGACGGTCTTACCTCCCGCACCTACGATCTCACCCTTTGGGGTCACAAATCTCACGCCCAGAACCATATCCCTTGGCAGGCCATAAAGGAGTTTTCTGGGACCGCTCGAATTGGCGGCAATTATGCCGCCGATCGTGGCCTTATCACCAAAAGGGGGATCCAAGGGAAGGAAGCATCCGCTGCGGGTTCTCTCTGAACAGATGATATCATCGGTTTCTTTTCCGAGTTCATCAAGAGGCAGATAGCAGCGATCTTCCTGGGTCGCAAGCCTCGCCTGAATGTCCCTGAACTTGACCCCTGATTCAACTGTTATTGTGAGGTTTGCCACATCCACGTCCAGCATGTGGTTCATCTTCTCTGTAGATATGACAAGTTCCACTCTTGACGGCAAATCTCCCATACACTGCTTTGTACCGCTTCCCCATGGAACGATTGAAACTCCATCCCTCACCGCAAGGTTCACTATTTCCTTTACCTGTTTAATGTCCTTCGGAAATGCGACCACTGATGGAGCAAGGCCGCCCACCGCATGGCGATCCGTGATGTAAGAATCCGTCTTCACTCTCTCCCGGCCTATGGCAGATGCCAGGTCCCCGGTTAACCGTTCAATTTTTCCCACTTTAGCGCTCCTTTTCGCCCTCTTTCAGCCTTGCCTAAGCATTAGCCGCCTGCCTCTGCGGAATTACCTTCCCGGGATTCCAGATCCCAACAGGATCAAAGGCGCTCTTTATGTCTCTCATAAAATGCATATCGCTTTCCGAGAAGATGAAGCTCATCTCTTTAAGTTTTTCTGTTCCTATGCCGTGTTCCCCGCTTATTGTTCCACCCACATCGGCGCATATCTGGAGGATCTCAGTGGCGGCCTTGTGGACACGGGCAAGCTCTTCCTTGTTTCTTTCATCAAAAAGGATAAGCGGATGAAGATTCCCGTCACCGGCATGGAAGACATTGCCGATCGGTAGATCATATTTTTTGGCGATCTGGATTACCTTCCCCAGCACCTCAGGCAGTTTTGTCCTGGGCACTGTGCCGTCGCAGACAAGATAGCTCGGTCTTAATCGGGCCACCGCCCCGAAAGCGCCTTTCCTGCCCGCCCAGAGTTCAGCCCTTTCCGCGTCGCTCTTTGCAAGCCTTACATCCCTTACCCTGTGGCGCTTGCAGATCTCAAGTATCTTCCCGGCCTGACGTTCCATGCCGTCAGCCATGCCGTCAAGTTCGATTATAAGGACTGCCGCGGCATCCATGGGGTAGCCTGCGTGCACGGAATCCTCGACAGCCTTTAATACCAGATTGTCCATCATCTCTAGGGTTGCAGGCACAATACCCTCCGCTATGATGGCCGATACTGTGTTTCCGGCATCTTCAATGGAGTCGTATATGGCCAGCATGGTTTTTACCGCCTCCGGAGTCGGTATGATCTTGAGCATTATCTTGGTGGCAATGGCCAGAGCGCCCTCGCTTCCGACCAGCAGCCCGGTTATGTCATAGGAGGCTTGATCCGGTGATTTTCCGCCTAACCATACAACGGTCCCGTCAAAGAGAACCACCTCGGCGCCGAGCACGTGGTTAGTGGTAACTCCGTACTTGAGACAGTGAGGGCCACCCGAGTTTTCTCCAAAGTTTCCTCCTAGAGTCGAGACCTTTTGACTTGCCGGATCAGGGGCATACTGAAGGCCCTTCTTGAGAATCGTATTTTGAAGATCCAGGGTTATGACGCCAGGCTCAACCGTGACTGTCCTGTTAGGGATGTCAATTTCAATGATCCTGTTCATGTGGGAAAAATGAACCACTATCCCGCCCTTGACGGGTACTGTGCCACCGCTCAGGTTTGTCCCGGAGCCCCTTCCTATTACCGGGATCTTTGCCCTGTAAGCAAGCTTGACTACCTTCGATACATCCTCAGTGGAACCCGGCAGCACGACCACATCCGGTTTTCCCCTTTCAAGGGAGGCGTCATAGCCGTAAAGGGCCAGGTCCATCTCCGAGGAAAGGACATTTTCCTCTCCCACTATGTCCTTAAGGGACGTCAGCAGTTCTCCTCTTTCCATCTATTGCCTCCTCCCGGAGTCAAACCTGCCTGCACAGGCCCCCGGTTATCTGTTGAGTCATATTTGCAGAGCCTATCACTTGTACATCAACCATCAGGTCATTAGTCATGCCGGAGTTGATCCGGCATCCCGCATAGAATGGGTTCCGGGACTAACCACAGCCGCTGCTGATGGCTGCGCAATTCCTAAGCTGTAAATAGATGTCATCCTTTTCAGTTCGATGCGGTCTTTGCCGTCAGGATTACCTCTGCCCTTCCTCGAACAGAGGTATCACGTATGGGCCCTCAGGCACCACCGCGATCTCGTTAGTGCCGCTTCTTGCCAGGCTCTCCTTCACCGCTTGTTCGACCGAGGCTGTCCTTTTTATAAAAATATCTTGGTAGTCATCAGCCCTGAGGCCGGTTGTAAAAAGATGAACGGTCCCTTTCCTTGTGGCCTTGAGTAGCATCTCTGTCTGCCACTCATCAACAAGAGCCTTTTCGCGGCTGTCGAGCATGGCCATAAACTTTTCCGGGCCGATACGGCACAGCACCCTCTGCGCCTCGACGAAATCACGGCTTCCCATCCCCTCGGAACATTCGCTTGCTATTATGATATCGCCTCCGGGCTCAAGGATGTCTATAACTCCCACCATTCCCTTTACGGTCTGATAGTAAGTCTTGTCAAGGGGATAACCGGCGCTTGTGGTTACAATGGTTGAAAAGCGTCTCGGCACTTCAACTTCCGCGTGTCTCCTCATGAAGGAAACCGCTTCAAGATGGCTTGCTTCTATCTCTCCGAAATTGACAAAGCCGATGCGCCTGTCTTCGTCAATTACGACATTTAAGCCGACAACCCCTCCTATTGCCCTCACTATCTCCACCTGCTCGTTGTGCAGGGGATTGCCCTCTATGACGCAGTTTACCGCCTTGCAGTGCTCCAGGATTCTTGATGTATGAAACTTTAGTATCGTATCCTGATAGGCTATTCCAGGGGCAATCACCTTCCTCCCACCGGAATATCCGGCCATGAAGTGGGGCTCCACAAGGCCTGTAACCAGTTTTACATCCGCCTCGACAAATCTCCTGTCTATCATGATGGGGATGCCGCCCGTGGTTACGCCCAGGCTTACATGGGCATCCCTGTCCCTGGCGAAGTGGTTTTCGGCCCTGACGGTCTTGAATATCTCCTGAGAGCCTATTATCTCCCTGAGTTCACTACCCTCATTGGGTCTGTGAAGTCCTGTTGCAACCAGTATGAGGATATTCTTCCTGGAGATGCCTGCTCCCTCGATGCATTCAATGACGGGAGGAAGGATGGTGCCATTGGGAACCGGTCTGGTTATGTCGCAGATGAGTATGCAGGCGGTCTTCTTCCCGGCGGCAAGACTCGCCAGGGCCTGAGATCCGACAGGGTTGAGGAGTGCTTCAGTCACGGCCTTCCCCGCATCCGGAAGGGGCTTCATGGGCCGCTTTCTTATAACGCTTCCCCTGACCCAGTCCGGGACATTGAAGACAAGCCCCTTCTTCCCGTAGAGAAGATCTACCTTCATGAAATAACCCCTACATGTTCTTTATCTTCTGGAGGTTCCCATCCCATGCGGCCTGAAGTATCGGCCCCATGTATTCTTCAACCAGCCCAGCGTTTAGAGGTACAGGCATGTTTCTTAGTTTCATGTCCAGTTGCGGGTCTTTTGCCGCAGTGATACAGCGCGCTATGTGAGCGGTGCTTACCCCCTCGACTTCCTTAAGACAGGTGGGGAAACCTAGGAATGCGCTGAATCTGATCATGGCGCTTGCTACGGCCAGCCCCAGTTCTCTACCAGCAAGAGACTCCGGGTCTTCCTCCATATAGCCGCATCTCTTGTAAATCCTGCCTATCACCCGGAGCTTGTCCTCTATGGCGGGAGCGAAAAACACCGTGTAGTAAGGGTTCATGAGGGCGCAGGCCCTTCCGTGGCTCAGCACATCAACAAGGGAGAAGCTGTTTAGGTGCGCGCCTGAAGTCCCTCCGATCATTATGGCGTATCCACCTAAATCGGTTCCAAGACCCAGGAGCGTGCGTGCTTCCTTATCCCTGGGGTTCTTCTTTACTTCGGTCAGCCCCTTTATTATCAGCTCTATCCCTATTTCGGCTACCTCTCTGGCCCTATCCTGGATCTGGGGCGCGGCCCCGAAATATACTTCAAGGCAGTGCGCAATGCCGTCAAGACCTCCGTCAAGAGTAAGGCTCATGGGCTGAGTCATGGTTACATCGTAGTCGAATATAGATCTGGGCGGTATTATTGCCTCGTCCACTATCAGCTTTTTCTGGCCTTTGATCGGGTCTGTTATATTGGAATACTTGGTGAGATGGGCCCCCGAGCTTGCCGCGAGCATTATAGCTACGACAGGCATAATGGTTCTCCCCGAGGCCTTGCAAACCTTTGTAACTTCGCCCACCCCGAAGAAGGGGTCTATCTCAGGCTGGATGTCTCCGAGGGTTGCAAGCATGGCTGCGGCCTTAACCGCGTCTATGCCTGAGCCGCCGTCGGCTACTACCACCATGTCAGGCTTTTTGTGCATTATATGGCTGTGGAGCCGGTAAACATCAACAAAAGGCGCGTTGGGTGAAGCGCTGCGGGCGGTATCAATCACTGAAACACCCGCGCCGGAAAGAGAAGAAAATATCCTCTCTCTTATGGGTTCAAACCAGTCAAAATTTATTGGGCCTACAAACATGGCCCTTTCACCCATCTGGGAGGCAAAGGCTCCGGGCGCCTCATCAAGCACGCCGCTTCCGAATATATATGTATCCTTCTTGAATTCCTTGAGCACTGCCGAGGCTCGCTCCTTTAAATCCGACATCTTGTAACTCCTCCCTGCTATACAAATTCCTTGACGGAGTTTATGGCCACTCCCATGGAGCAGTCCGTCTCCCGCTCCATGATAACGTCTATCACGTATGGGACTCCGGCTTCAGCTCCGCGCTTGAACGCCGCCTTCAGCTCGGCGGGGTCGGTAACCCTCTCACCCCTGGCGCCGCAGGCCTCGGCGAATTTAACGAAATCAAAGCCGCGTCCCTGGTTTTCCGCCTGTGTTTCATACCATATCTGGACCTCATAATTCATGTCGAAGTTGTATTTTTCGGCCTGACGAATGAGACCAAGGTAACCATTATTAAGCACCACGCACACAAAGGGCGTCTTGTACATGACGGCAACCGGGAGTTCCTCCATGCAGAACTGAAATCCGAAATCCCCAACGACCATAACGATCTGTTTGTCGGGCCTTGCAACCTTTGCCCCTATCGAGGCAGGCAGATCCCATCCCAGAGGTCCTGCGCCGCCGCAGTCGAGATAGTGCCTGGGCTTGGAGATCTTTTGAAGCTGGCCCGACCATATCTGATTGAGTCCTATACAGGTAACGAAAACGGTCTCAGGATCAAAGTATTCGTTTATCTCCTTAAAGACCCTCTGAGGCTTTATGGGAGTCTCATCATAGTCGGTCTTTCTCTCAAGGGACTGACGGACGTGAGGCACCTTCCCCGACCAATCCGTTATCTGGGGTTTAACGCTGCGCAGCTTTATCTCATCAAGGATGGCCTGAAGAGTCAATTTGGCATCAGCGCATATACCTAAATGAGGCATAAGGTTTTTTCCGAGCTGGCCAGGGTCAACATCTACGTGGATGAATTTTCGATTTCCCTTGTAAACATTTATGTCGCCCGTATGGCGGTCGTTAAAGCGGGCTCCGACGGCAAGGACAATATCCGATTCAAGAAAGATCTGATTTCCTGACCTTGTATTGCACTGTATGCCAACCTGGCCCGCCATGAGCGGGTGATCCCATGGAATGCCGCTTTTCCCCATGTAGGATGCTACAACGGGTATCTGAAGGGCTTCCGCGATTTGGACAAACTCCTTGCAGGCATCGGCCACAACCACTCCCCCACCAAGCAGCATGACCGGTTTTTCGGCAGCAAGGAGCATGTCAAGGGCCTTTGCAACCTGCTTCTTGTTGGGAGGCATCCTGAAGACGGGCAGGGGCGCGTCGGTCTCCGGATCATACTCTATTTCGCCGCGCTGAACGTCCAGGGGTAGATCAATCAACACTGGCCCAGGTCTTCCCTCCCTCATTATCTTAAATGCCTCTCTGAAGACCCACGGAACCATGGCCGGTTCCTTCACGCAGTAGGCTTTTTTTGTGACGGGTTTTACTATCTCGGCTATGTCAACGGCCTGGAAGGCCTCACGTCCTAACTGTGACCTCACGTTCTGGCCTGTTATGGCAAGGATAGGGATGGAGTCCACCTGAGCGGTGTAAAGGCCTGTTACAAAGTTACTTGCGCCCGGGCCTGATGTCGCCGCGCATACACCCACAGTGCCTATGGCCCTGGCATAACCGTCCGCCATGTGAATGGCCCCTTCCTCATGACGCGTAACCATGTGTTTGATTGTGCCCAAATCCTTTAGCGCCCGATAGAAGGGCAGTATCCCCGCTCCAGGTATTCCGAATATGTGTCTAACTCCTTCGCTTTGAAGTATCCTTACTGCAGCCTCCATGGCAGTCATCTTTGGCATAGTATTTCTCCTTTCCTTCTTTAAGGATCTAAGATTTTTATATCTAAATACATCGTCATACCGGCGCAGGCCGGTATCCAGTCTTTTATACCTGGATTCCGGACCGAGTCCGGAAAGACGTGCGGCATTTTTATCCTTCGTTGTGCCCCATTTGGGCATGAGGATTTATATGGAAATGCCCCTTCTCTTTACCGTCGAGACGCCGGGATGCGCCGGCAGTATTCCCTCCCCCTCGACGGGGGAGGGCGGGGTGGGGGTGATTTTCATGTTTCGTTGTG
>Ga0100385_1004333_pt1 | contig 12249 bp, 12 predicted proteins | sample CryGeymeta201509_FD_81543 | JGI IMG/M metagenome (GOLD analysis project Ga0100385, IMG submission 81543) | Groundwater microbial communities from Crystal Geyser aquifers in Utah, USA - Crystal Geyser metaG 2015-09 | ecosystem: Environmental > Aquatic > Deep subsurface > Groundwater | place: USA... | reverse complement strand
TGGGAGTTTTGGTAGCACAGACGCCCTCGTCTGTGTTAAATGGTCAAAATGTAATATCTGTGTTAAATGGTCAGACGGGGACGTCCGACCCACTAAAAATAAATGTTTCTCATCTTTCTCCCGATGTATATTTCGTGAAGACAGTAAATAGAATTGAGAAGTTTGTGAAGTTTTGATTTTAAGTATTAGAGAAATTATTTTTTTGAAGGAATATTTATGAAATTATTATACCTTATACTTTTAGTTTTAATTTTCGATTTTGTAAAGACGAATAGTGAATGGAAGAAAGTATATCAACATGAAAAGTCTGTTCAACAATGGGATTTTGATTGTGCTGATAGCTTGAATTGTATATCTTTGGCAAGTCCAGGTGCCACTGGTTCAATGTATATAAAAACCACTGATGGAGGTTATAATTGGTTTGTACCATTCGCAGATTCAACAATAATGATTTATAACGAACAGGGACAATGGATAGATACAAAATCCCCAAAATTTAAAGCTGCACGATGTATTGATTTTGTTACACAATATCTTGTTGTTGTAGGTCATAAAGAAGGTCAAATAACTATTTCGAGAGATGGTGGAGTGTCATGGGATTCAATAAATTTAAATACACAAGATTTTAAAATCATTAAATTCACAGACTCCTTGTCTGGCATTGCACTAACAAACAATTTTATATTTTTGACAACTGATGGTGGGGAATCATGGAATAATATAACAAGTAATCTTAATTATTCAGGGTCAATATTGTTAATTCCTACTTTATTTTGCCGCCGTTCCTACTTTATTTTGCTTAATATTTTGGCAACATTTCTATTCTCGTTCCTACTTTATTCTATAAAACAGGCGTTATCTATGGACACAAATATAACATTATTTGATTTAACTATTCCTACTTTTTGATATATTTCCCCACTACTAACATCCGGTGTTAATGTTAGCACCTTATCACCTAAATATATTGTTTTGCCAATATCAAGTGTATCACTTACTGCTATTTCATATCCTGTTATTGCTATTTCTATTACACTATTTGCTCCACCTGGTGTGATACTAATTGCTTGGGCTGGATGATTAATATTATCGGATAAATATGCCTTCCCATCAACCGATATATATATAGGTTTACCACTGCTTATTACTTCCCCTGCTGTTATATATATCTTTGTTTGGTCTATATTGTTATTATTCAATATAAGACTACTGCCACCTCTTCTTTTTCTAAGATGGGGTGGTAATTGTGTCTCTACTAATCCATTGGCTTGTATGATTTCTTTACTTGGCATTATATCACCTTTAGTATTATTTCTAGCTCTGCTATTTCTTCTACATAATCTATGGATGATGAAATAATATACCATTCATCATAATACATTGTTTTTCTTGAGTCTATCTGAGAAAGGTCAATAATCAGTTTAGTATTTGGATTATCCCAAATATAACCATTAGCTCCACCAGCTATAAACTGTGTTAAATACTCTATCCTTGTTTTTATTTTCGCTGTATGTTGTTCTTTTTTGCTAAACACCTTAAGCAGATTATCTGCTAATATTTGTGGGGATGATTTCTCTTGTAATTGTACCACAATTGCTTCCTTATTAATAAAGTCATTTGCAGTTAAATCTAATGGTACATGTGGAGTATATCCTTCTGTATAATTACCCGGCTCTAATAGATAACTTGCATATTCATGCACTCTAAATAATTCGGGATTTGAGCAAAATGAGGGCTGCTCTTTATAATATAGTCCAAATCTTCTATATTCGTAACCTCCAAATACTTTTGAATCCGGTGTAATCCCTATTGAATTCAACCACAATCTTGGTGTAATATCATCCGGCAATCCTCTTTTTACTAACCAATCCCATTGCATCCAACCATCCTGAGTTGGCATTGTATTAAATAATATTGGGATTGTAAATTCATTAGCATTTCTTGATGCTGTTAATTCAGCTGGGAAATTATCAATATCCTTTATTGTCTCTCCACGACTTTCAGTCATTGATGAAGTTACTTTTTTTAGTAAACTACTCATTTGTTTATATGATATTTCTACCTTATTCAAATCTACAGTTGCTATTATTTCACTATCTGTATAACCAAACAATGGGGCTGATTTTATACCATCTTCAGTAGTCCATGCTCTACGTAATGTATTTTGATAATAATCAGTTAAAAAATCCCATAATGATTGGTAAGTTTTATTTATTGAATCTTCATCCTCATTATTGTAAAGCCCATTTACTGGGGTAACATCAAAATACATCGTTGTAAGCAAATATAAATCACTTTTAGCAAGAAGTGTCCCTTTATTACCCGTTCCATCGTAAAGTTGTCTGTAGATTCTTGGTATTGGCAAATCAATACTATAAGTTGGGGCAGAATCCCTAATCAAATCTCTATACAATGTTTGTGTTATCATATTTATATAAGTTTCTAAGGTTGTAAATGGCTGGAATAAGAAACTATGCTCTGCCTGAGCAACGTGTAATAATGATTTGTTTGTTGTAGAATTTATATAATAATCAATATACCCTTGTCTTTCAACATCATCCAAATTGTTTATTGCGGCCAAATCTACAAATGATGTTTGCGTTGCTAATACCCTGTTTATATCTTCTGCTTTTAGCTTAAATATTCTTTCTAAGCTATTTGATGATTCATTCTCAAATTCCTCTTGGAATATTCCGACCATAATTTTGCGAAATACATTTACTGATTCTTCTGCATTGTTATTATACTTAATGTAAAATTCAATAATTGTACCAAGCAAATAGGTTGTAGGAGTTACATATATAGTTTTGCTATTTTCCAATACCGGATTATAAAGCATGGTAATAAAATCATCATAATTGGAAGATTCCAGCATCGATAGATTTATTTCTGCTTCTAAAGTCTTTGCTGAATGTAAGCCAATAGGATATTTATCATATTCCCATTTTGTTAATTTTAACGTAAAGCTACCTCTTGGTAGTTTAATTTCAGTAAAATCACTTATTGGGCTTGAAGATGCTTTTTTAAATACTACCCTATATTCCCAGCCCGTTCTTTTACCAAACCAATTATAACTATATATATTCTCCATATTATCCCCATTAATGTTTTATTCCCAATGTCTTATTTCCCCCCTTAATATCCCCCTTCACCTCCCCTTTAGTTCCCCTCCTTAGTAAGGAGGGGATAGGTGTGGTAAGTTCCCCACCACCGCCCCTTAGGTATCCCCTCCTTATTAAGGAGGGGATAGGTGTGGTCTGCAGGGGATAGGGGTGGTATGGGGGTTAGAAGAGGTTTCCATTACATCTTCTTGATTATCTCAATCATTTTATCCTTAATGGCATTATACTCTAATCCATCAAACAATGGCTCTAATTTTGAGTTGGTTATAATTAACATATCAGTTAAACAATATACCTTTTCAACATCTTCATTTTTGTAAAAATTAATATTCACTTCAATTTTTTCTTCATCCATATTACACCAACGGATTAACTGCTCTAAAAGTAAGTGTAACCCTAGTCACACCATCTTCATAAATATTTTCTACTGATGATGTTCCGGCTACCATTAAGCATTTACCATCACTATGTGGAGACCAGTTCTCAAAATCATAAGTACCTTTGTAGTAATAAATATATCTATGCTTCAATACATCTTCTAATTCTTCCCTTTTATGCTCATCATCTGGAAAAATAAAATCATCTAATTCAACTTGAATCATCTTTTTTTGTGCCCTTATATGGTAAGCCATACCAACCATATCCCCGACATCAGACAATTGCACCCTTTTCACTGGCGAACCTATCACATCAAATTTTTTCCATGCTGCTGATGTCATAGGGTCAGAATAACCCATATCCAAAAGTGAGACTTCCGATAAACTATCTGGCTCATAATAATAATCTATGCCCAATAATGCTATAGTCCACATTAACTACCTCTTACTTTATCATATTTTTGTTGGTTTACTCTATTGATTAATTCTTTGTCATTTACACTTATATCAAGTTCTACTTTGCTATGATCTTTACGTAAGTAATTGCCCTTCTTCACCTCATCTCTTACATTCCTGGTTTCATCTATTAACCGCAACATTTCCATCCTATTTGCGTTACTTTCTTTATAGCTTTCAATTACAACTTCATTATGATAATCAAACCTGTCATTTTGTATTGTATTGGTATTTATTCTGTCAATCATTTTGCTGTTTTCTACCACTGATAAAATTGCTTCATTTATCCTTTCATCATTTTGTATGGTCTTTAAGATCATACTTGTAAATGGTTTTGGATTTACTTCAGTAAAATATTGGAGTGGCGAACCACCTGTTTGATTTTGCCACTGGTAAAGCTCTTTACTGTATGGTGCTAATGTTGCATCTGCTTTTAATACAGATTCACCTACAGATAAAAATCTAACATTATCATCACTAGTTTTAGTTCCTTTACCCTTAATATCTACTTCACCTGTTTTACGCCCCAATTCTGACTTCGCTACTCCTAATGCTGCATAAACTACACCAATAGCACCAGTTGCAGCAACTAAACCTAATGGACCCATCCAGCCCAAAAATGATGCGTAAATTTGTGGTATATAAGTAAGAATTGCACTTTCTGCAGTTTGCAACAAATTAACCAATATTCCCTTCCTGAATGCAGTTCCAAAATCTTCACCCGCTGCCAATAATGCACCGAAACCAGCCACGGCACTTCCTACAGAACTATAAGCAAAATTTGCCATTTCTTCTGATGTACCTTTGAATATATCGGATAATGAAGCTGTTTTATCTTTGCCTTCTTTTGATAATTTTTCAAGATTTGAAGCAACTTTTAATCTCATTTTTTCTGATGCAGTTCCCGCTTGGGTTTGCATATTTTTACTTACGGCACCCAAAGAGTTTACTACTGATTGTTGAAGCTCTAATACAATTCTTGAAGTTCCACCTTCTCTTATTACGTCAGTTTCTTGCTTTTTCTGATTGAGAGAAAGTAACTTATCATTAAATTCTTTTGTTGAAAGTTCCCTTCTTTTGTAAGATTCGATTAATGCTTTTTCCTCATCCTCAATTGCTTTGGTATCGGCTTCTCTACCTTCCATATTGTTGAATTCACTTACTTTGCCTTTCAGCTTTTCAATTGCTTCAGCTACTGGGTCTATTTGAGTAGAAATTAATGATTCTGCAAAGGATTGCATAAATTGCTGGGCATTTATTAAAGCAATATCTTCCAACTTCATTGATTCATTCAAATACTGCTGATCAATGTCCAACTTCCTTTTTATATGCTCTAAATATGCCTTTTCCAATAAACTATTATTCGTGCCGGCATTCTTCAAATCTTCTTTCAAAGTCTTTTCAGATTCTCTCAAATTGATTTGTCGGCTTCTTTCTGCCAAATCCTCAATCTTATTTATTTTGTCAGTAATTGAACCCTCAAATATTTGCTTATTTAATCCGGCTAACTCATAAGTTATCTTATTGATGGTATTCACTAGCTTAGTCTGCTCTAATGGGTCAGTTTCTACATTCAATTGTTCAATGGCAGCATTCAAATCTTCATTTAGATTCTTTATTTGAATCCTAATCTTATCTGTATCAGTTGCAATATTTGCCTTTATTTTCAAGTCAATTTCAGATAGTTCTATTTCTCTCTTAATTTTCTTGATTTCCTCCTCTTTCTTTTCAGCATTGATTTTAATCTGCAAATCAAACTCTATAACATTACTTTGAGCTTTCAATTGAGCTGTACTTAATTCCTCCAGCTTCATTTTTGCATCTTCATAATTCTTACTTGTTTGTTCACTAATTTTATTCTTTTTTTGCTCTATATCATATTGCTTTTTAGCTTCATTAAATACAGATTGATAAGAGAATATTTGTCTCTCGGCTTCAACTGATAATTCCTTCAATGACATTAATTTTTCTTGGTTCAATTGCATTTGATTGAGTATTATACCTTCTTTCAATCTACTCAATTTCAATTCTTCATTTTCTTGTTCACCAAGTTTCTTGATTGTGTCATTCTTACGATTAAACAAATTAAGCTCTATTTGATATTGATTCTTTTTCTCTTTTGTTGCTTGTTTTTCCTTCTCGGAATATACAGCCGTTTCAATTAAACCCTGTCTCTTTAATGAATTATATGCTTTTTGACGCTGGTTAATTTCATCATTACTTTGCTTTATCTGGTCATTGCCATCTTTGATTTTCTTGTTATAATCCTCTACCGATATTTTCCCTTGGTCAAACTCATATTTTGCTTGCAACATTGCTTCTTTAGCTTTTTGCTGTTTTTTCTTAATATCAGATAATGAATCACCCCAACCCTTTGCTGCTTTATCAGTATCCTTAGTTTCTTGGGTTACTTTCTTTTGCTCTGCCAAGATTTCTTTTACTCTTTGCTCTGTTATCTTATGTTCACCACTTATCTTTTTAATTTGGGCTTCGGTTACTTCACCACTCTTTGCAGTTTCAAGGAGAATATCTTTTACAACCATTTCTCTTGCTTCCTGGTCTGATATTTTTAGAGCTTTTGCAATGTTGTTTATTGCCTGCTCTGTAACCATTCCAGCTTTACTACCATCAATAAAACCCTTTACAAGAGTTTCTTTATTCTTTGTTAGTAATTTCGATTCTTCAGTATATTTCTGTAATAATTCATCCTTTTGTTTGGGGTCATTAGTTTTCTTTATTTGAAGCTCTAATTCTACTAAACGTTTTTTCTGATTATCATAAATACTTGCTTGACTGCTCAACGCTCCCGAATACTCATTTGCCCTTTGTTCCATTTGCTCAAATAGTTGCTTGCTCTTTTCAGCCATATCCTTAATGTCATCACCAGTTGCCTTAATTTTAATTTCTGCTGGTTTTTCAGTTAATAACTTACTTATTGTTTCACCTGTTTTCGCCCAGTCTTTTTCTTCAACTTGTTTTGCTACACTTTCGGAATATGCTTTTCCAGCACTATCCCCTGCACTAGTGAAAGCACTAACTGCACCGCTAAAATCTAATTCAATCAATTTTGATACTATGTCAATAGCAGAATTTACCATTGATTCAAAGCCCGCTCTCATTGCATTAACAACTACTACTACCGAATCAATTTTACCCTTTACCAATGTTACAGCATCCTGAATACCTTTCATAGCTTTTTCCGCACCATTACTAGCACCTGAAATCCCAATAATTTTGCCGATTAAATTACCAATTGCACTACCTATAGTAGAAATTATTCCCCACATTATCTTAAATGGCGTAATCCATAAATCAAATATCAATTGACCAACTGGCAATAAAGCACCGCCAATACTCCCAATTACTTCAATTATTCCGCCAATTAAATTTTTGATAAAATTGAATCCCGTATCGAATGCTTTTCTAACCGGCTCTACATTTTCATAGAGTAAATACAATGTTCCGGCTAATGCTGCAACTCCTGCTACTATCCAACCGATTGGCGAAGCTAAGAATGCTGTATTTAAACCCATTTGAGCTAATGTAGCTGCTTTTGTTGCCAATGCCTGTACTCCTTTGGCTATTACGTCAGCTTTAGCGGCTGCCGAAGCATACAATTGAGATGCACCAACTTTCAAATTACTCATCGATAAAGCATTTGTACTAATTACAGTTTTGCCTGTTATAGCATCCGTAGTTATTAGCCCCGGTATCAATTTATTTACTATTGCACTTGAATAACCAACTATCCTACCAATCGCATTCTCTGGTATTATAGCCCCTATTCCTTGTATTGTCATTATCACCGGAGCCAATTGTTGTGCTGCACCGACTGCCATCGAAAAACCAGGTCCAAGTATCTCATTGAATTTGATAAATACATTCTGGATTATATTCTGCAAGGAATTCATTGTGTTTGCTATGCCTGAACTCATATCTTCATAAGCGGATTGTGTTGCTCCTGCTGAATTCCCAAATGCTAAAACAGTCTCATTTAGTTTACCTAAATCCTTTGTTAATACATTAAAGGCTGCTGAAGATTCTGTAGATGAGAATGCCTGTGTAGCAGATATTCCTGCGTCTTTAAAAGCTTTACTCATATCACCAAGAACACCAGTATAGTCACCTGATTTTATCCTTTCCCCAAGTTGCTTCACTGATAAACCAGCCTTATCAAAAACTGATGATAATGCTGCACCAGGCTTTTGAATTTCAATTAAAAGAGCATTTAATTTTGTCGTTGCCTGTGCTGTTGGAATACCATTTGCAGTCATTAGAGCAAGCGATGCCCCAACGTTTTCGAACTCCAACTCCATAGCAGCGGCTGTTGGAATGACCTCACTTAGTGAATGGCTTAATTCTGGCAAACTTGTTTTACCCAAATTTACAGTTGTGAATAATTCATCACTTATCCGTGCTGTTTCCGATGCCTGCAAACCATAGGCATTCAAAAGTGAGGACAGAACGTTGACAGAATTTCCAATTGTTTCAGCACCTCCAACTGCCAATTTTCCAGAAGCTTCCATAAACTGTTTTATATCTTCTTCTGATGCTTTTATACCTGCACTTAATGCCTCGTATGTCGCCGATGCAATTTCACCAGCAGAAATTGGAACTGATGAGGATAATTCTAAAGCTATATTCTTAAAAGCAGGTGCTAATTCTTTGGCAGCTCCACCTAAAGTTTTTATTTTTTGCGTTGCTGTATCCAAAGCAATATAACCCTCTGTAAAGCTACCTAAGCCATCTGATATATTTTTTAATCCTTGTGCTGCTAATCCAAATGTTGCCATTCTACTTTGGAAAGTACTACCCAAATTAGATGCACTATCATCTACACCTTTTACTTTATCCTTCAGGTCATCAATTTTATTACCAGCTTCATCTACATCTTCCAATAAACCATCAAAAGCACTATCCGATTTTTGTTTAAATTTCGACATTGCTTTTTCATAATCAGATACATTTATTGGTTGAATGCTACCTCCTAAATTACCCATACTTTTCTTAAGTAATTCTAGGATTGAATTGAATTTGTTTAAATCCAATTCAGGGGCTAAGTTTATTTTAATTGTGTAACTCATAATCAAGTGCCTTTTTGAACATTAGAATTTCATATATATCAAGTAATGACCTTTCTTCGTATAATTTAAAAAATGTTATACTATCGTTGTTCGATGCATTCCAGCATAACATTTTTATTTTGTATTCATATTCTTCCGATGAAGAATAAAGCTCTTCTGTAGTTGGCATCAAATTAAAAGCATTCCATTTAGAATGCTTTTCTTTCTTTTTGTTTGAGTTATGTTGTACTGTAAAAGCTGGTGCTTTTAGCAGATTGTCTATTCTTTTATCCTGTAATCTTATACTTTGTACGAAAGGAGTTTACTATTTCACCCACCTGTTGTATATCACAGTTTTTCCAAAATGGGGATGATGTATCGCTACTCAAAAATGTAACTGTTTCACCATTCAAATCCATTTTATAGGTGTTTGCTATCAGTTTTAGAGTTTCAATATTTTTTTCATCATTGAAATCCCAAGTTTTCAATGTATAATTTTTGTTCTCATCTATCATCTTTTCATCTCCCAAATCGCTTACGAACTTCAAATAGAGTTGATTAATTATAGCATTCTTTTGGTCAAGGCTCAAATTTGTCGCTTCAGTTTCTACTTCTTTAATTTTATTACTTAATTCTTTTTGCATTTTAGCAACTTTTGAATCTTTAAATTCAGCATTGAACTTCTTTTGATATTCAGAATCCATATTGAATATTAGAGTTCTTAATTGATTACTCAAGAACTTTAATTCAAATTCGATAGTAACTTCTTTACCATCTACAACACTTTGTAAATTATATTTTTCCATTTTTATTCCTTAATATCCCCCTTTAGTTCCCCTACACCTCCCCTTTAGTTCCCCTACACCTCCCCTTTAGTTCCCCTCCTTAGTATGGAGGGGATAGGGGGGTGGTCTGCAGGTTAGGGGTGGTTGATTGTTAAAATAATTAAACTACACTGCCTTAGTTACAAACGCACGTTCGTAGCAAGTGCCTTTGTTAATCTTTGGTATTTTTGTTCCTACGTCAGTTGCATCCAATACAGTTGCATCAAACAATGCAGCTATAATTGTTAAATCATATTTAGCTAAACTACCTGTTATTTCAAAAGTTGGTTCTGTCCATTCGTTATATTTGTCAGTGTGTGAACCAGAAGTTGAACTTATTGAGCCAATCCAAACCGTTGTTTTTACACCATCGGTTGCTTCCTCTCCACCGTAGTAAACAAACAAGCATAAATTTGATGATGATGAACCACCAACTTTATTACCATCTTGTAATGTTCGTTCTGGTCTTACTGAAGATGTTGCCCCTGGCTTCGCTAAAGCATTTAATACATTATTCAATGCGCTATCGTCTGCTAATTGCTTAACATTTAATTTAATAGTACCATCTTCCTGGTACTGAATTGGCGCTTCCTCAATCATATCCAACCTATACGCCTTCATAGCATTGGTCGTTGCTGGAATACTACCGGTCAAATCCGATAAAATACTATATCCCGTGCCTGTGTCGCTTAATCTGAAAATGTCTAATTTATTATTAGCATTTCCTACTGTTTTACTCATTCTAAACTCCTTTTTTTAATATTATATTGGCCGATAATGGCGTTTCTTTTGCAATACCCTAACTAATAATACAAGGGATTTCATTATAAATTACTCCTTCTATTCTGAATATATCAAGGTTATTTTGTGCATTCACGTCACAAAATACACACACTTTATTTAATTAATAAAGCGTATGAATAAGATTTTAAAATAATTTCTTTCGTATCATAATTGCTTGCTATTTGCAGGGTGATCAAACTATCCCCTTCACTTTTGAAAATACCTCTCATATATAAGTGAGAGTAATTCCCATCTACCATATCAAAAATATATTCTGACCCATCATCCATAACATCTGGTACTCCACTCATAAAGCTTGGCTGTATCAATGCCGGGCTCGTGGTTGCTGATGTAGCCTGTAAGAAAGGTCTATATATAAATGGATCTGTAGATGCTGTCATTAATTTTAACTTTGCTGCATTAGCTCCTAAAGCTACTCTTGAAATCGACAAATTAAACTCTAAAATATATGCAAAACCTGCTTTTACGGTAAACAATAAGTCTGTATTCATATAATTCATCGTCGATTCTACTACATCACCTAACTGGTATTTTATTTTATTGGGGTTTTCCCAGGTATAATTCCCCATACCATCTGTAGAAAACACTTGACCTGCTGAAACCTCACTGCTTGGAAAATTTATTTCATCTATCTGTATCTTTCCTGCATATTCAACCCCTGTGGATAGGTCTATCTTTTGTACTAATTTGCTCATTTTATATTATCAAATTTGTTATTCGTGCATATTTCGTCTATCTCTAACTCTGTTTTTGCATTTTTTATGCTACTATCAAGCCTGTAATATTCTACCCTAAAGTCATAACATAATTGTCTTATCTTACGCATTACACTATCATCATATAAACCTATTAAAGCATTCTGTATCTTATAATCAGGCACCACTTGCTGTCTCATTGTAAAACTTAGAACTGACATCTCTTCTGTTCTCTTCTTCTTATATTCTTGTAATGTCATTATCCAAATGCCTTTACATTTAAAAAGATATCTTGAACGCTCATATTATTTGCACCCCCTGCCCTAAAAACAAAAGTTTTATCTACTGTCGATTTTAATATAGCAGTTAACATAAATATCGATGTGTCAGTCCGCTGTAAGTTACCTATGTCGTAATTAATGCTCGAGCCTACTTGTCCATAAGTATTAATGACATAGGGATCTATTGGTATCCTCCAATTTTGTGTAAAATAAACAACTCCACCAGAATTATTGGTGCGTATATAGAGATGTTGATTAGTGGTTGCATCAGCGAATAATACCCTAAACTTAAGTTCTATATGACAACGGGCATTCGCTGGTGCAAAAAAAGAAATACCCGTCAAGTCAGTAGCTGTTAAATTTACAGTTATTATATCTAAGAATGCATTTGTCTCCTTAAATAAGGTTGGCATCATCACTGGATTCAAACCTGCATCAAACCCCAATACTTTACCGCTCTCAGGAGTAACAAGTTTCTCGTTCCATTTTGCGTTTTCATCCTTCTGTAATATATAATCGTTTGCACCCATTACCAAGTCGCCATAGGTGTGCGTTTCCACACATTTGTTGCTACACATACATATAAGTAATCGTTGTCTTGTGCTATTTCTCCTACTGTACCTGTTG
>Ga0100385_1004330_pt1 | contig 12251 bp, 10 predicted proteins | sample CryGeymeta201509_FD_81543 | JGI IMG/M metagenome (GOLD analysis project Ga0100385, IMG submission 81543) | Groundwater microbial communities from Crystal Geyser aquifers in Utah, USA - Crystal Geyser metaG 2015-09 | ecosystem: Environmental > Aquatic > Deep subsurface > Groundwater | place: USA... | reverse complement strand
CTTCTATGCTTATTGCTAGGCCTTGGGGCTAAAGCAGAAAGTACAGATAGCTTTCAATTAAATGGTCAATCAGAGGAAACAATTGTTTTAGATCTGATTAAATCAGTAACTTTATACCGAGACGAATTACAGGATTCGACTTGTACAAGACAAGATCCGTACCAGACTGAAGAGTGTGGCTATGTGACAAAGTACCGTCAAGATTGTCGTTTTGAACCGGGCCGAAATGTTTGTCGTCCTTATACTGACAGAGTATGTCGTTATGAAACTCGTTACCGTCAAGAATGTCGTACTGAACCGGGTAGACAACAATGTCGTTATGAGCCAGGTAAAACAGTTTGTAGAACAAATTCTCGCGGAGAAAATAATTGTCGAACTCTTCCAGGTAGACAAGTTTGTACGACTTCTCCAGGAAATAGAGTTTGTAGAAATGTTCCTTACCAAGACTATGTTTGTCACAATGAAACTCGTAACAGATGCGATTATGAGCCAGGAAGAAATGTTTGTTCAAATGTTCCATACCAAGAATATGAATGTAAAACAGTGACTCGATATAGAGACGTTCAATATGCATGTCAAAGAACAGTAAAGGTTCCATATCAAGTTGATAAGAAAGTTGAGCACACAGTTAAGTTCAATATTGCTGGAGCTACTAATCTTGCTGATGCGACGATGAACCTCTCTCTTAATACTGACGGTGCGGTAAGCCTTTCTGCTGATAATCACACAATTCTTTCATTACTTGAAGTTGATAAGCAGATTGTTTCTTCAACTGATTATGAGTTTGTATCTCAAGTTAATGTAAATGTTGTTGACCGTGTCGCCTATGAAGCACCACTTAAAATAAACTCACATGGTTTATGGATGAGTAAAGATGGAGACTACGCTTTAACAGTTGATAACTTTTCAGCAAATAATTTTGCAGTAGAAATTGATGTTGTAACTGTTTCAGATGGTGATAGACACTATAAGAAAACTTTCAATATCAGTGAATTCAAGAAGAGTGATGTTGGAAATGGGAAGACAAAACTGACTATCGATCTTAAGAAGCATGGTTTTAAAGCGCTTAAGAATTTATTTGGTGGAGTGCGTATCAAAGTAGCAACTACATTTGAAACGAACTCACTTGGAAATGTCCTTGGTTCTGATAGGCCAAAGAGTTCAAGAGAGCATATTTTTAGCCTAAAAGTTTATAAAGACTAATTGATTACAAGAGGGTCACTTCGGTGGCCCTTTTTTTTTCCCTTAATTCAATTTCTGTACTTTTTGACGCACTTCGCATGGGGTTTTTAAATGCATAAGCCCTGTCTATGGGCTATAATATGGCCTTAAAAAAATTATAATTAAAGAAAGGAATATAGAAATGACTGTGAGAGTAAGATTTGCGCCATCACCAACTGGTTACCTACATATCGGCGGAGCTAGAACAGCTCTTTATCAATACCTCTATGCTAAAGCGATGGGTGGGACTTATGTTCTTCGTATTGAAGATACGGATCTTGAACGTTCAAAGAGAGAGTATGAAGAAAGTCAAATAGGGGATCTTAAGTGGCTTGGTATTGAGCACGGTGAAGGACCTGATATTGGTGGTGACTATGGGCCATACCGTCAATCGGAGAGAATGGAAATTTACTCAGGTATCGCGTGGAAATTTATTGATGAAGGTAAAGCGTATCCTTGTTTTCTAACAAATGAGGAACTTGAAGAGCTAACAGAAAAAGCTAATTCAGAAAAAATAGCACCTCATGCTTATCACGGAAAATATCGAGACTATGATCTTGCTGAGGCGAAGAAGAGAATTGAAGCTGGTGAAGAATATGTCATCCGTTTCAAGAATCCAGGAAAGAAGTGGACATTCACAGATTTATCACGTGGAGAAGTAACTTTTCCTGAAGATATGGTAGGTGATTTTGTTATCATCAGATCAAATAAAATGCCTGTTTATAACTTTTGTTGCGCAGTGGATGACTCGTTAATGAAAATCAGTCATGTTATCAGGGCAGAAGAACACTTAAATAATACTGTTAGACAACTCATGATTTACGATGCGATGGGAGCCGTGCCGCCACAATTTTGTCACGTAACTCTTCTTGTGGGTGAAGATAGACAAAAGCTTTCAAAGAGACATGGAGCAACTTCTGTTACTCAATACAAGGAACAACACTACTTACCTCAAGCAATGACAAACTACTTGTGTCTACTTGGTTGGTCACACCCTGAAGAGAAAGATATTTTTGATGTTAACGAACTTGGTGACAAGTTTGATGTTTCAAGATTTTCAAAAACATCGGCGATGTACGATATCAAAAAATTGAACTTTGTTAATGAGCAGTGGCTAAGAGCTTTACCGGATGCCGATATTGCAAAAGGTATTAGCTCAGCACTTCCTACAGACTCGCTTTTTAATAAGCAAGATGATGCTTGGAAAACAAAGTTTGCAAATGTCATGAAAGAGAAAATTCAATTATTCACTGATGTTGAATCACACTTACCAGTTTTCTTTGATCCTGCACCAGAGGAAGATGATCAGTACAAGGAAGCTGTAGCTTGGGAAACGACGGCCCAAATTAAAAGCTACCTAAACGAAGAAGTCTCAAAGCTAACAGGAAGCTTCATTGAAGAAAGTCTTGTTGATACTTGGATGAATCATTTAAAGAGTGAATTAAAAATAAAGGGGAAGCCGCTTTTTATGGGGACTCGAGTTTGTCTTACTGGGCGTGCTCATGGGCCAGATTTAAAATCAGTAGTTGCCCTTACGCCACTAGATATTATTAAGAAAAGATTAGTTTAAGATTTAAAAGGATATAGCATGAAGTTTTATGATGAATTAAAAGCAAGAGGAATTATCGAGGCCATGAGTCACGATGAGTTAGAAGAAAAACTTAATAACGATAGTCTTTCTTTTTATTGCGGCTATGACCCTTCTGCTAAGTCTCTACAGCTTGGAAACCTCTTTACTATTGTTACTTGCATGCGCTTTCAAAGTGCTGGTCATAAGCCGTATATGCTTGTTGGTGGCGCTACTGGAATGATTGGTGATCCATCTGGAAAGAGTGAAGAGAGAAACCTTCTTGATGAAGAAACCCTCAAGTCTAATATCGAAGGAATAACAAAGCAACTTGGTCAATTTGTAAGCTTTGATCAAGCTCAGACAAATGCTGCCGTGATGGTAAATAATCATGATTGGTGGGGTGGGATTGGTTTTCTTGAATTTTTAAGAACGATTGGTAAGAGGTTTAGAGTGAGTGAAATGCTTGCTAAGGATTCTGTAAAATCTCGAATTCAATCTGAGTCAGGGATTAGCTTGACAGAATTTTCATATCAAATTCTTCAGGCCTATGACTTTGTATGCTTGAATAAGAAATATAATGTAAAGCTTCAAATTGGAGGTTCTGATCAGTGGGGTAATATGACTGCTGGAACTGACCTTGTGAGAAAGATGAATTCAGAGCAGGCATTTTGTTTTACAATGCCTTTAATTACTGATCAAAATGGAAAAAAGTATGGAAAGTCTGAAGGAAATGCAATTTTTTTAGACGCCGAGATGACTTCTCCGTATAAGATGTATCAATTCTTACTTAATGCTGATGATTCAATTGTTGATGGTCTATTAAAGCGTTATACATTCTTAAGTCTTGATGAAATTGCAGCATTAGCTGAGAAAACTAACTCTGAACCTCATTTAAGATCGGCACAGAAGACACTTGCAAGTGAAGTTGTTAAGCTTGTTCATGGAGAAGAAGGTTTGGCATCAGCTCTTAGAGCAACGAGTTTCTTCTTCGGTGAGAAAATTGAAAATGTTTCGGATAGAGAAATTTCTTCAATCTTTGAAGATGTTCCATCAGTTACTTTATCAAAAGATTTTTTAAGTGATGGAGACTTTCTTGAAGTCCTCGCTTTGACACCACTTTTGAAATCAAAAGGTGAGGCAAGACGAAGTGTTGAGCAAAACGGTATTTCAATCAATAATATTAAAGTTAGTGAGGTCGATAAGAAGTTAACATCGTCCGATCTTGCAAGTGAAACAGCTCTTCTTGTAAAGAAGGGAAAGAAAAATTACTGTGTAATAAAATTTGAATAACGAAGAGAGGGAGGCGAGACTTCCTTTTTTTATAGAGATCTAATATATTCGATAATCTTTTTAATTTCTGCTTTTGTTTCACTCTTAATTCTTAAGACACTTTCGTCATCATTAAAATATTGCATCGATCTTATATTTGCGAATACTTCTTCTAAAGGATTTGAGACATGATGTTCTATTTCATTTGTCATGTCCTTAGAATTAATCAGATCATCGATTGATCTCTTCTGTGACTTTTCTTTAAGAGATGTGATATCACTTTGAATCCCTATATAATATCTTACGCCGAGTAGTTCGTGCTCGATAGGTATGAGCATCAGTCGATTCCAAAAAGGCTTACCGTCCTTTTTGTAATTTACTAAGTCGTACCAACAGCATACTCCCTTTGAAATCGATGCTTTTAGAGATTTTGTGACTTCAGCATCACTTCCTTCTCCTTGTAAGAATCGACAATTGCGATTAAGTGATTCTGAAGATGTATAGCCTGTTACATCAGTGAAGTATTTATTGATATAGACAAGTGGAGCATCTTCTTTTTCAAGGTCGACAACGGTAAAGCAATCGTCAAATTCATTTCCACATTGAGTTAAAATATCTAATATTGATTTCATTTTTTTACCTACTTCCTTTTCCACTAGGGTGTATTGATATCACAGAGCAAGTCGCTTGATCAATAATTTGATCTTCGGTACTTGTGAATATATCGTGCCACCTATAATTCTTATCGCTTCCAATAATTAGCAGGTCAAATTCAGCACTGTTTTGAACAATTGTACTGATTATACTTTTTCCTGTCAGAATTATCGTTGTTTTCCTTACTTTTACATCTTGAGTAAAACTTTCAAGATATGCCTCATGGTCATTACACTTTTGTTGTGTTTCATTAGGATTTATAAAAATGGCGAACGTCAGTTCGGCCTTATTATTTAATGCTAATGATTCAGCTGTTTGTAAGATGATTTTATCATTTATATCGAGATTTAGCACAACCAATATTTTTCTAATATATCGAACACCTTTGTCCTTGAAAATTACAAGGTGACATTCAAGATGTTCTTTTAGCCATGTAATAGGTGAGTGCGATGTTATTGTACCTCTGCTCTTGCCACTCCACTCCATAAATAGCCATTTGGAATGCATTCGTTGTGAGAGTTCAAATATGGACTTTGAAAGGTCATGAGTGACCACTGGATCGAAAGTAAGGGGTTTGCCCTTATCAATGGCCATGGCAATGATACGACGTCTTAAGGATTTTAATTCAGGTGGCTCTTCTGTGAAGTCACTTAGGTCTGTTTGTTCAGGTGCCTCTGTTAGGTGGGCAACTTCGATGAGACCATCACTGGAAAGGGCCACGCCCATTTCAACAAGCATCTCTGGAGAGCGCTCCTTTCCTAAAAGCGTAATAACGACCTGAGCATCTCTGTTAAAAGTCGCCGCCTCCATCACTGTCGGTCCAACTTGTTTTGTTTCTGTTAAATCATTTCTCTTTCCATGAATACCAATAACTCCCTTTCTCTCGACATACTTTCTTGAGTAGAGGAAGTAAATGAGAAGACCGGGGATAGAGATTGATAGCAGACCAATTAGAGCGATCTGACCCATCTTAAAAAGTAGAAAGCTTGTCAAAAGAATCCCTACTATTTGTGTAAAGGGATAGAGAAGGCTTTTGTATGTCGGCTGATACCAGTGAACTCTGGTTTCTCGTAAAATAATGACAGCAATATTTTCAAAGAGGTATATTGCTAAGATGAAAGCCGATGCAAGCTTAGCGATTCTCGTTATATCAATAAAGAGAATGATTACTAAAATAATCAGGCCGGAAGAAATAATACTAATTATAGGGGTTTTAAATTTGAGATTCAATTGACCAAAGGACTTAGGAAGAAGCCTATCTCTACTCATTGCAAAAGGAAATCTTGATGCCGCAAGTAAGCCCGCATTGGCCATTGATGTCATCGTCAAAATTGCAATGCAAGAGATTACAATCCCGACTGTTTCTCCTGCAAATGATTTTGTTAAGGTATGAATGGGACGTAAATTATCAATTAACTGAGCAAGGGGAACATACTTTGAGAGTGCGAATGTTGTCGTACAATAAACAATGGTAACAATTAGTAGCGAAAAAAGAATCCCCCTTGGCAAATCTTTTTCAGGTCTCTTTATCTCTTCAGCTATTGCTGCAACTTTTGTGACTCCAGCAAACGAGACAAAAACGAGGCCTGTACTTTTTATTAAACCTTGAAAACCATCTAAAAGGAATGGTGAGTCCTCAGATACTCTTAGTGGATTTAAAATCACTAATGTATCAAGTAAGAGCAAGCTTCCAATTGTTGTGATTACAATGAAAATTAGGAATGTACTTATCTTTCCAACTCCAAAAATATTTATAAATGTAATGGCCAAGGCCAAGATAAGTGCAACTTGTCTAATATCAACATTACTGATGATATTAAGATAGGCCCCAAAACCCATCAGTGCAAAAGACGACTTTAAAAGTAGAGAAATCCATAGTCCAAGCCCTGCAATTGTTCCGGCCATCGGACCGAAAGTTCGATCTAAGTAAATATAAGTGCCACCACTTGATGGCATGGCCGTGGCAAGTTCTGATTTTGAAATTGCTGCTGGAAGTACACATAGTGCCGCTAGTAAGTATGATAGCCAAACACTTTGACCTGTTAGTGTGAAAGCGAGCCCTGGAAGTACAAATATTCCTGAACCAAGCATTGAGCTTATGCAAATCGCAATAACTGAGCTTAATCCTAAGCTTCTTTCTAATTTCTTCATAGCAAGGTATCGGTAAAAAAATTAAAGAATTTAGCTACTTATGCCTCAGGAGGAGTTTCAATTAGAATTCTACGGATGATTGGAAATAGGTTTGCGTGCTCTTGATCATCAAGATCAATTTTGAAAATATAGCCCCCATGTTCTCTGTCGAGCGTTACCTCACGTATTAGGAAACTATGCCCTGCAAGAAACCCTGTATCAATATTTACATAGGTACCTTTGGCAATATAATTCTTAGAGAATACTTTTATATATTCCTCAGTCATTGAATTAATTGTCATTGGTATTTCAAATTCACATTCGAGATCCCCCGTAGGAATTGCAAAGAATGGAAAAGTATTCGCTTCATTAAAGCGCTCAAGGTAGAGGTCAACTTTACTTACAAGAATTTTACTATCTAAAGGTTTTTGAATATAGTCGTTTGCTCCACACTCTAGCGCAAGTTTAATATCCTTATCGCTATCTCTTCTAGACATAATGATGATGATAATTTGATTTCCAATTTTTCTTCTCATCATTTCAATAATTTTAAAACCGACCCCGTTAAAGTCGCCAATATTTAAGTCGACTAAGCATAGGTGAGGCTTGAATGTCATAACTTTCTTAAAGAACTCTTCCATCGATGTCGCAGTATCAACTTCATAGGAATTTTTCTTCAAAATCACTTTGAGATAATTATTGATATCTTCATCATCGTCAATAGAGAGTACTCTTCTTGTATCCATTTATTATGCCTTCTTCGTTTTTAAACTTCGTATACCTTTCAAGTCTTTCTCCTTCAGGCCGACTACACTTACATAGGTATCATAAATCCCCGGTTGAACATCTTTACTCATTTGGTGAATAATAAACTGTGCCCTGTCGATATCAATCTTCTTTAAGAATTGACTCTGTATCAACAGCTTCATCTTTTCAGTGAATTTAATCTTAGAACGTAAAACCAGTTCGATTTCGCTTATTTTTATGACTTGTCCAGAGCATCTCGCTGTGAGCTTATTGAAGCTAATATCAAGATTCTTAGCTTCTGGAAAATCTAGCTCTGGCATAATTTTCTTCATCGTTGTCATAAGAATGTTATTATTGATTGGTTTTATTAAATAGCCATGGGTACCGATCTTTTGAGAGAGTTCGATCGCTTTCTTGCTCGACATTGAGCTAATCATGATGATTTTTATTCTTCGATGAGGATCAATCATTCTTACTTGAGAAATAAAATGAAAGCCATTCTCATTTTCAAGATTGATATCAAGTAAGATCAGGTGGGGAAATACCTCTGCTAATTTTTTCTCAGCAGTATGTGAGTCTTGTGCTTCATGTACTTCATGTCCCATTCCTTCAAGAAGCTTACGAAGGTAAGCTCTCATGTCAGGATCGTCATCAATAATAAGAATGGTCTTACTTTTTCTCATACAAACTTGATCTCAATGTCTGTCATATATAATACAAATCTTTTTATCAATGGTTCTACATTTTCGAAATGCCCACTCTTGCACTCAAGTTCGATTTGCTTTGCAATTTTTCCAAGTTCATCAAAGCCATAACCACCAGAACTTCCAGCAACACGGTGACCAATCTTCTCTATTGAAGAATAGTCCTTGATACTAATGGCCTCATTTAAGAGAATAATGTCTTTCTTTCGATTTTCCAAAAAACTAGGTAAGATGTCCTTTAGTTCTTCATCGACCTCTATGATTGGCATTGCTACTCCTGTGCTACTATTAGAAATCTATCTTCTATAGCTTTAATGATTTTATAATATTGCTTTTGTTCAAATTTATATTTTAAAATTGTGAAAATTTCTCTCAGTTTTTCTGGTTCAAAATCGTATCGGTACAACTCATTAGAAAAAGCATGAGCGACTAAAAATGTAGAAACAATCAAGGAACTTCCAGTATTTGGCATACTCTCATTATACGGGTAGTTTTCATCAAAACTATGATGAATTGTTAAAATCTTTTGAATTTCATCACTTATATCTTCAAAGTTATTAGAATTCTCAAGAAGTTTAACATGTTTCTTAATCGTAAATTGTTCGTCTAAAGGCAATTCATCGATTAACTCTGGACGTATGTCATGAATGTAATTGAGATCAGATCTCACAATTCCTAGGTCATGAATTAACGCAGCATTGGCCAGTCTTTCAGTTGCTTTCTTTGTAAGTCCTATCTCAGATGCGATATGAGTACAAATACAAGTTATTAAATAGGTGTGATCATATGAATAGTCATTAGAAGTGATAAGTGACTCAATAATAGATTTAAAGCTCGAGTTTAAACCATGCTCTATTGCATTAAGGGAGAGTTTTGAACTCTCATCTAGTGTGAATTGAGAGAGACCGATGCCCTGGATAAGGCCTGCAAGATAGAGGTGTGTTGATTTTGCACACTTAAGAAAATCTTTCTCACTATTTGTATTACTTAAAAATCCATTGGACGTAAACTCTGCTAAGAAAGTTTCATAATCACCTTCTGTGATATAGAAATATTTAATCTCTTTTTTGATGTAGCGTTGAATAAATTCAATATCGTAATCTTGATCTTTATTTAATATTTTAACATATTTTTCTTTGTTGATTTCGATGTAAACTGGGCAATTTGTATAGTTAAATCGCGTAAAGTTATAAATAGGTATTTTTTTGTAATTCTCTTGCTTCGCTGCTCGATCATAATTTAAAAGTTTATCAAGTAATGATTTTATATCTTTTGGACGAGCTGGTTTTCGAAGTGAAGCAAGTCTTTGATCTGGATTTGCTATTAAGAATTCAATTTCTAAAATATTACGGCTTGTAAATAAGAGAAAATGCGTTTGCTGATTGCTCTTACGTAGATGATCATAGACCTCTTTCCCTGTGCCAAAAGGCGGCATTTCAAAGTCACAAATGATTAAATCAAAGTTAACCTTATCTAACTCAATTATCGCCGTTTTGGGGCAGGACGCGCGCACAATATTTGCTTCGCTATATGAATTTTCGACAATAATGCAAATGAGTTCGAGAATTGCAATATCATCATCAACAACTAAAATATTCATTAATTTTTCCCTCTAATTGTTATCGGTTAGTAAAGATAATTGCTTGAGGATACGATAAGAATATTATGTAGTTAAAAAAATAATATTTATACACATTTTGGAGATGCATTTCTTGTATACTATAGACTAATGAAAATACTATATTTTGGAGTTGATAACTTATTCAGTAAATCATTGGAACTCGAATTCTTAGATTCTGGCTTTACTCTATTGTCTTGTTCGACGGTTAAAGAACTTGAAGCGGAAGTGCATCATTGCGCTTTAATTCTTCTTGATTATGACAACGATGAAAAGATAATCAAAGAGACAGTCAAAAAAATTAAATCAATAGAAATAAACCGAGATGGAAAAAACATACCACTTATCTATGTAAGTGGAAAAGATGATTTTAATGAAAGAATGCTGGCCTTTCATATGGGCGCAGATGAATACGTCGATAAGCTAGATTTGAAGTCATTACTCTTAAAAATTAACTCTTTCCTTAGACCCGATCTTATTTGGAAAGGTTTAAATACACTTTTAGTTGAAGATGATAAAATATCGGCGAAATTTGTCTCACACGTCTTAACTTCTAAAGGGGCAAATGTAACTCTATTTCTTGATGCTATTGAAGCTTTTGAGTACTTAAAAAGTGGCAACAAAGTCGATCTTATTTTAACTGATCACATGATGCCCAACTTATCTGGTGTTGCGTTTGTGAAGAAAATAAGAAAAGAACTCGGTTTGAGAGCTGTTCCAATTGTTTTTATAAGTAGTGTGCAAGACAAAGTCGAAATATTAGAGTTTTACAAGGCCGGAGGAAATGATTATTTAGGAAAGCCATTAATTAAAGAGGAACTTTATGTAAAAGTAAATCAGCTCCTTGAAAATACAATCAAGACTTCGATTCTAAAGAAGCAAATTGAAGAACTTGAAAAGCTTAGCCGTGTTAAGGATCAGTTCCTTGCTGTTTGTTCTCACGATTTAAGAACGCCATTAAATACTATTCTTGGTCTTTCTAATATTATTAGCGAAGAAGATGATGTTAAAGATATCAAAGAATATGGCGGTCAAATAGAGAAGTCCGCAAAAGAACTACTTGAAATGGTCAATGAGCTACTTGATTTTAGTGACATCGAACTAAAGAAATCTACTGTGAAGTTGATTCCTATTAATGTCATTGAAGTATTAAAAAATGCGCTTAGAAATATCAGTTCTATTAACACAAAGCACTTACGCCTTTCTATTGCAGCTGAAGTCGATGAAATTCTCATTAGTGGTAATAAGGGAATGTTACAAAGAGCATTCTCTAATGTGATGAGTAACTCATATAAATTCACGGCTGAAGGTGGAGAGATAAAGTGTACAGTTACACATAATAGAGATTTTGTTGAAGTCGTCATTTCGGATAGTGGTATTGGTATGCCTGGTGAAGAACTCTCTCATATCTTTGATTCCGTTCCGAGTGTTGGACGAGAGGGGTTAAAGGGAGAGAAGAGTACAGGGCTAGGAATGAAGATTGTTAAAAATATTACTGACAAGCATGGTGCAGAGGTTGATGTTACATCAGTTGAAGGAGTTGGGACGACCTTTAAGTTCAAGTTCAAAGTATGTGAAAATGGAAAAGGGAATATATGAAGATTTTATTTGTTGATGATAGTATGGATAATCTAAATCTCTATAAGTTATATTTTAAAAAATTAACAGATCTTGAAATTGATTTTATGCATGACCCTGAAGAGGGACTAACTAAAGCTTTGAATGAGAACTATGATTTAATTTTCTTAGATATACAAATGCCAAAACTTGACGGTTTTCAGTTTAAAGCTAAGCTTGTTGAAAGTGATTGTTCTGCTATTATATGTGCATTGACGGGTTTTAATGACGATGAAACGTTAGAGAAAATAAAACTTTCAAACTTTAATGAAATTTTAAAAAAACCAATTCTTAAAAAAAATCTAGTCGAATTGGTTGAAAAATATAAAGCTGGGATGAGTAATGAAGGGAAATAATTTTCAAGATGCTTTAAATATTGCGCGTGAGGATTTTTTAAAATCTCTTCCGGGAAATATTGAAAGTTTAAAAGAAATAATTTTAAAAAACAAAGGTTTAAAAAAATCAGAAATTAATCAATCTGAGTTCTCAGGTTTTGTTAGAAATATACATAATGTGAAGTCAGTCGCAGGATCTTATGGTTTAGACTTTATCGTTAGTGCTTCTCGTAATATTCTCGATCACACATCATATTACTTGAATCTTGATAAGGACGTAATTGTTGATTTTGAACTATCATTAAAAATCTTTGATCTGATGGAAGACTATATTAATAGTCTACAGAATTCATCTAACTCTAACTATACAATTGAACTTGATAATT
>Ga0100385_1004325_pt1 | contig 12261 bp, 9 predicted proteins | sample CryGeymeta201509_FD_81543 | JGI IMG/M metagenome (GOLD analysis project Ga0100385, IMG submission 81543) | Groundwater microbial communities from Crystal Geyser aquifers in Utah, USA - Crystal Geyser metaG 2015-09 | ecosystem: Environmental > Aquatic > Deep subsurface > Groundwater | place: USA... | reverse complement strand
TTGCTGAAGAGATAATAGGTGCCATTGGGGCAGGCCACACAGTGGGTGTTGTTGAGCAAAGGAGCAGAAGCAGGACAGGGCAAAGTGGGGAACTTCAATGCTGCAATGCTGGCATTGATGCTGGCCAATGTGTAATTTTTATGATTAATATACCGATGACCAACCAATAGAGCTGTGACGTTAGTGACATTCTGAGGGATGTAGCATGAACTATTGCTGAAAAGGTAGTAAGTGCCATTCGGACAGGTTACGCAGTGAGTTTGATTGAAGAATGGTAAAGAAGAGGGACAAGGTTGAACTGGTAAAGTACTGGCAACAATACTGGCGTTTAGGTTAGCCAGAGTGTAGTTCTGGAAGTTGATGTAATGTCTACCCAGATAGATGGCTGATATGTTGCTAACGGTTTTGGCAGTGTAGCAGGTGTAGTTGTTGAGAAGGTAGAAGGTGCCATTAGGACAGGCGGCACAGCTACTGCCATTAAAAACTGGAGCTGTGGTTGGGCAAGGAACTACCGGGTAGGGATTGTTTGCAATAGATGCTGCCAAATTTGTGATGGTGTGATTGCCGATGTTGACGTAGCTATGATTTTTCATCAAAAAGGCAACATTAGTGACTTGATGAGGAGTGTAACAACTCAGGTTTTTGAGCAGGTACCAGGTGCCATTAGGACAGGCTTAGCAATGAGTGCCGTTCCAGAGTGGTGCACTGCTGGGGCATAATTTTATGGGAAGGACGATAGCACTGATCTGAGCAGCTAGATTGCTCAAATTGTAAGGATTGATCTGAACGACCCTGTTGGTGGCATTAAGGGCATTGACATTGCTGACGTAAGTCGAGTTGATGCAAGCTAGAGTCTTCAGGTCGTAGTAGGAAGGCAGAGGACAGGCCAAACATTAACTACCATTGAAAAGAGGAGCCGAAGTTGAGCACTGGACATATGGATAAATTGAAGAGCTGATATTGTGAGCAATGTTGGCAAGAGTATAGCTACCGATGTTGACATATCGGTGAGTAGCGTTGAGAGCAGTCACATTGGTGACGTTTTTGGGCTGATAACAGGTGAAGTTACTCAAGAGGACGTAGGTTCCAACAGGACAGGCTATGCATGCACCACCAATGAAAAGAGGTGTGGCTGCTGGACATGGTTTATGAGGGAAGGGATTAGCAGCAATGCTGGCATTGAGAGCAGATATTGTGCTACTACCAATGTTAACATATTTTCCTGAAGCTATCAGAGCTGGTACATTCATGCCGTAACCTGGTGAATAGCAGGTGCTATTTTTGAGATCGTAGTACTGACCTACTGGACAAGGAATGCAGGTACCAGCACTCAGAAGAGGAATGCTGCTCGGACAAGGAGTAGTGGGGAAGGGCTGAGCAGCAATTTGTGCAGCAATATTGGCTAAGGTCCAGTTATTGACCTGAATATATCGGTTGGTGGCTCCAATGGCATTAGTATTAGTGGCATTCTGAGGCAAATAACAAGCAGAAGTGCTCAGAAGATAGTAAGTTCCGGTTGGACAGGCAATACAGCTGACTCCATTATAGAGAGGAGTTGCTGTGGGGCAGTACTGTTTGGGATAGGGGAAGGCATTAATCTGATTGGTGATGGTTGTCAAGGTCACACCCTGATATGAAATGACTGTCCCTGGATTCACTTGATTAATTGTGGTGAGTGCTCCCACATTGGTGAAGGTGACTGGAGTATAGCAGGTGTTATTCTTGATGACGTAGTAAGTGCCAACAGGACATGCTATACATTTGAGCCCATCGAAGATAGGTGTATTGGATGGGCAAGGTGTGCAAGGGTAAGGATTGCTGCTGATGTTGTTTTGCACAGCAGTCAAAGTATATGATCCGATATCAATAAACGTTCCCGAAGCTCTAAGAGCATTGACGTTTGTGCAAGAAGAGGGAGTATAACAGGTCCTATTGAGGAAGAGGTAGTAAGTAGGAGGGTTACAAGCTATGCATTGTGTTCCGTTGTACATGGGAGCATTGCCTGGGCAGTGAGTGATAGGATATGCATAAGAGATACGATGTGCGAATAAATTGAGAATGCTGTATCCATTGACCGTAAGGGTGTTAGGGACAGCATAGAGTGCAGTCAGGTTGGAAAATATTTGTGGGACGTAGCAAGTCAAGTTTGATAGCAGATAGAAGGTGCCAGGTTTGCACACCACGCATTGAGATTGATGAGGATCGAAGAGAGGGAAGTTCGGTGGGCATGAAACAACGGGATAGCCAGCTGTTGTTAGTGCGGCATTTTAAGTAGCGATGGTAGCAACCGTGATGTTGTTGATAATAAGGATGTTGTTGCTGGCACCCAAGGCAGCAACGTTGCTGATGATGTTGGGTCGGTAGCAGCCAGCAATGGTATAGATGTAGTAGGTACCTGGTGGACAAGGCGAACAATGGGTTCCGTTGTAAACTGGAGCAGCAGCTGAGCATGGATTGATGGGTGCTGGATTCTGCGCTGAATAGGAGGCAGAAACTGCTCCCAGATGACTGAGATTAGGCATGAAGGAGCTTGCCAAGTGACCTTAGGTCTGGTGCAACTGGCTGGCACCTAACTTGAGGGTCGATACTGAGCATGTAAGTATTAGAAGAAGGAACAGTATTGTCGACATCTTTTATATGTAAATTGAATAAATTATTATTGGCAAGATATAAGTTACCGCATAAAGCTGTCAGTATTAATGCTACTGAAAGGAATAGAACATTTTTCTGACATTTATGTCCTTCCATATGACATTACAATGAATCTGGAAATATTTTGATAGGTTAGAAGGAACCTACAGCTCATTGTTGATAGTAGAATAATATGTTGAGAGTGAATGCTATCGTCAAGAAACATAATTGGATAGATTATCACTTACTTGTCTCATATAGGTCAAGTAAGTAATCGTAGGTTTCATATTTTGGCGCTTCTTGGCCAGTTTTGATTTATTATTTTAACCTACCATTTTGCCGAGACATTGACATTGACTCTGTTCTGATGAACTGGTAACCCATATCGAAACTTTTGCTATTGCCTCCTTTCATCATCACCCTCGAGATCAGATTCCCTCGAACCGCATTTTCGTTAATTTTCTCTTCCACCTACTAGTCAACCACACGAGTTTGCTTCATATCATTGCTGTTTTTCTTTATGTCAGTGTAGAGGCACTCATATTCTACATGCATTTGCAAAAGTTCTAGAGTTCCCTGAATAGAGACATAAATACTTGCCAGGAGCAGTCATCATGTATACAAAATACCTCCAACTCATTTATGACGTTGTATGCTAGCAGATCTCGACCGATGTTTTTTTTATCTATATTCTCGCGGCAGAAAGGGCAGTTTTTACTTGTTTTCATGCAGCCTTCTAAGCAATCAAGGCAATATGTATGTCCGCAGAAAAGCCGAGTGGGCTCATGGAATACTTCCATGCAGATAGAGCACTTTAGGCATTGGGAGATGGAGTTGGGCTTTTTGAATTTACGATCAGACTTGTCGAAGAGTGGCTTAGGGGGTGATACTTTTTGATTCATATTTTAATAATGTCAAATTAGCTTGAGGAGGCAAGTATAGGATCAGTTCAAAACATAATCACCGGAATTGATGGAGCATCTTCCTCCTTTTATCCAGCCTCTAACTCTTCAACTGCCTCTTCATTTCCTGGTTGCTTTTCCTATGGTTTTTAAGATTGAGGAGTTAATTTCGAAGATTATCCTGTCCGCTGAGCCAAGTGAGTTTCTATTTATCGGTCAATCTTTTCGATAAAGGCGTCAGGGTCGACGTATTAATCATCGTTTTATAGGCTTTTCTTTTTGACATTGGGTATTCTTGTGGGAGAAACTTATTTGTTATCATTTTTGTCCTCCTCATTCTCTCCAGAAGGAATTTCCTTTTCAGAAGTCTAATTTTGGACTACTTTTTAATCGACTTCCTTTTCTTTTGCTGGCTCAGGTTATTTCTTCAACTATTTAGCAGTCTCTAATTATTAAATTGGTTCAACATTCTGAGATTTTTGTCCCTCATTCTGCTTTTATGACTCTTTTGATGCCTTGGAATTTTACTCTTTAGTTTTATTCTTACCTTCTTCCTCTTTCTCTTTCTTCTTGAATTTTTATATGAAGTTATCAACTTCAGCAACCTTAATCTATCCATAGACCTTGCTGATTGCTCGCTCAAAGCTTTTAAACATGGTATCATGAATGGAAACTTTTGGCAATACTTCCTTCATGAAATCGCTTAGCACCTCCTTATCTATTTTGTCCAAAAGTTCCAAGCTTTTTGTGAGCATGTACTCATAGCTGTTATTTTCTTTCTTTTATACTTTGGAAAGCGTATATTCCTTGAGAAGAATTTTTAGAATCCAAAACCTACAGTAGTTATCAAGAATGCTAAAGAGCTTCTGATCTTTTTTGCCTAAGTTTGCTAGCCTGACAGTAATGGAGCTCTCTTTGACTCCCAGAAGCTCGTAGAAGAGGTCTTAAGCTGCATCTTCACAATTGTCCATGATGTAAAGCAAATTGAAGATCAGGAAGAGACAGCTGACAAATTATTCATAGACCTTGGACTATTACTGATGAATATAGCTAATTAAGAATTATATTCCTAATTTCCGATGGTTGTCTTTGTACTTGAGGATATCAAGAACGTTATTGCTTATCGATTTGAAATTAGTTTTTTTGCTGACTTCATTGGGTTCCAATTCCTTTTCATCATCTGATTATTTGAAAGACAAAAAATTGCTGAACATGTCCATAATCGATTTTTTGGCTTCCCGTTTGCTGACAGTCTTGATGCACTGCTTTATTCTCCTTATTTATGCGCTTTGTCTGAGTTGCATGTTATCCTGCAGCTCGATTCTGATATGCCAAGTTGACACCAAAAACTGACAAATGATATTGGTCGGGATTATGTTATGGAAAGTAGTGATGACGTTTGCAGCTAGCCAGTAGTACGAAAGAGCTCGTTCTGTAACCTTATTATGCCTGCTGAATTTGGAAATTTGCAGTATTTTTTCAAGTATATGTAGAGGCAGGTGTGGCTTTTTGTCAATAATTTTCCTGATGACTTCGATTATTTCACACTAGAATACCTTATCATCATAGACAAAACGTTCAACAAGCAGTTCTAGTTTGGCTGTTTCCTTTACATCGATGATGGAGGTTAGCACATCTTGGATGTAGAATTGTAGACAGCTCTCATCGAGCACTTCCAATTATGAATCATAGTATTCCAGAGGCAGAGATTCATAGTCGGCGCAGTAGGCCAACCAATTCGATACACTGATTCCTGACATGTTTCCTCTATCTCTGAAAGTGTTGATCTTGTTTTTCTTGATGTTGTTATAGGTTTTCCTCAATATTTCCAGCTAAATATCTTCGCCATCGTTAATTTTCTTACACATCTTCAGGAAGTCAGCCTATGAAATTTTTTATTAATTCTTTGGATTGTGTAAATCAGTGTTGAGAATGAGGATGGCATTTGCAAAGGTATAGGTGGCATCGGAAGATTTAAGCACTCGATGAGCTTATTCCTGATGGTTGTAGTAAAACTTAGTTATTGTGTCTAACACTCTCGCAATTTGTTGGGATTCACCAGTCAGGAAGAAATTACTTGTGAACATCCTAATAAATTCTTCTAAGTTGTGCTCTCTGCATTGTTTGAGCATGATTTCAGCATATGCCGAGAATAACAAAGCTGAGTTCGCATTATCAGATGCCATCAAGTTGATCATGCTGGTGTTGTTGAGCTGTGAACCTTTTTTGACAATTCGCACACATTTCTGGATAAAATTGTCTCTAACATCAGCATTCTTGATGGCTTCAATTTCTTTGAATATTTTTTTGGGAGATTCGTTCATCTCCTCAAGTAATTGGAAGTATTACTTTCTCTTCAGTTCGTAAAATTTCCATTTTCCCTCATCTGGCTGCCTGATTTTTATTTCTTCGAGGTAATGTTTTATCTGACTATGGATACGATTCAAGTAAATCTTGATCAGCTCATGCTCTGTTTTCTTCTAGTTGGCTCGGTTCTAGCAAAATTCATATAGAATATTGAGGGATTGCTGACAAATACTAACCTCCAGGTAATTCCAGTCATAGTGTCTCATGAAGTATTGGAGTTTGCTCTTGGTAAATATTTTTGCTAATTCACGAAGTAGACCTTACAACAGGATACAGCTGCTGTTTGATTTAAGGATTTTTTCGATGTTGTTTAGAATGAGGTGCTTGAATATTAACAAGGCAGTTATTGCAGGTCGCTGGGTGAGTCTTTAGAGAATTGAATCGTATATTGGAAGGAGATATGAATAGAGGTGCGGATTTCCGACAACGTGATAGCTGAACTTAATAAAATAGAGTGTACCTTCATGAGCAGATATCCTAGTCTGTAAATAATTTACTCATGAAAAAGCCAAAGATTTTTGGCGATTTTCTTCATCACTCTCAACCGCTGAGATACATATTCGTGGTTTTCTTCCAGCACCTCGAGCTCATTAAATATGTTGTTGAATATGAACTCAATGACCTTGATGTTCTTGAGTTTGCTCGCCTTTTAGATCAATTCCTCAACAGAAGTCAGGAAACATTTCTTTTGGTGTTCACGGATGGAAACTGGAAAAAAATCTTTGATATCTTTCAGCTTTCTGTACAGGACTTTTAGTTGATCGAGATGATTAAAAGTGTATGGCAGAGGTAGCAGAACCGCTATAAGCTAAGATAGAACAAAACAATACTTAATGTTGTTTAGCGACGATGGTATGGAACTGCTGCTGGTTGTTGAGCACCTGAATACTCTGTGTAAGAATAGCATCAAGAGGGGCAGGATGATAGCTCAACTCAAGATAGTACTAACTGCTCCCTATACTTATTCATTATCTTACATTTGGCCAAGTCATGCAGGAAGGCTAGCAAGATCAGATTATGGTAGTCTGATTTGTACTCCATGGTGGTCAACTTTGTGATGGCTGATTATTTGAGTTAGTGTTGTGCCAGTATTTTTCCGTGTGTACAATCGAATTATTCAAGTTGAAGAGGTGAGACTCCTTTTTCTCGGTTGTCCTCGTTGTAGCGAATCAGGAAAGCACGGACTATGTGCCAAAATTCTTGATCGGATTACTACATTCATTATATAAAGCGTGGTAATGCCTGATTACTAACCTTGTTTTGAACTGACTATGGGCAAATATTATTTTTAATCTCATGAAGACTAACCGTAAGGTCACAGGTTCCACCTCTCAGCCTGAAACGTATCAGAAAGACTCAGTTGAGCTGCCCAACGAGGAGGAACTCTAGTCGGGTCATGATGAGGACTGGGGAACACCTGAACAAAGAGATCGTAAACACGCGCATCTATCCAAGACCCAAGGAACCAGATCAACCAAGAGAGAGGAGGCTCACGGTATTGTTATTCCAAAACCCATACGCAAGAGAGCCTGGACAATGGAGGAAGATGAGACTCTGAGACATTTGGTGGAAGAATGTGGGGCACAAGATTGGACTTACATTGCCAACCACTTCTGGTCTAGAGGAGGCAAACAATGCAGGGAAAGGTGGCACAATCACCTTAGAGAAGGAATCACCAAGAAACCATGGTCTGAATAGGAAGAATGGATTTTGGCTTTGGGAGTTAAAGCTTTCGGTCATCGGTGGTCTAAGATTTCCCACTATCTCTCAGGAAGGACCGACAATTCTATCAAAAATCACTGGAACTGTAAAATGAAGCCTAAGAAAGCTGAGTTATAGCAACAAATACTCCAACTACTTGATTGTCCTCCTGAAGTCGATGGATTATATCTGTCTATAACTGAACTGGAACTGCTGGAGCTGATCAAGAAAAATAAAAATTTCACAGCCACATGGGACAGAGAAGAAGTCAACAAGAACGAATTCCGCTTGAGATGCCGAGAAGCTTTGGTCGACTTCTTCAGATTGCAAAACTTTGTTGAGGAGAACGGTACTTCCAGTTTGTTTGACCCTGTTGAGCTGACGAGTTACGTATATCAGAGTGATTCCTGAATATAGAGTGTAATCATTAATTATATGAGTTAACTGAAATGAATATCATGGGTGAAATAGTAGCTCACTGCTGCTAAAAAATTATCCTTTAGAAGAGCAGTTCCTAATTGCTAAAATCGCAGACAGTTTGAGGAGTTTCGGGAACATTTCGAAACAATGGATGATTCAAGGCTTCCTCAGCAGTCGCTCTTTTGTTGATGTCTACTGCTAACATTTTTAGCAGTAAATCTTTGATGAGGTCATCTTCTTGGTTGAGCCGATCATGATCAATGTCGAGATTAGCATTTCGATTGTTAAAAAGGATCTCTTAGCGTGTAGGTCCATTAAAGAGGGCTTTTTTGAACAATCTAAATAGAAAAAATTGTACAAGATGTAAAAGATAACTCCTAAACTAAAGACATCTCCTTTGGGATCTTTGGCTCCCTGAGTAAAAACTTCAGGAGCAACGTACCCAGGCGATCCACATTTGTCAAAGAGGTATTCAGAGTTGTTAGTATAGTGAGCCATTCCCAGATCGATGATAACCGGTCGATAATCCTTTCCTTCTTTTCGAAGCATAATATTATCCAGCTTTATATCTCTATGGAAAATGCCCTTCGAATGCAGATAATGCAATCCTCTAAGCATGTCCTCCATCAAAGATGCTACAACCTTCCTGTTGAGGTCTGAGGCACTCAGCAGCAACTTGCTGAGTGACTTTTCGTAATATTATTGCACAATGTAGATGGTGTTGTCTGTTTCGTAGACCCCCTCAAATCGACAGATTGCCTGATGGGAGCATTACGTGAGGATCTTGAACTATTGGAGAAAGGCGTGCTTTGTAAACAGATAAGTACATAGCCCTTGCCTCCGGATGAAGCAAAATAATGTGATTTTTTGAAGGCCTTGACTGCGAGTCGTTTGTTGTCGACCAAACGGTTGACCTCATAGACTGTCGATGTCAATCCTTGACCTATTTTTCGAAAGGGTTTAAATTGATTGTGGAAATCAAGTTGAGTCGTATAGGTTTTGGCCAACGTTCGATATAATTCCATAGCTTATTTTGCATTCAAAGAGAAGAAAAGGGACACCCATTGAGTGTAGTCCTCCTTATTAGTCATTTGAACCAGTATCTCCTTCATTTCCTTTTTGCTGCCTACTTCATCTCCATCATACATGGCCGTTGACATTCTTTTAATAAGTATCGAGATTGAGGGCTGGCACTTGAAAAAACTAAGTACATGGCAATCAATGATCCTCACCACAACAAAGCAGTCCCCTCTGAGCTGTAGTTAGTGTGGATGGGAAACAAAATGCTTCTGGAAGTCAGATGAGGTTTAGACCTTTTTGAGAGGGACAGCACCTTTTAAGGGGAAAAGGAGCAGCTTTTCTTTGTCGTCTGAAGGTATAGAGTTCCAGGGGAATAAGCTTTGCATGTTTTGAGCTTTTTATTATGAATTTACAACGCAATAATTTTGGTTGAGATAAGAGCTCCGTTAATCAGAATTACTGACAAAAGAGCCCATCAAAAGTGACGACAAGTCCTTACATGCATTATATCTTCCACCATATTCCTCCTCACACAATAGACCTCATTTTTCTCATCAAAAACCAAGAACATCATCTTTTGTTTATTTCTTCTCCTCCTTATTCCTCTGACTGCTAATAAACTTCTTAAAAAGCTTTAAAACCCATACACTATCTATACAATTAAAGACTACACCCCTGAATCGAAGAGAAGCATATATTTTATCTTATAACTGTTATTGGCATTCTTTGTCAGTTTTTTCATTATCTTGGAGTTTATAATAGAGAAAAGGTCAGAAAGATGGTCACCCCGCCCATAGAGTTATTTTGATAGGCGATGAGACCCAAATTATTGGGAGCTAGTGTTTTCATCAAAAATAAAAAAACTATGGAACTGGAGCTTTTTCTTGACATACGCCAAGTTTACGGTTTGTAGGTTTCCAGATGATATTTTTCATATATTTCGACAATTCAAGGACAAACGGTAGTGGTGAAGAATAACTTAATTTATTGATAGTAAGATGGGAAATTGCTAAAACTAAAGCATCCTCTAATACGCCCATTCTCCGCAACTCGGAAAGCTCGGACCTGTTACCGAACTGTAGCCCTTGTCCTTACTTAGACGTGTCGTCAACTATGTTTGGCTGAGAGATTACCAAGGATTATTCGACTATGACTCCAAAGATGTCAGGAAGACCATATTAAATATAAAGGATAACTGTATGGTCTTTGCGGATGGAGAAAAAAGGATGATCAGACAGCTGACTTCTGCCTAAAAAACAGAGCAGGTAAACTATTTTATCTATTTAGACTATGAAATAAGCCATCTTTTAGGTCGTTAAGTACAACAATTTCTTCAAAATTCTTCCGATCAACTTTTAAAATGAACAATACACCATTCAGAAGTTGCTCTGGCTAGCTGTACGTACTCTCCCCTCCCAAGTACATTTAATAATAGATCAGAAATATCCCATCCGAGAAAAAGACGTATTAAAACTAGGTAAGCTGAAGGTCAGAGTCAGGGAGATCGTTACTCTGGACAGCAACCCATCAACTATGATGACCTACAATAGTATCAGGACCAACAAAAAAATATATGAGGATATTAGAATGCACGATTCCGATCTAGATAATGTTCTGGGATTACCCAATAATTAGGTGATTTCGATTGCTACAGAAAATGATCCTATCTGTCGAATTTGTCTTGAACCTGGAGAGACCAACAACCCTTTGATTTGTCCCTGTAAGTGCACAGGTTCAGTAAAGTACATCCATTTGCTTTGTCTGAGAACCTGGTTAGGCAAGCAACTCAACATTGGGAAGCACAAACATGGAATCGTCATTAAGTGGACTCCCCTTTCTTGCTAAATGTGCAAAAGTCATTACAAGTATAGGATATACCTAGACAACAAAAAATACTATACAGTTTAAATTCCTAAACCCGCCAAGCCCTATATTGTACTTGAAGTTCTCAAAAAAAGCAGCGAGTATTCTAAAATATATCATTTTATTTCGATGTCCTAGACCAGCAAGTTGACCATTGGTCGAAAAAAAGATATCGATATCAAGCTATCTGAAGATATTTCGGTTTCCAGACATCATGCCAACTTGATCTATGACTTTGAGGGAAGGAGGTTTGTGATCGAGGACAACAAGAGCAAATTTGGCACTCTGGTACTGATGAAGAAAAATATGCTGGCAAATCCCATCCAAAGAGGAATTAGTTTCCAGATTGCTGGAGAGTTGTACACTTTTGAGTGCATCAGAGGTTAAGGAGCCATTCCTGACTATAGAGATTAAACTTAGTATCTTAATGTACCTGATATAAATTCTGCTAAAATATAGGAGGAGGAAGAAAGTGAGGACGATGAGTAGATGGATGGAGAGGAAGATGAACCTGTCAGTCCTCTGCCACATCATCTCCAGATGCATCATGCTAACAGCGTGACTAATCCTAACTTGTCCAATCGTGGCTCCTCTATCAGCCTTCCCCTCAATATCCAGCATGGCTCACCTTTCATTTCGCCTGCATTGTCTCCAGAAATACAGCCACTTTAAGGCATGCAGCTTGTCCTTAGACCTGTTGAAGAACTGGGAAACAGTCAGGCCTATGAAGAGCACCAGGAGTAACATAATAATGTAGTAGTTCCATCATAAATCCACATTTTGCCTCCTCCTGAGGTACCACCAGGTGAGGTTGAAAATCTGGACCAATGATATTTTAAATTATTAGCTATCAATAATCACGTATGACTCAATTATCTTCCAAAGGCTAGTCGATGAACTGTTCAGTGACCTCACTTTCAAGCTCGTCCAAATTTTGATGTTCGGTCTTTTCCAGCATATTCGAACGTAAATTGATCTCCTGTTCTGCTAGCTTGATCCTGATGTATTTCTGCAATTATCTTAATTTTTTCTGGGATAATTTTTAAAGATCGAATTAGTTTTATTATGAATTTGCGTCAAAAACAATGCTCCTGACTCCTTTTATGTGCTATTTAGCCAGACGGTGGTTTTGATAAGCCAGCTATTTTTTCACCTCGGTCGACACAGGCTGCAAATCGATGGATTGGTGACCTCCTGTCGGAGGTTTTTTCTTCTTTTTTTGCTGTTTTGAAGGTGGCTGTGCAGCCTTGCTGGAAACTATTCTTTCCTGAGGTGCTTTTGCTTATCCTGATATTTTGTAGTAGTATTTTTCGAGCTCTTGTGTCACCTTGATGAACATTTATGTTCCTTCGTTGAA
>Ga0100385_1004317_pt1 | contig 12269 bp, 5 predicted proteins | sample CryGeymeta201509_FD_81543 | JGI IMG/M metagenome (GOLD analysis project Ga0100385, IMG submission 81543) | Groundwater microbial communities from Crystal Geyser aquifers in Utah, USA - Crystal Geyser metaG 2015-09 | ecosystem: Environmental > Aquatic > Deep subsurface > Groundwater | place: USA... | reverse complement strand
GGATGATTTGTTCTTCCGTGTGACGTTTGCTGTGCATGTCGTCCTCCTTGGCTTTTCTGCCATTATAGGACTCTCATTGCTTTTGGTACAGGTTTTGGGGGAAAGGTCAATCCGTAATCGTTGCCGTGTACGGCAATACATCTGTCGGCCCGGAATACGTGACCTGGATAGTGTAACTCAGGTTTGTATCGCCCACCTGAACGCTGGTGGGACCGCTCTTGGTGGCAGTTACTGTCGGAGAAATTGGTGCTTCCATCGTCCAGGTCTGGGGCCCGGTCACCGGGTTGAAATACTCTGTACCGTATGTGGCACCACACTCATTGGTATAATCGGGTAAAAACAGCAGCGTGGCGGAATCCGTTACCGAGCAGCCCGCTGCCGGATCAACATCAAAATTAAAAGTCAGGGCAGCACCGGCTGCTATATCCGGCAGCGAAAATGTGGAAGTTCCACTGTTCCAGGTGACTCCATTTGTCACATTGCTCACCGCCCAGGATGCCGGCCAGCCTGCCATCTTCAAAGTAAAATTTTCAGCCGGTCCTGCACCTGCCGTATTGTCCACAGTGATAGACGCGGAAGTTCCGGTACAATATGGAATCAGGCCAGGGTTATTGACTGTAATAACAACAGCTGGTTCGTGAATAACCAGTTCAATGGAGGTACTGCCGGTGTGCTGTACCGCGTTGCAGTTGGTAACGCCGTCGGACCAGTCCACCGTCACATTGTTTACCAGCTCGTTGAGGTTACAGCTTGAGACTGTGCCGGTGATGCTGTAAACGGCACTGCCGCCTGCAGGAATGGTTCCGGTATTCCAGTTGACCGCCGTTCCCGGGGTCAACGCCGCTGGTGTCGTATTTGCGGTTGAACTGGTGATGGAACTGAATGAAAATCCGGCGCCAAGGGTGAATGCCACATCAGCACCTGTAACCATGTTCCCGGTTCCGTTGTTCTCAATGGTCAGCACCCAGGTCACGCTGTCTCCTACCGATGCGGTTGTCACAGTGCCGCCTCCGCTGTCCACTAGCTCCAGGCTCATCAATGGATAGGAAACAGCAATTGAAGAGGACGTCGTAGTGGATGCACCGCTGTTGAAATCGGCTGACATTGTCTGCCCGGAAGCGGCGGCACAATCTGGATGCGCTTCAAAGGTGAATGCCGCGCTCCCGCCCCCGCCGGTCAGGTTGATCGGCGTCCAGGTCAACGTATGAGGAGGTCCGGCAAGTTCCGCGCCGCCTCCAGCATTTGTCACAGTAAAATCATCCGGTACCGTCACTACCAGAGTCCCACCGGTAATATCCGTCACGTCCGGATTGGTCAGGGTAACCGTCCAGCTACCGGTTTCGCCCACGGCAAGTGCCGTGCTCTCCGCCGTAAACGCCGCGTTTACCTGCGCTGACGCAGATACCGCACCAAGTACTGTGACTGCCACAACCATGATCCATAAGCGAAAATTCTGAAATCCCTTCCTCTTCATAAAATCCCCCTGGTTATATTTAAGTGATAAATTGTTCGGAATTGATGATCATTGTAGATATTTGTGTGCCCGACGATGTGATATGCGAGGCAGGCTATTTCCCCAATATGTAGAATCAATCCACATTTCTCCTTTTTTTACATTTATACCCCGGTATTGATGCAATAACCGTACCATCAAGGTTCCGGAAAGGCGCACTGTGAGATACATCACGGCTTTTGTTCAAATAATAACATAGGTTGAATTTTTAAGAAGACCTATTTGAGAATAATTATTGACAAATTTTGTCAGTGACTGACAAAATTTGTTACTTTCCTGGCTAACAGTAGAACGCAAAAAAGCCCGCCAAAAGGCGGGCCGATGGAGAGTTATTAAATCGAAATTACAGTTGCCGGGAGGCATTGTCCCAAAAACCTGCTATTTAGTCTTAATATGGAATTTCCGGACTTTTACTTTCTTGCCCCCTTTGATTTCCTGAATCCGATTCACGAGCTTATCAATGCCTTCCTGTATTCCTTTTTCTTCAGCCTTCGATAACTTCTGGCCCTTTGGAACATTGATGTCCATGGAAATCTCATTGGGGTCCCGGTTGCTATCCAGTTTCACGCCCTTCGGCAAATCTTTCTTAAACTTCTTCAGCGCCTTGTCAATAGCCTTGCGATCCTTCTTTTCCAGTCCCTTTAAACCAACTTTTAGCTTGATTTTCATGTCAGAGTTGAGGCCTTTTTTGATGAATACATTGTCTCCCTTATCACAGAGAATTTTAACGTTGTGATCCACGTCCACATCATCATCCATCTGAACTGTCCACTTCATCGTTTTCCCGTCGTGTTTTCTGGCCAGTTCTTCTTCAATCTCCTTCAGTTTCAAATCCCGATCTTTCATCGCTTTTTCTTTCGATTTTACAATAACCTCAATCCGCCGGGCTTTCATTTCCTCAAGTTTTGCCAGCTTCTCCATGCGGATGGCGTCCATTTCATGGTTTTTTTCCACCCATTTCATCTGCCGGTGTTTCATGTCCTCTTCCAGTTTCTGATTGGCTCCCTTCAGCTTCGCCATTGCTTCTTCATTCTTCTCCATCTGAACTTTCAGTTTCGCTTCCACTTCCGCCATTGTTTTCTTCAGTTGCTCCCGTATTTTGGGATCGTTGGTCTTCAGTTGGCTCAAGCTGCGCGCGACCTTCTCGTTCAGGCTCTTCAAATCCATGCGCTTATTCGCGAGCAATTCCATTGCTTTCTGGAGCTCAACCATGGCGGCCTTCATCTGCGTCTTATACTGTTTTTCAAAATATTTCATAACAAAAACATTGTGACCCTTGTCCCCATCATCTCCAAGGAGAATGACATTGTCATCGTCTTCACCGGTTGTTTTCACGCGGAACTTTTTCACCTTGTCGCCGTCTTTGATGATAAAAACCTTACCATCCCCATCGCCTGTGACAGTGGTCGTAATTTTCTTGCAAACTACCTTCTCTTTCTTCGGGGCTTTCGGTGGCTTGGGTGCTTCCGCCGGTTTTTCCGGGGTTGCCGGCTCTGCCTGCTTTTCCACTTTCGCCACCTTGGCCGGAGCCGCCGGGGCTGCCACTGCAGGGTCGGGTGGCAAGTCCATCGCCTTTGCGACCGGCTGAACCACCAGTAACATCCCGAACGCGATACCAATAAACAGTCCTGCAATTTTGAATTTCATACTTGTCTCCTTATGTGGGAAATTGTTGAGAATCTCCGACAGCCTTCCCTCAAGTTCAGGCTTCCGTGCCATGCCGAGGGTGGCGGCGCCTGCCATTGCCATCGGCTTGAACGTACCTCTTGAGGCCACACCTCTTGCCAGCTCCACAAGGTGGGACGCGTAATCGGAGGGACGAATCCCGGATCGGATAACCCGCTCATCACAGGATTTCTCCTGTTCCATTTTGAATTTTCTAAAAACCAGCCAGGATAAGGGATTAAACCAATAGAGCATGGCGACAATCCTTGCCGCCAGACGGGCCAGATCGTCTCTGCGCCGGATGTGGGCAAATTCATGTAGCAGCACAATCCTGCGCCGTTCTATTGTCCACTCACTTGCTGACTTCGGCAGCATTACGACTGGTCGTGTGGTTCCGTAGGTCAGTGGAATCGGTACCTGTGGATGGGATGCCACGGCAGTGTTCTGATACAGCCCCAATCTACGCCGCACAAAGCGTACGACAAACGACCAGCCGTCATCGTCCAGCAGCACAGAATGCCGAAACAACCGATGGGCCTGGATCCTCCCCAGAACCAGGCGAAGGAAAAGGAATAGCGTCCCGGTTAGCCAGATGGCCCATAAAAGTTTCGCAACCGGGTGCGGATTCGCGGAAGAGGGAGTTCCCCCGTTCAACAGTGCACCGTCCTTTGAACCTGGACCTGGGGATGTTGTGAATGCACTGTAGGATGTTGTTTCCAGCGTAGTGGATATGCTATTTCCTGTAACGAGTGAAACACTCACATTCTGAAGAGCCGGTGTCTTAACGTCTTTGACCGGGATGGGTACGGTCCATCCGGTAAAACCAAAATGCACAATCGGAAGTATTGCCAGTATCAGAAAAACACCGGACCAGATTCTGTAGCGGGTTGTCGCCGGCCGATTTGCCAGAATTGATGTCAAAAGACCTCCGGCCGCGATCACCAGTACTGTTTTCAACAGGAAAACAATCCAGGTGGACCAAACCAGAATGTCTAGCCAGTTATTCATATCACCGTCCTTCCTTTTTCGCTCTGTCAATCAGTTGCTGCAGGTGTAGAAATTCTTCCTCAGACAGTTCCCCGTCCCGGATGTCCAGCAAGGTTGCCACCGTATCCGCCATGGAACCGTCAAAAAATGTGGACACAAGGTGGTTGAGTGCGGACCGGCGCACTTCCTCCCGCGGTGTCGTGGGCAGGTACATGTACCGGGGGCCGTCCTGGCGATGAGTCAGTGCTCCCTTTTCTTCGAGAATTCGCATCAGGGCTCGAACCGCCGAATAGCTGGGGGGGTCATCCAGGTGGTCCAGAACTTCCTGCACTGTTGCCGAACCCATCTCGTAGATGGCATCCATGATCTGTCTTTCCCTTCGGCTTAACCGGTTCAATGCTGTCATCGTGCCTCCCTCAAATTTTTTCTTCCCAGTCCCTTTTACGAACGTTCGTGCTAATTGTTTAGCAGGATGCTAAAAATATAGCACCTCTTCATCTCCAGTCAAGCATTTTCTTTCAGATATTGTTTATTTTTTCCAACCGGGCACTGCCCGAAAGAAAATTAAGATGGGCATCAGAGAGGGGAAGTGTTCTGAAAGAAGAGAGAAGAACCGGCGCGAATCTGTAAGGCATCGTAATATTTTAGAGCATTCTCCGCTACTTTTTCCGGTCGGAATACCGAATACAGAAAACAGAACACTTCTTTGGATTTTTCTCCACGACGTTGGTTTTTTGGGGTAAAATGCAGGTGAAGATTCAAAACTCAGGAGGGTGCGGTGAAGGCAATTGGTGCTTTTTTGCTGGTATTGGTTTTTTTGTTTGTGGCAACAGCATGCGGGAAAAAGGCAGATCCGATTCCCCATGAGTCAGGGCCGGTTGCCGTGGAGCCGGTAAAATGAAGATTTCTGAACTTTTCGGCAACTTGACCTTCAATGAAAAGGTGATGCGTGAAAAGCTGTCATTTGAGGTTTTCCGGCGTTTTAAAGCCACCATTGAGCAGGGAGAACCCATAACCCGGAATGTGGCGGAGTGTATTGCCCATGCGCTGAAGGAGTGGGCATTGGAAAACAATGCCACCCACTATACCCACTGGTTTCAACCACTTACCGGTCTGACAGCTGAAAAACACGATGCATTTCTACAGTTCCATGACGGTGGCACCCCTATTGAGCGGTTCTACGCAACAGAACTGATGCAGGGGGAGCCGGACGCATCCAGTTTTCCCAGCGGTGGAACCCGGACCACATTCGAGGCCAGGGGATATACCGCATGGGATCCCAAGAGCCCCTGTTTTATTATTGAAGGGGAGATGACCAACACCCTGTGTATCCCCTCGGTATTTTTTTCCTACAATGGAGATTCTCTGGACAAGAAATCTGCGCTGATTCGGTCCACTATGGTGCTGGATGAGGCGGCGAAAGAGCTTCTCGGAGTGATGGGCTATCCGATTCCGCAGCACGTCCATGTGACAGCCGGGGCAGAGCAGGAATACTATCTTATAAACAGGGAAATGTACCGGCAGCGGGAAGATCTAATGCTCACGGGGAGAACACTTGTCGGCGCACCGCCCATCCGGGGGCAGAAGCTCTCCGACCATTATTTCGGGAGCATTCCTCCGGATGTGAAAGCATTTATGGAGGAGGTGGAATTGGAGCTGTACCGCCTGGGTGTGCCGTGCAAGACGCGACACAACGAGGTGGCGCCCAGCCAGTATGAGATTGCGCCCGTGTTTGAGGAAGTGAACATTGCGGCGGACCATAACCAGTTGATGATGATGATGCTGAAGCAGAAGGCGGCAGAACGGGGTTTTGCATTGTTGCTTCACGAGAAACCCTTTCAGGGACTGAACGGCAGCGGCAAGCACAACAACTGGTCAATGTCGGATGAAACCGGCACTAATTATTTCAGTCCCGGCAGGAACCGGGAGGAATTCTTACGTTTTCTCTGTTTTCTGGTGGCATTTGTCAATGCGATACACCTTCATGGAGTCTTTATCCGTGCCTCTGTCGCGTCGGCGTCCAATGACCACCGCCTGGGGGGGCATGAGGCTCCACCATCCATCGTTTCCGTTTTTGTGGGCAGTGCTCTGGAGCAGGTCCTGACAGATCTGAAGAATGGAAATTTCACGGAACTTACCGGGATGGAGATGATAAAAGCGGGGTTGAAATATGTTCCGCAGATAGAAAAAGACAACACAGACCGTAACCGGACGTCACCGGTGGCATTTACCGGGAACAAGTTTGAATTTCGGGCAGTGGGTTCCGGCCAGCCATTGGGTTTTCCAAACACGGTGCTAAATACCGCAGTGGCGGAAAGTATGCGGTCGCTGGCCAGGATGATTCGCAGTGAAATCAGCGCAGGCAGGGGGCAGGAAGAGTCAACCCTGGCAGCGTTGTCTGCTATGCTGGAGCAGTGTGACCGGGTGGTATTCAATGGAAACTGTTACAGCAGGGAATGGAAGGAAGAGGCCAAAAAACGGGGCTTGTCCAACCTCCGTGCCACGCCGGAAGCACTCCGTTCTGCCTTCGGAAGCGAAAGCGAAGCGGCATTTCTTCTTGAGGCAGGTGTACTGAACCAGACGGAACTGGGTGCGCGCTATGAAATCAAAGTGGAAGAGTATGCTCAAAGGGTGGAGATAGAATCGCGAACACTGCTCAAGCTGATTCGAAAGGACATTCGCCCGGCTCTGGTTCAGCAGATGAAGGACCTGGATTATCTGGACTGGGGAATTCGTACCCATTATCGGGAAGCAGTGGGCCAACTTGAACGGGATTCGGCCAGACTGGTCGGTGAATTAGAGGGGTTGCGCGAAGTGGAAGGAAGTGAAAAACTGGCTCAATTCTGTTACGGGAGCATTCTGCCGTTGATGGAAAAGATCCGGGATTCAGTTGATTTTCTGGAGGAGGAGACAGATCGACAGCTCTGGCGGTTGCCCGACTACGATCAGTTGTTGGGTCACCGATGACAATAGACTTTCTTTTCTTTCTCGGAAATCGCCTTTACCCCGGGCGTCCTCTTTCTGAGACCAGTCGAAAGCTTGCGTTTCGCCTTGCGGTGCACTATGCGGTGCAATTGGTCAACGCGGGTCTTTTTTTCAAACAGATGGGGCGGATGCCGGAATCATTGCTGTTGAAAAACATCAGTGTCACAGAAGACGGATTTCTCTTTCTGCAACCGGGTTGTTCGGGAAAGGAGGAATTTGATGAAGGGGAATTTCTGCGCCGCATCTACCGGTTGTTTTTGCAGATATTACTCCGAAAAGACGTTTTGCCCAAAGGGAAAACGCTGGGTCAGGTAATTGTAAACTATCCCAGGGAATTTACGGATGCTCTGGAGGCGCTCAACGACCCGGAAATGACACTGGTACATTTCAAGTGGCGAATCCTCGACTATTGGAAAGACAATGCCATGGATTCCCGCCTGCTTTCTTTCCAATTTCACTGCAGTCTGCCGGAGACGGCGTCCATCGTACTATTGCCATTTTGCAATGCGTTGATGCCGATTGTGGAATCCTGCGCGGGCCGGTGGACCGAAATATCTGAAGGAATACCGCTCCCCTTTGGGGCCTATGATCGATTCACCGATATATTTTATTTTCTGAATCTTCCGAAACATGGTCTGGAACGCCTTCCGGCTCCGGAAGCGCTGAAAGGCAGGATACAGACGGTGCTGGAAAAATCAGCCGGATTGATTCAGGAAGAATTTTGCGCGGTACTGCATGAAGACAATCTGGACAGCTATTCACTGGATATCTTCACCTGGCTTTCTGAGCAAGTGCCGGTAAACTTTCTGGTATTGACGCGTCAACCGTTTTCCAGCCGGTGGAACCGGAGTCTGGAATCCAGGAAGGCCGCAGTCTGGAATCCCCGGGCAACAGATGGAAAACTGGAAGTAAAAAGCGGTATTTTGTCCCGATTCGACACGGCCATTTTCTATGAACAGGCAAAATCCAGGACATCGGATTCTCTTGCTCTGGCCTTGCAGTGGATGGAACAGGATGAAGAATGGCGGGACAGTTTTTCCCCTGCATCGCTCGGACTGGATCCGGCAGAAGAAGAAGCGCTTTTGTCCGGTGTCCCCAACGAAATGCTGGAACGAAAGGGATTGTCAGAGCCGCTGGGAACTCTGTTTCCTTCCGGTTTCGAGGAACTGAAACAACTGTCTGATGAAATAATTAAGGAAGTGGAAAGGGGGACTGACGGGTTTGCGTCCCGGATTCTGACCCGCCTGGAAAATGACCCCGGGCTTTTTCTCTTGGCCCAGTCTGTGGCAGACAACGATGCGGACTTACCGGAAGAGGTTTCTTCACTGATTTGTTATGCAACAAGACAGTTTAAAGCAGCCATCAGCCATATGGAGTCATTGAAGACACAACCGGCTTTTGCGAACCTATATGCCAATGCGCTTTTTGAAAGCGGAGAACTCGATCAGATGGAGTCTTTTTGTCAGAAACAGGGAATTCGGCCCTCATGTTACAACTTCCTCATGGCTCAGCGGGGGGAAGAATTCAGTATGGAAGCACTGAGTTCGGAACACCAATTCCAGGTGCTTCTGATGCAGGGGAAACTGGAAGAGTTGAAAATCCGGCTTTTGGAATATGAGCAAAAACACGGGAAAGACCCCCTTTTCTACGAGTTTCAAGGAGAATTGGTTTTTCGCAGCGACCCATCGGAGGGGGAATTGCTTCTTCGAGAGGGAATTCAACTGGCACAGGAGAATCGACAACTGTACCGCAAGGCATTTGTCCTGAAAAGACTGGGTAACGCATTGTTCAAAATCCCCAGATTCCGGGATGCCGAGGTTTGCTATTACCAGGCAATGGAACTATTTGTTTCACTTGGAAATGCCTGGCAGTTTGAAAAAGTGGCTTACAACATGGCCATGGTTGACATGAATCTATGCCGACTGGATGCGGCGGCAGACGTTTTTCAGAAGGACCTGAAAAAGAACCGGGCAAGCGGTCACAACCGGTATGTTGTGTTCAACTTGAAGGCGCTGGGGAAAGTAGCGGCCATGGCGTATCGTTTTGAAGCCTCGGCTGCCCTGATGGAGGAGGCACTTCGTCTGGCAGAAGACGGTGGATTTGAAGAGGAAATTACCGGTATTCATTACATACTGGTCACGGTCTTTCTGGAGCTTGGAAAGCTGGAAAAAGCGCGAAAATCTCTGGACAACCTGACTGAGAGGGTAAAGGGGCAACCCTTCTGGGATACGCAGATTCACATTCTGAATGTTGAATACTTACGAAAGGCAGGAGACATTGAGGCCGCGGGAATTGAGCTGACAAGAATTGATCCCGGAAGTCTTTCTCCTGATGATGTCCTCTATGTGCGGGTCCTGGATGCCCTCATTTCTTCCCGTTCACTGGCGGAAGTGGCAGACCTCTATGCCGATGTGGGAAATGCCGGTTCTGAGCAGTTTATTTTCTCCCTTCGAGCCTGGTTGCTGGCCGACTATCCCCGCCTTGTTGGGGTGGTAGATGAAGCGGAGCTGAAAGAGGACTATCAGAGGGTCCGGGCTTTTAATGGCGTCCTTGCTGACCGATTCCGTCGCCATTTCATGAACCGCAAACGAAGTTTCCTGGATCCGGAAATATTCGCCCATCTCACACGGGTGATGGGTCATGCAAAGAAAAACGAACAAGCCAGCTTTCACCAGGCGTTTCGACAAATGGGGGAGTGGGCCGGTTTCATGGATTTTGAACTGAGGAGCCCGAATACGCCCGCAAAGGATGATGCCTTTTCCATCGGAGATACAGAAGGTCGATTCTTCCTGGATGTTCAACCAGAACCGGAAGAAGAACTCATGCCTTTTCTTAAGTTTGTGGTAAAGTTTGCCGCTTCAAACTTTCCCCGGCTGTCCCCGACCGTTCGGGAAGAGACGGATTCCACATGTCCTTATCTTTCACTGATTGTGGGCCATTCTAAACCGGTGCAACAGTTGAAGGGCGAAATATCCCGGGCAGCAGATTTCATGTTTCCGGTGCTTGTGACGGGAGAAAGCGGATCCGGAAAAGAGTTAACTGCCCGTGCCGTTCATTTCTGTTCCAGCCGAAAAGACAAACCCTTTCTGGCTATTAACTGCGCAGCATTACCGGACAACCTGATGGAGAGTGAGCTTTTTGGCTATGCCCGAGGTGCTTTTACCGGTGCCCAGGTAACTCGGACAGGTTTGCTGGAGTCTGCCCGGGACGGCACGTTGTTTATGGATGAAATCGGTGAAATGCCCATGGCGACCCAGGCCAAGCTGTTACGGGTACTCCAGGAAAGGGAATTCTACCGCCTCGGTGATGCCACGCCCAGAAAAGTCAATGCGCGATTTGTCTTTGCAACGAACCGGGACCTGGAACTGGCGGTGAAAGAAAAGCGCTTTCGGGAAGACCTCTTCTACCGGATTGCCGGATTTCGTTTGTGTATGCCATCGTTGAACGAAAGACGGGAGGACATTCCGGAGCTTGCAGACTACCTGTTGCATCAAATGGACGACAGTGCGGGAAAGAAACTGAGTGAGAAAGCAAGAGAGGTTTTGTCCGCATACACGTACCAGGGTAATGTCCGGGAGCTCCAGAACATTCTGATGATGGGAATTGTTAATGCGGGTAGTGCTGTTGAAATCCAGCCGGAACACCTTCCTGTTGTGCCAAAATCGACTCCAGTGGCTTTTTCCGGAAAACTGAAGCAGGCCACCCGGGCATTTCAGAAACAGTATCTTCGACAGGTACTGGAGGAAAATGCATACAATAACTCGAAAACCGGTCGAATTCTGGGAATCACACGCCAGCGCATTATCCAGTTGAGAAAAGAATACGAGTTATAAAAAAACGGGGCAATTGCCCCGTTTTTCTCATTACCTACAGAATACCCAGGGCTTGATGTCGTTCAAGGATGATATCCGCAAGGGCATCAATTTTCTTAAAATCTTCTTCGCCGGGAAGTCCCCTGGAAAGAATCGGGTCAAAATGCTCAGCCTTGACCGGTTGAATAAGAGATCCTACCTGTTCAACAACCTTTCCTCCCCAGCCATATGAGGCCATGATGCCAACGTGCTTGACTTTCGCCCTGAGGGCGCCGGTGAAGTAAGCGGCATAGACCACCGCAGGATGGGCCCCTACCAGTACAAAGGGGGTTCCGAACACGACCGTTGCGGCGTCCACAATGTCCATGGCATATTCGCCCATGTCCGCTCTGACCAGGTTGAACAGCTTCACCTTGATATCCCTGTCAATGAGGGCGCTTGTGAGATGATCCACCATCGCACGGGTGCTGCCGTGCATGGAGACAAAGGGGATCAGTACTTTGTTTTTGACTTCATCGGAAACCCAGTCCCGGTAAGCGTCCATAATGCAGGACGGACGGTCATATGCCGGGCCGTGGCTGGGAGCAATTATTTCGATATCATAATCTTCCAGAACCTTCAGATGTTTCTGAATGATGGCCCTGAACGGCATCATGATTTCAGCATAGTAGAGCTTCGCTCCGTAAAGAACCTTTGATTCGTTCCTGACAAAGAGGTTACTGGCAGCCCGGTGGGCACCAAAGAAATCACAGGGGAAAAGAATCTTGTCTTCCTGAAGATAGGTTACCATGGTTTCCGGCCAGTGAACCCAGGGCGTCAGGATGAATTCCAGTGTCTTGTCTCCCAGGGACAACGTTTCCCTGTCCTTTATCACAATGAACCGTTCTTCCGGTATATGGAGGTGATCCACAAGCATCGCTTTGCACTTGGCGTTGGTCACTACCATGGTTTCGGGATGAAGTTCAAGAATCTTAGGGATGCCCCCGGAATGGTCCTGCTCGGCATGGTTGGATATCAGATAGTCAATGCGTTTGGGATGGACAGTTTTGAGGTTTTGAATCAGGACATTTTCCTTGTCAGGGTCCACTGTGTCAATCAATGCGGTTTTTTCACTGCCCTGAATCAGGTAAGCGTTGTAGCTGGTGCCGTCCGGCAGATGTACAAGCTCGTCGAAAAGTTCCCGGTCCCAATCAATTGCACCCACTTCGAAAATACGATCCTTCAGTTTTCTGACAGCCATTGTCCCTCCGTGAGATCCAGAATTAAACAGACGGAAACCAGCTTCATATGAGGGTATCCGCCGGTTG
>Ga0100385_1004314_pt1 | contig 12271 bp, 9 predicted proteins | sample CryGeymeta201509_FD_81543 | JGI IMG/M metagenome (GOLD analysis project Ga0100385, IMG submission 81543) | Groundwater microbial communities from Crystal Geyser aquifers in Utah, USA - Crystal Geyser metaG 2015-09 | ecosystem: Environmental > Aquatic > Deep subsurface > Groundwater | place: USA... | reverse complement strand
CAGAAAATCGGCGTTCTTGGTTGGTGTTTTGGCGGAGGGTGGTCGCTTCAAACTGGATTTATGGCACCCGATAAAATCGACGCGATGGTCATTTATTATGGCCATTTGGACGCCGATAAAACCAAAATAGCGACACTAAAAATGCCAATTATTGGCTTCTTTGGCGGCCAAGATAAAGGGATTCCGATCGAGGGCGTAAAGGCGTTTGAGTCAGCACTCATCGATGCTGGCGCCAATGCAGAAATTAAAATCTACCCAGGTGCCGACCACGCTTTTGCCAATCCTTCAGGCAATAATTATCAGGCGGAAGCTGCCGAGGACGCGTGGGGTAAAACCCTCAAATTCCTTGATACGAACCTGCACTAGGTCTCAGGTTTGTGATTGGTGCGCCGGGCTCCAGCCCGGCATTGCGATTAGTACGCCAGGTTTCAGGTCTGAGGCCTGAGGTCTCAGAGTCGTCCAGCCCACAGCGATTTGGTGCGGCGCACCAGGCTGGCGAATTCCACCGCTTCTTCCCCATGACCCGCACTTACGAGTTCTTCGATAAGTTCAGGGGTCACCTGTTTTGCCTCGGGGGAGCGCTTCAACATCAGCGCAAAGCTTGCCACCGCGACGCTGAATTTGAGGTCGTCCGAGGCGTCACGAAGTTGGCGTTTCACGCCTTCTGTGCCCAGGTAGAGCTCCCTTTCGATGTGGTTCTTTGCATTTTCTGGGCGGTAACGCAGGCGGACGGTCGCCAAAGTCGAGCTTGGCTCGCCGGTTAGCTTGATTTCATAAAGTGCTGTGACGTTGTGGCTCACGCCCATCTCGCCCGCATCCTTAGCGTCGTTGCGAAATTCGGAATCAGCCATCGCGCGGTTTTCGTAACCAATCTGACGCCACGTAGCGACGGCCTTGGGATCGAATTCCACTTGGACTTTCACGTCCGATGCGACGTCTTGCATCCACGTGTCGAGCTCATCTCCAAACACCTTTTTGACCTGCGCATTTCCGTCCAAGTACACGTATGAGCCGTCGCCTCGATTGGCCAATTGCTCCATGTCCGCATCGTTGAAACGGTCGCCCACACCAACGGTCGTCATCTTGATGCCTTCGCCCGCATGCTCAGAAATTTGGGCCAAGAGTGCGTCCTGTCCCATCGCGCCGATATTGGTGTCTCCATCCGACATGACGACGACTCTGGAAACCGCTCCTTCGGTGTGTGATTCCGCAGCCAAGCCGTAGGCGAGTTCAAGCCCGGTTCCCATATTCGTTCCGCCGCCTGTGTTGAGGTCTTCAATCGCTCGCAGAATTTTGGAGCGATTTTTGACGCGAGTCGGTGCCAGCGCCACCTCTGTGCGCCCGGCATAGGTCACGAGCGAAACCGTGTCGTTGGGTTTCATGTGGGCGACCGACTCAACCATCGCCGCCTTCAGAAGACCAATTCGGTCGTCGCCTCCCATCGATCCAGAGACATCGACAAGGAAGGTCAGATTCCAGGGTTTTCGGCCCACGGTTTCGATGTCCGCGGCTTTGACGGCAACCCGCAAAATATAGGTGTCTGCCTCGGCCGACACAGGGCTTGGTGCCGCTTCCAAATAGGCAGTCAGGGCTTCCTCGGTCGGAGCATTGTCGCGATATTTAAAAGCATTGACGAATTCCTCGACGCGCACGCTGGAGGGTGAAGGGAGCATATTATTTTGGAGTGCGTGCCGGGCGATGGTGTAGCTGGCCGTGTCTACATCAATGCTGAACGTCGAAACACTGTCCACGGCGGCTTTGATTTCTGGATGGGTTCCATAATCGACATGCTGCGCCACTGATGTTTCGACCGTCGGCGCGTCGTAGCTAGGCCGCGCCGCATTCGCGCTATCGAAATTTACCTGGTTGTAGACATCTGGACCGTCAAAAAGGACGTCGTTGGACACGCTGTCATTTGCCTGATTGAATTTCGCCGAAACCGTATTGCCACTAAATTTGACGACCGCGATTCCAAACAAGCCAACGGTGGATAGACCTATTAGGATATTTGTGGATTTTTTGCTGAGCATGAGAACCTCCGTGAATAGAAGTCCATCATCAGCAGCGCAGGTGAATCACCGACGTGTCGCAAGTGAAACGGAAGTGAAATGTGCGGTGAATTCCTAGGGCAATAGAGCCGGCGGGAACGTTGATGTTTCGAATGAAAATCCGTCCTGCAGCTCAAGTGTGTCGCCGTTGCCCGCGACAAGCGCGGCGTCACAGGTGATCGTGGCCGAGAACATCGATGATGTGCGGTAGAGGTTCGAGAGCGAACAACTTTCGTCATTCCCCAGAAAGGTCACCGACGCTGGATTCCGAAGGGAAATTCTCGCAGGGACGGACGGTAAGTCGACGTCGTTGACCGAGAAGATAACCTCCAGCTGGGAATCGTCATGGGTGTTTCCGATGCCCAGCTTCACATCCTGGTCGATTAAAACCGAGCTGCAATTGCCGTCTCCATTAAAGATGTAAATTTCGCCATTGATCCGATGCAATCCGGTTGAAAAACACGTTGTGACAGGATTGGAATTATTGAAGGAGGTATTATTTCCACTGAAATTATTTGCGTATGAATCCTGAGCGTCATCGATAAGGTCTCCGAAGACCGACGCAGAGGCTCCAATTCCAACCAAATCAGAGGCTTCAGTTGGCTCGGGACCATCTCCACACGCGCCTGCAATGATACCAACCCAACACATGAATATTAGTTTTTTCATTTTCCGCCTCCCAACTCAAAGCGCGCATTCACGCCGAATGAAATCGTGTAGGAGTCCTCGATAATCTGGTCGTCGACTTCGTCTGGGGCGCCTGCCCACAGAAAAGTCTGCCACATCAACGATCCGGTGAAATCCAGAAGCACGTCTCCCGCTTTGACCGTGTAGCCGCCCCCGAATCCAAGCGGGATAAACGACAGGTAGTCCTGATCAAAATCCAGGTTGCGATACCCGGTATCCAACGCCAAGAAACCTCGTTTTCCGACATCAAAGAGGACACGAAGTGGGAAGTTTCCTTCGATCCGCGTGTACGATTCGTCGCCTTGTTTCATAAACGTCGTCGGGATGAAAACGCCCAGTTCAACGCGCCCCCCATCCCAACGCGAGTCGACGTGCAACCCTGGATTAACCTTCCAAAAACCGGCGTCCTCTTCTGAACGCAAGGGGATGGTCACTCCCAACTGAATGCCAACAGCGGTGGAATCGTTGTCGGAGACATAACGTCCATATATCGGCAAATCCCCGGAACGGGTTTCAGGGGAGATCTGGGTCGAGGGCATCAGCGCGCCGACCTCAAGTCCCTTGGTCACTCCGTAGCCGATTCCCGTCTGAAAAAACCAGAAATCGTCTGTCTTTTCGTCGCCGAAATCGGGCAGTTTGAACATCGTCAGGCCTGCCTCGTTGAACGTTCCGAATTTTGGCGCGGCGTAAGGCCCCATATAGACCTGAATATCGCCGGGGGTCACGTGAATCGGCCGCAGGCTCATGGGTCCCTCGGGCCTCATCTTGATTTTTTTTGCGTACGCGTCCTCACCGGAGGCACAAAAGCCAGCCACGAGGAGCAGCCATGTCAAATGCCGCATCATTATTCTCTCAAGGTAGATGATTCGATTCGGACGTTCCAAACGTTGGGAAAATTCAAACCAGCGCGCCACCACGAACATAGAAGTGTATGCAAGAAATAGAAATGCCGACCTCCAAAGGTCGGCATTTCGTCAGGCATCTGAAGTGTCGCGAAGTGTCCAATTACATGACGCGGCGGGCCTTTTTGATGAGCTGAAGGAACTCTCTGCGGTCCTCTTGTTTTCCAGTCGCTGCTTGTGCAATTTCTTCGACCAAGTCGAGAGATAGGTTTTTAGCGTACGGCGATTTGCGCAGGATTTCGGCGAAGGCAGCGACGGCCGCTGCGAATTGGAAATCCTTTGACGCGTCGGAAATTTTGGGGCGGATATCCGCATCAAAAAGTTCGAATGCTTGTTCTTCAGCCTTGAATCCCTGTGGCGATTTTGCGCGAATTCGAACGGTGGCAAGCTTGCCTTTCACGTTCTTATTGAGCCGAATTTCGTAGAGCGCCGTCACGGTGTGGCCCGCTCCAATCTCGCCTGCGTCGACCTTGTCATCGCGGAAGTCTTTGTCGGCGATGTCGCGGTTTTCGTATCCGATGAGGCGGTACTCAGGAATGGCCTCTGGATCGAATTCGACCTGGATTTTGACGTCTTTGGCAATGACCTGCAGCGTCCCGTCGACTTGCTCTCCGAAGACCCGAAGCGCTTCTTTTTTGGAGTCGACGTAGTAGTAGTTGCCATTACCCTTATTGGCCAATTGCTCCATCATGGTGTCTTTGTAATTTCCCATTCCAAAACCAATCGTCGACAGCGTCACGCCTTCGTCGACGTAGTTTTTGATATTGGCGATGATGTCGGTGTGGGACATCGGACCAATATTCGCATCGCCATCAGACATCACGATTACGCGGTTTACGTGGTCGCGTTTGTAATTGGTCAGCGCCAATTTATAGGCGACTTCCATGCCTGAGTTCATGCCTGTGCCGCCGCCCGACTGCAATTGGTCGATGGCTGCCATGATTTGCGATTTCTTTTCAACACCGGTTGGAGGCAGGATTTCTGCGACTCGGCCCGCATAAGTGGCCAACGCGACCGTGTCGCCTTCTCGCAGGCTATTGGTCAGGATTTTGAGCGATTCTTGGGCCAATGGGAGTTTGTCGGGCGAGCTCATCGACCCCGAAACGTCGACCAGGAAGGTCAAGTGAACGGGTTGACGTTCGGCGGTGGCGATGCGTTTTCCTTGCACGCCGACCCGCAACAAATACGTGTCGTTTCTGGTTGTGAAAGGGCTGGGGGCGGCCTCGAGATGTACACCGAACGCGCCCTTGTCTGGCGAAGGATAATCGTAATGGAAGAAGTTCACGAACTCTTCGACGCGTACGCCAGCGGCGTTTGGTTTTGAACCTTCATTTAATTTGCGGCGGGCGATGGTGTAGGCGGCGGTGTCGACGTCGATCGAGAAGGTCGAAAAGCGGTCTTCTGCGGAATTCGTGGTCTTGTTGACGCCGTAGTCCTTGTAGTCTTCGCCTGTTGTGATTTCGGGCGCGCCGTCCATCGGGGCATCGACCATCGGAGCCGTTGGCATGATGCCCCCAGACAGCTTCATCTGTGGGGCCACCGATGGTTTTGCAACCGCGCGTTTTCTTTCCAGCGAAAGCGAATCCCGCACCGCAACCGTTTCCGATTTCGCGGCGGGTGCCTCCATTGGCTCATCGTTGGCTTCTTCCATGACTTGGCGCCCATCGTAGTCAGCTGCAGCCACAGACTCTGGTGCAGGCTGTCCACCGGAGCCTTCAACGGCTTCTTCACGTTCGACAGAGGACGTAGCCATGTCGGATGCGCAACCGGCAGCCAACATCAGGGCGAGGAAAAGTGAGGCTCTTTGTTTCGTAATCATGATGACATCTCCGAGTGAATCGTTGTGATGTCAGTGAATACGGTCGAGCTGGATTTTGGATCTGAAAATAAATTTAGGGGACGACGGCAGCATCGTCATAACAAAGCACGATTGAGTCCGTGGCGACATTGGCGTCGGCGGAAAGCTTGTGTTTGCTGCAAATCGCGCTTTTTGTTTGCCAGGAATCGTCGATGAAGATGTCGTGGATGGTTTGCCCTGCAGAGGTCCCGTCCTGCCATGAGATTTTGGCGGCTTTGCCAATATGGACTCTGTTGCCTGATGGGGCCCGAAACGCGTCGAGATTTCCAAGACCATTCGAACTCAAGAGCGTCGGAAGATTCCGTTTGAACCGTACGGTCTCGTCAAGGTTTCGGCTGAGTGTGAAACACGCTTCGTCGATGCGAATCGAGGAGTCTCTGAGTTCAGCCGCAAAGAGCATCAAGTACTTGCCTTTGGTTTTGTCCCAAATCGTCGAGCGAATTCCGACGGGGATGGGGGTCTCCAGGTCGATATCTAAGAACGTTTCGTGACCTTTGATGGGGGTAAATGGGGTGAAACTGAGTCCTGTTGCTGCGGAGGAGGCGGGGGCGCGCAACGCGTCGTAAACGACATGACCGTCGACGACTTCGGCGCCAGGATGAGCTGTGACCGCCCACTTATTGGCTACGGCCAGTTCCACATCCTTCGTGGTCACTGTGACGAGATCATGTTGGGATACCCAGAAGTGCAGGTCGTAGTCGTCAAATTCGTCGAGGTTTTGATGGCAGGTGCCGTCTTCGACATGGGCAGTTTGAACTTCGACGGAATCGCCAAGCGTTTGGCCTCGTCGAAAAACCACGTTCGCTTTTTGTCCGATTGAAAAGACAGCCGCCTTTCGTTCGACGTCCGAAAATAGCGTCGTTCCGCGGGCAACCACGACGTGAGTGCCGGTGCCAAGTTCATTGGCTGGCGATTTTCGGCTTTCCACTTTGGCCGTTTCTGGTGTCGCCGAATTCTGTTGGGTGCTCGCCCCGCAGCCAAGCGCAAACAGTATCGACCAAACGAAACTTTTGAGCCCGATACGACTAGAATCAATCATTGAAGTCTCTTTAAACTAAACATTTACGGGATGACCGCTGCTGCGTCATAACAAAGCACGACTGAATCCGCCGCAACGTTCGCGTCGGCCGGAAGCTTGTGCTCACCACATACACGCCCCTCGTCTCGCCAACTGTCATAAATCCAAACGTCAGAGACTGAGCGGCCCGCGACCGTTCGGTCCCGCCAGGTGATGGCTGCTCCTTTTGATACATGAACGGGTTTGGCCGGGTCAGTGCCACCAAGTAGACCGAGTATGCCCCCCCCTCCTGAACCGAACACGCTGGCCATTTTTTGGTCCTTCGGTGTGCTGGAATCAAACTTTCGAGACAAGGTGAAGCAGGCGTGGTCGATGACGATCGAATCTTCGCTGAATGTAGCGTGGTCGAGCGTCATATAGGTCGCGCTGCCGTTTTTAGAGTCCCAATTTTCATAGGTCCCAAAAACTCTCATCGGTGTTTCGAGATCCATTTCGGGAAAAGAACCCCACGAGCCCTGCGGCGGGCGAGGGGTGAAAGAGAGCGCGGTCGCCACCTGCGGGGCGGCGGCGCGGTAGGCATTATAGACAACAAAACCGTCGACGATTTCAGCGCCTGGATGGGCGGTGATTTGCCATTTCCCACTCATGCCAAGGTCCGTATCTTGGCTCGTTATGCGGACGAGGTCCTCGGCGGATACCCAAAAGCGCAGGTCTTGTCGGTCAAAACCATCGAGGTCTCGATTGCAGGTCCCGGACTCCGCATCAGCGGTCATGACTTCGACCGAACCCCCAAGGGTCTGCCCTTTTCGAAAAACCACGTTCTCTCGCCTTGCTACAGAAAAGACGGGGTTCTTTCGCTCCAAGTCGGCAAAAAGAACGGTGCCTCGAGCAACCACGACATGGGTGCCGTCGCCGATATCTGTCGGTGCCGCGTCTTGGACCAGTGGGGCGTCTTGAGACACCAACGGCGCAGGCAAAACGCTGTGTTCAGGCTTCGCCCGCATCCCGCAACCACCCACGAAGAACGCAATCGTACAAACGAGGCTTTTCGCCCGAAAAGTTTCGTGCAAGCTTGAGCGCCCAACGAGGCGTCGAGGCCCAATGAAATACGCGTTATTCATCTCCATTTTCTTCCTTAGCGCTTGCGAGTCCGAATCCAAGCCAACAACTGCCACCACAAATAGCGCAGTTGTTTCAGCGGATCACGTTCCAACCGAAAAGCCGGCAGCCGTCGTGCCCGAGGCTCCCAAATTTGACGGTGTGGTTTCGTTTGATTTTGTGGACAACCGGCATCTCGCCCACAACTACGATGACGGTCTTCTGATCGACTTCGGGACGGCCGGCTCGCTCAAATACATTCAGGGGTCCTGGAATAGTCCTTGGTACGAAGGCACCAAAGACGCGACGTTTTCATACGTCTATCCAAAAGGCGTGGGTGCGTCCTTGCGCTTTCCTTTGATTGCTCCCGGAGTCACTGGCCTTACGGACGATTCGTGGACTGCAGTGTTTCGGCTGAAACCTGTCGGAAAACAAAAAGCCGACATCTTTTTTCGTGCCAGCAACGGCGAAGAAAAGAAGATTGGATCGATCAACGAAATTGCCGAGGGTTGGGGCACCTATTCTGTGAAAATCCCGGCGGGTTATACGATCGGCCAGGAGCATATGCTGCGGGTTCATTTTGCGCACAGTCAGCCTATCGACGGCGGCCGGAAATCCGCAGCCGCTATCGATTGGATTCGTATCGGAAAAGGTTCGACCGACAAGGAACCCGCACGCATTGCGACGGCATTCGATCCAGCGAAGAAGTCCATCACCTTGGCTCCAGGCCAGCGTTTCTTTTGGTACACGATGCCGGGCAAGGGACAGTCATTTGCTGCGAAAGTCGAGGGAACACCGAGCCTTGAGGTGACTCCTTACGACGGGACGACGGTCAGCGGGAAGGCAGAGGCCGGCGCCATCCAAATGGACTTCGCCAAATTCGCGGGCAAACCGGTTCGAATCGAATTCGTGAATTCGTCGAGTGCACCGGCCGTGTTCTTGAACCCTGCCTTGCGCAGCGTTCAAGCCGAAAAAATCGCGCGCGCGCCGGGCCCCAAATACGTGCTCGTTTGGCTCGTCGATACACTGCGTGCCGACCATGTGCCGCTTTATAATCCCAAGACCGACGTCGAAATGCCGAACCTGGTGGAGTTTGCCAAGACGGCCGACGTTTTCCAAAGTGGAACTGTTCAGGGGAATTCTTCGCTCCCGACTTCGGCCTCCATCTTCAGCGCCGCGTATTCTCCTAATCACGGCATGATTACCGAGAAAGCCAAGCTCCCCGCCGACCACACGACTTTTGGCGAGGCCTTCAAGAAAGGCGGATGGGCGACAGCGCTATTTTCGTCGAATGGATATGTTTCGAACTCGTGGGGTTTTGCGCGTGGTTTTGATCTTGAGGTAAATCCGATTCGGGAAAACCGTCCTTCGGATACCGAGTATCTGTGGCCTGAGGCCGAGACCTGGTTGAAAAAGCAGGTCACAGAAAATCCGGGAAAACCTGCGCTGCTTTATATCAACACCGTTGATCCTCATGTCCCTTACGATCCGCCGGCGGACGTTTTGGCCAAATACCATCAAGGTGGGGCTGTCGGAAAAGTTTCCCCACGTGGCACGGGCCAGCTTCTTCACGACATGGCAGGTGGTAAGATCAGCCTGAATGCGGCGGAAGCCAAGTACATGCACGCCCTTTACCAAGGCGAAATCACGTACAACGATATCTGGTTTGGCAAGATGTTGGCGTCCTTGGATGCCATGGGAATCCGAGACCAAACGATGATCGTCGTGACCTCAGATCACGGCGAAGAATTCGGCGAGTACGGCAAATTTGGGCATGGAATCAGCGTGAATCAGGAGCTCGTCGATGTTCCGTTCCTGATTAGCTACAGGCCATGGACGAAACAAGGACGCGTGGTTTCGCAGGACGTCGAAGTCGTGGATATTTTGCCCACTGTGCTGGATGCGGCGGGCATCGAGAAATCTAAATCGCTTCAGGGCGCAAGCCTGGTTGATTTGATGTTGGACCCCACAGAATTGCATCCTCGGGCCGCATTTTCGTACCATAATACATTCTTGCGTGGGGCTCGTGTTGGTGACTGGAAATACCAACTTTTTAATGGGGATAATGACCCTCTATTTTACCTTCCGGATGGAAAAGACGGTGCAGACAAAAACGATATCAGCGAGTCGAAACCCTTGGTCCGCCGCATGATGCGTGATTCGATGGCTTTTCAAGTTGGTCTCGATAAAGTCATCGATAAATCCAAACATGGCACGGCAAATAATCACTCAGCAGAACTGGCTAAAATGCTCGACTCGAAGGGCTGGTAAATGAAAGAAGATAAAAAGTTGCATGTCGATGTTCGTGAGGCTGAACTCGAAGATCTCGCCCCGATTTACGCGTTGGGCGAAAGGCTATTCACAGCCGACAAATGGACGAGCCTGCACCGCACTTGGGATGAGTACGAGGTCTTGAACCTGTACATGACCGACGGAGAGACCTGTCTGGTGGCCGAATACGACGGCAAGGTCGTCGGTTTTGTGCTGGGGGCCACGATCGATAAACGTCATTCATCGTGGAAATACGGGTACCTGCTTTGGCTCGGTGTCTCGCCGGAAACCAAGGGGCTTGGAGTCGGTAAAAAGCTCGTAAAACGTGTCACCGATTTGTTTATCCAAGACGGTGCGCGGATGATGATCGTCGATACGGATGCCGAGAACGAGGACGCCATCGGCTTCTTTAAAAAGACCGGTTTTTCCAATGAACAGCAGCACGTTTATATGTCGATGAATCTTACAAAACATCCTCATTACGATCGATTAAGACCCTCAAAACCCGATAAAAAAGAAGCTAAAACGGGTGATGGAGCCAAAAAACATGAGTGAATTTCAGGCTGTCATCGATTCCATAAGTCCCGAACGTTTGCTTCATTGGTTGAGCGAAACGGTCGACACCTACGGGCCCACGTGGGCCGAAGGACCGGCACTTTTGGTATTCGAGGACATGCTGAATGCACTTGAGCTGCCATACCGAAAACAAGCGGTCGATGAAGAACGTTATAATTTAATTGTTGAAGTTGGGCCTCAACCTCCGTCGTTGATGTGGGTTGGCCATGTGGACACGGTTGGGCTTTACGACGAGGAACATCGCGGCGTTCGAGTCGAAGGCGACCTGCTTTACGGGCTTGGTTCCGCGGACATGAAATCCGGTTGCGTGGCAGCTGTTGAGGCTCTGGCGGCAGTGGTCCGTAGCGGCATTGAATTGAAACAAGGGCTTCGGCTGGCGTTGGTCGTCGGCGAAGAGGAATACGGCGACGGTTCCGAGAAATTGGTTGAATTGGTGCCTGCGCCTTTGGTCGTGGTCGGGGAGCCAACAAACTTGCAGCCATGCACAGCACATTACGGGTATTTCGAAGTGTTCTTGCGCAGCCGCGGGTCGCGCGCACATGCGGCTTTGCCGGAGGTAGGCGACAACGCGATTCACGGAATGTTAGCGTGGTTGATGCGGATTTTGGAGGCGACTCCTGATGAGCCATGGGCCCATGATTGCGCCTTCACACCTCGTAAAATCGATGGAGGAACGCCGCTATTCGCCGTCGCCGAAGCCTGCGAAGCCGTGATCGACGTTCACCTTCCAGCCTCTGTGGACTTTGCATTGGTGGCTGAACTTCTAGAGCGCACCTGTCAGGTTACACGTCATGACCATCGTGGCTGCGAACTGGAATTCGAAGTCGCGTTTGCGTCGCCGGGCTTTGATAGCGGTGCGGACTTCAGCGCCCTTGAGCAGGGTTTCTTGGGCGTGGACCTGCCATGGGCTCCCGTCGCGTTCAGAAGCCACTCAGACGCCGCCCTATTTCACGAGAAAGGCATGTCGACCGTCGTCTGTGGACCGGGTCAGCTCGAAGTCGCCCATACACCTGATGAACACGTATCGCTCGAACAGCTGAATCAGGCTGCACGGCTTTACGCCTCGATGTTCATGAACGTCGCGACAAGCGGTGAGTAGTGGGGCAGTGATTGGTCCTCCAGCCCGGCATGGCGATTTTTCGCAGCGCTTAATCATGGCTGCCCATCATGTTTAACCCAAATACTTTATAGCGTTCGACCATTGGATTGATGAGCAGGTGATGCAGACCCAATGGCATCATCTGGACGTTCGTAAGTTCGTCGGCATTCCACCAACATATTTGTCGCGGACGCCCGAATTCCAAGAATTGAAGGTCGACGTCTGACGTCTTGATTTTCAGGTCGAAACCCACGCAGATTTCATGGATTTGATTTCCGCGGTAGTGTCCCACCACGTGGTGTACGAGCAGGCTGATTCTCCCACATAAAAATCGGAGATGTCACCGGGCTCCTGTAGAGTTTGAGTTACGAAACAAAAAACAAAACAGGAAAGACCCGATGACGACAAAGAAGGTAGGCCCGCTCGATCTATTGTTCAACACGATTTCACAATCGCAGCCTGAGATGCTGCGCAAAGGTTTGATGTCGCTGCTTGAGCTATTTATGGACCACGAAGTACGAGAAATTTGTGGAGCGGAGATGGGCGAACGTACGCAGGACCGTATGAATCAACGTAATGGATATCGTGAGAGGGAGTTCGAAACGCGGATGGGGACGGTGTCTTTGGCCATCCCAAAGTTGCGCCAGGGTTCATATTTCCCCTCGTTTTTGGAACCGCGCAAACGTTGGGAAAAAGCGTTTGTAAGTGTGGTTT